>Ga0065711_1003092_pt1 | contig 29796 bp, 12 predicted proteins | sample Hoacrofraction12_FD_59098 | JGI IMG/M metagenome (GOLD analysis project Ga0065711, IMG submission 59098) | Hoatzin crop microbial communities from Cojedes, Venezuela - Epithelial fraction 12 v2 (version 2) | ecosystem: Host-associated > Birds > Digestive system > Esophagus > Crop | place... | reverse complement strand
GAGTCTCCTTCTCTGGAGATATTCAAGACCCGCCTGAACAAGGTCCTGTGCAGCCTGCTGTAGGTGACCCTGCTTCGGCAGGAGGGTTGGACTAGATGACCCACAGAGGTTCCTTCCAACTCCTAACATTCTGTATGGATATGACTCTAACTCTGAGGACAATTATGTTGAAAATAAGGACAATTTCTCAGGAATTTTTGGGTGTTCATTTCTATAGACTTTTGTTTTCAAAGGGACTTTTGGTCTCTGCCTTCCTATGTCATTAGCTTAGTCCTTAACACTGCTAATCTGGGTTTCTCCAAAGAAATAAAAATGGAATTGCTGCTGGAAGCCGAAGATGTGGTGAAGAATGATCCAAACCCTTGCTCCAAGCAGGACCGACTTTAAAGTTACAATAGATTGTGTAGGGCCTTTTTTTAAATAGCTCCAAGGATGGATGTGCTTCTGCCTTTCCGGGCAACCTACTTCAGTGTTTGACCACTTCAACCTGGCAAGGCTGAGAGCAGACTTTGCCAGTGAAGGCAAAAGCAAAGAAGCCATTTGGTACCTGTGTCTCTTCCTTTTCATTTGGATATAAATACTTAAAGATTAGTATGATAGATATGTAAGTCAAGTTTCATCTTTTAAATCATTATGAAACCAAGTGAGAAAAATCCAGTTGCTTTGTTACTTCATTTGGTCTCAAAATCTTAGTGATCACATAAGGCTAAAAGTAATTTGGGAAGCTAATACCAGCTAGTGTTCACCATCGCGTGGACTTAAATCACTTAGGAGAATTAGATTGTAACAAATTGTGAAACTGATTAAATTTTCTAAATTCATGCTGTGATAAGTTTCCCAGAAACTTCCTTGCCCCCTGCAAAGATATTGCAGAATTAGTACTCAACTTACGTATGGTAAAAGTGACACATATTCAGGTTAGAGAAATATAATTATCAGTGGCCTAAGCTTGTAACTATAGGAGGAGATAAAATAATGGAAGTTGAAAGATAATTCAAAATTCTCTTTTACGAGATTTCTTAGGTCTTCAGAAGGGGTCAATGTTTGATAAGGCAACATTATTTTCCTTTAATTTGTTTTTAAATGTTATTTAACTTACACAAAAAGTTACCTTAGTTTTAAGATTTAGATCAGATATTACAAATGAAAATTTGGGCCCTGGAAAGTCACCGAAGAGAAGTGTGTCTAAGTATTCATGTGGCATATGCAGTGCATACTTCAGTATTGTTAGTACATTTTAAATAGGAGTGCAAAGATTTTGCCAACAGACTGCCAGTACTTATAGCAAGTTTGGTATTTCACTAAGAAAACCTTCCAAAAATAGACAGAGACAGAAGCATGTGTTCATAAATATCCTTCTACCTATTAGAGGCAGCATTTACTTGCATGCAGTGCTTATGATTACAAGTTAATTGACCCATAATTTTGGTTTTGACATGAAAATTAACTCTGTAGAAGAAATTAAATAGTATGGTCCTCAATCTTCGATTAAAACAAAACAAAACAAACTTCTAGAAAATTAAATGAGACAGAAATAAACAGAAAAATGGGGAAAATTCCGTGCAATTGGTAGAACTATTAAGGGTAAAACACCCAAATTAAATTCTACCTGATAGATACCTGTCATACCTTAGACTAAGCACTCAAAAGTTGAGGTCTATGAAAGCAAAGGTAATTTCTGAAATTTTGACAGCAAAATGCTTTCAGTTAACCCACATCTTAAAAGTACTGACTATATCAATCTTTCAAAGTTGGAACATTTGTGAAATATATTAAATCAATATCATTTATTCAGAAAAAAAGTTAAATGTACAATCTTATAAAGGTGAAATATTGATGTCACCATTATTCTGTGATAACTCAGTTCTTAATGCATTCAGCTGTGAACTTTCTACTGAACAGAAACAATGCCTCATAAAGCAAAATCCATTTTCAGATCAAGTGAAGAAAAGACAATTTACATGTCACCTCTAACCCACTGCCTGGCATTGTCATTACAGAAACACTCTCAATCAATATTTCTCATTTGTGAATTAAGTATTTGAATATATAAAAAGCATTAAGATTTGTCAAGCTCTACTCCTTTCAGTACATTTGGGGGTCTGACATTGTTCTCATATTCAAAATCCTTGTGAAACCTTACTGGTTAAAAGCGTTCCCTACTTCCTCAAACTTTCACTTCCAAGTCACAGTAATACAAAGACCCTGGATAATACAGGAGGCTTTGCTTCATGGACTGAATCTAGTCACATTAACTGCAGATCCAACATATTTATTGGGTGACATACAAAAAATTCACAACAGCTAGATTGTGCTGTGTAGCCATGGGAGGGTTGATCTTGGTGCTATGTAGGTGAAGCCTAAAGGGAGTCTGAAAGCCTCTTGGACTCCTGGATGCAGTGCTGAAAGCCCATGGGGAGAATTTGTTAGAAATAAGTGCTACTTGTAAGGCTGGCAATTCAGCAGCTTAAAATATAATAAAGTTGATCTGTGAGGGACTACTGTAAGTCCAGAGTTTTCATGGGGATAAAACAGTCAGTCCTTCTAAATATGACAGTAAAGATGGTTTAGTTATGACTTTATCCTATTCTACCTCTGTTAAACCTTTCCAGTACACATTTATGTGAAGTTTGGTCTGCAATTTAGCTCATATATATAACTACATCTTTTCCATCATCATTATTTAGACAAAGAAGAAAAGTGCTGTACACTATAAATACTTTGGAGGGGTGTTTGGTTGGTTGGTTGGTTGGTTGGTCGATTGGTTTGTGGTGTGTTGATAATTTGTTGCTGACTTTTTTCCCCCAACCAGCTGACTACATGCAGGGCTAAATTTGTAGGTAGTAAGTTTCTGTCCATGAGACCAATACTTGCAGAATCAACACTACTAAACTCTCTGAAGATCAAAAATTCAGGATGGTTGCATTCAATCTGGGTGTTTGCTGGTAGTCAAACCAATTGGAAAATGCCCCTGTCTTGTTTGGGAGAGTGCTGGATGACCCAGGCCAAAACTTTATCGGGAAACATGCTAACACGTTGACAGCAGACAACTAAGTTACAGTGACCTGAAATTCACTAGCATAAACCCAAAGCTGCAGGGTGAGAAATGATGCAAAGATACAACCATTTCCAATACAGCTTTGTGACCTCAAATACAAGTGTTACAAGATGAGAAACATTTAAGTGCTTCCTTTTCTTTTTTAAGGGAATTACATAGTTGAGCCAGAAATTATTGATATGAGACTTAGTAGCTGAAATTCTATGCCCTGTTGTCGTGTCCCAGCTGTGTCCCCTCAAGCTTCCTGTGAAAATTAACTTTATCCTAGCTGAAACCAGGACACCTGTGTTTTAAAGGAGGCTACAATAATCACAGGAGTTCCTTCTTCTATTGACAATTAAAACTTCTCTTAAAAAAAATAAGGCATAATGTAAAATTTATTTCTAACTTTATTTATCTTAATTTTAATGTAATTCTGGCATTTCTTTTGAAAAAAAAAATCCTGAAGACTCTTGCTTGAGCAGCTGCAAAATCCATTAGGGGTAATACTAGATAAAACCTAAATAATAGTCCAAGACATCTTCTTCTTGAGTGAATACTATACTCCTATGCAACATTTAAGTATTTCATAAGAAGTGGTCAACATCACCTTTAGAATTTCTTCCCTTTACTATGTCTTAACAAATGAGTCATGCCGTGTGAGATATATTCCACTAGAAGGGACCTCCAGCTATGGATCTCCTGTGTGACCTAACTCATGTAGTCTGCATGCCAGTGGACTGGTTTTTGCTGTTCACAGAATGGCTCTTTCATCATGTACCTTTTAGAGAGCCAGGATGTATGACTGTATTCATTGAACCACCCAGAGGCTAATTTTAGATATCATGAAATCTAAATTGGAAGCACCTAAGGGGTCTATTTGGGTCTTATTTCTGTTCTCTGAAATATATATTTAAATCTTCTAAACATCTCTATAAGAATAGAAAGAATTAGAAACACAGCTTAATTCCGATACATAAATACTATCATAATTCTATCTCCAACATTATTTTCTCTCCTCTACAGGCCTTTATAGTCTGAGTATGAATCATGACTTTAATAGGGATATCTTGCAAAGCAGTTTATCATACTTATTCTGGAAGAAAATACAAGCTAATATACAGATTTTAATAGGTTCCAGTTTCCTTCTCATGTCACCTTCACCGATGACTGCAAAGGCCCAGCAGTTCCCACATTTTTCACTTGGCAACTCTGTTCTGTGTGTGTGATCTCCATCACTCTTTCCCTCAACAGCTCTGCAGGCTGTCTTGTCTCCCTGATAATCCCACATGGAGTCTTAGACTACTTTGTTACTGTAAGATGCTTTCACCCTTCAGATTAATTCAAGCTTGCCAGATCTGTTCCAGAGTTTTTTACGTGTATACAGCTAAAGTGGATTGCCTGGTAGAGTGGATCACTGTGTGTGGATCATTGTGTAGCATTTAGATTCATAGAACAGTTTAGGCTGGAATTCACATCTGGAGATTGTTTGTTTTTATCCCTCCTCAAAGTAGTGCCAAACTATATTAGATTACACAGGGCCTTGCCCACTCAGCTTTCAACAGTACCCAAGGGTGAAGAGTTCACAACTTCCCTGGCAACCAGTTGTAGTATTTGTGTACCCTTGTGGTGAAAAATAAATCCTAATGCATAACTGGAGTTACTCTTGTTGCACTTTTGACAGGTGCCACTCATTCTTTCTCTGTCCTCCTCCAAGAAGGGTCTGGCTCCATCTTCTCCATATCTTTCCACGAGGTAACTTCCAACAGCTATAATATCTCCCCTCAGCTATCTCTTCTTAAGGCTGAGCAAACCTATTTTTCTTATATTCTCCTCACACAATTTGTGCTCAAGTCCCCTGACAATCTTGGTGGATCTCCCCTGGACCCAATTCTATGTTTATCTTTATTGTTTTGGGATATAACTGGACACAGTATCCAAACACCGTCCCACAAGTGGGAATAGAAGGGAAGAATCAATCTCAACCTGCTGGCCACATGTCTGCTAACACAGTCCTGTATGCAGTTTGCCTTCTTTCCTGCAAGTGAACAGTCTTCATTCTAGTTCAACTTCTTCAGCAAGACTTCCAGGTCCTTTTCTGAAAAACTGAACCAGCTTTCTGGCTTGTTGACCAGCAACCTCTACTATTCCATGGGTTTGTTTCATCACAGGTGAAGAACTCTGCAGTTGCCCTTTGTGAGCTTCATGAGGTTAATGACAGTCCATTTTTGCAGTCTGTCAAGGTCTCTGAATGGCAGTCCACCCACCAGTGTACTAACTTCCATCTTAGTTTTATGTCCTCTGCGAAATGGATCATTCATGAAGTTAATAAACAGTATTGGTCCTAGCATTGTCCTTAAAGAATTCCATTGGTAATCAAATGCAAGTTAGACTTTTTCCTGATGATCACAACAACTCAGCCAATTTTCAACCCACCTTGTAGGTCACCCATCCAATCCAGCTGTCTTCAGTTTGGCTACAAGGATACTATGATCGTAAGTATACTTATGCATGCTATGACTGTGTTAAAAGTGTTGCAAAAGTCAAACTAAACAACATCTACTGGACTTCCCTCATTGAAGGAGACAATCATCTTGACACAGAAGGCCAGTGCCTCTTTTGGGCCATATGCTGTATCTCTTGGTGTGTGAGGAACAATTATTAGCTTATGTATTTTCTTCATTTCAAAATCTCTGAAATCCTCTGAGGGCTGTTTTTGTAGTTTGAAACTAAGATCAGCCGATGCACACTCTGGAGGGGCATAAAGGCATGCATGGCCATTTGAAGGTGCAAAATTCACTGAAACAGTAATAGAAGGGAGGTAATCAAATTGCCAGTTGGGAATGGCCCTGGGCCATTATCCACTGAAGCACACTTAAGTATCATTTCAGGAAGGACTGACTGGTTCCCTCCAGAAAAGAGTCTGTGAACAGACAATTAAGTGAACAGGTTTCTGAGAAGAAACCAGGGAACTAAGCACTTTGACAGTCTACATGTACTTTTAGCTTAAAAACAGGAATTCGTTTTCACTTTGTTATCTGATATTTTCTCTGCCGGGACTACTGGCAGAGCAGAGAGGAGGGGAAAGCACAGTGGTGCCTAGCACAGCTCTCTAAACTTTTCAACACAAAAAGAGAGTCTGGAACATGTATTTTCAGGCACATTGTATGTCCCCTGGTGGGTACAGGGTGGTGTCAGAATCAAATTTCCTTTCTCTGCAGGTAAACAAGAAGGGTTTCAAACTTCTTGAAGTTATAACATGGAAAAAGCTGGAAACCACTGATCTAGAGGAATGCAAACCCCAAAGGATTACATCCTGACTTAAGGATTATACTGTTTACATCAAGAGACTTTTTTTAAGAGTGTGATTGTTAATAGTTTGATCCAAAATAATTCTGCAAAAAGTATAAAGATGGACAAGAAACGTGAAATCTACAGAGCGGAGCAGATGAAAAATCAGGTGTGAAATTGACAATTTTTTGAGTTACATGGGGAGTATAGAGCTTTATTTTCAGGCATGGTGCGACTGGAACCGAGTTGCTGAGGTTATGCTATTTAAACAATGGCAATTTGTCGTGTTGGAGTAACAGGATCTTTAACCCAGATTTGAAAAATGTGTAAAATTCTGATTTAAATGAACCAAACTAGACAAGGCATGACCAACAAATGGCTTAGACCTGTGTAATGGGAATTTTACCAGGGAAGAAGAGAAAATGGAATGCCTCATTTCCTAAGCAGCCCGAGTTTCTCTCCTGCCATGTCTGGACAGAATAAAGGTGACAGGGCTGCAGAACGATGCAAGGACATTTAGGAAGACAGGTTTATTCCTGTTGTTCAGTTTTACTCTGTCATGTTGTGACAGTATTAACTTATAAGCTGCAAGACTGGATGATATCGTACCTGAATGGAAGGTGTTTAATTAAGAAGTGGTTGTTGTTAATATATATTATCCCTGAACCAGGAGATATTTATCACTTGTGGTAAATTTATTATGCTTATTGTGCCTTCATTTCTGGCTGAGGAAAGACTACTATCTGAATTACTGGAAAACCATAAAAATTGGGGAATGAAAAAACTGGTTTTAATTAATTGCTGATAAATAATGTTATCTGCCTTTTCAGATTTTTTTTGGTGGTTTAGTTGCTGCTGTCATGCTGTACAATGGGAAGATCATATTAAGAGACATTGTGACTTTGGTTTGCTGATTTCAGAGGCATAGACTGAACAACCTTAACTCTTTTCCTGTTTTGCTTATATATCCAGAAGTTAATGTCAGAACAACTCACATGACACCTTTGTTAATGGTAGGAACTAGATTAGGTTTAAAAGCAAACAAGTAAAGGTAAGATGCAACTACAGATCCTCAAGTCTGCAATGTTTCCGACTCCAGTTGTGTCAGAGTTGTAACCATATAGTTGGTATAAACTAATCATCAAGTAAAGAAAAGCAACAGATGAAGTGTAGAAGAAACAGTGTTTTGTGTGGTACTACAATTTTTGTCTCCTAATTATTCTTTTACTGAATGTACAAAGTGCTTTTTCACCTGGGTTGGGAGTCACAGGATTGCACCTGCTATACTGTACTTTGTATAGTTAGTTTATAGGACCAAAGAACAGCTAACCACTAAACAATGACACCACATAGCAAAAGCACCTGAAAATGTAGTTGTACACTTTTTAAGAAGAAGCATCAAATCTCAGATTTCTTCCTTCAGACTTCTGAGACCATATTACGCCAGTGTGCAGCACCCATCATTCTCTCCCTTTAGATTACGAGTTTATCAGTGAAGCTGTCAGTCACAACAGCATAGTTCATTTGCAGGAGCAAAAGCTGCACACCAAATTGTCCACAAATCTGGGAAACTGCCAGGAGAGAAAGGAAAATGACCATGAGTCTAAATGCCACCAAGCTAAAGTGGGAGGCCTTGATCCATGCTTATGAGTATCTCTGACAGACTTCCTGTGTTCCCCAGAGAAAGCAGATTTTGCTCAGATAATAGTGTTGCTGAGGTCAGGAGTTTTTAACAGATTATTAAGTGCATAGATATTACAGTGATCGGGAATGTCATAGATGAAGTCTTTGATGGAGTTTTCTCTTTAATATGAAAAGAAAAATAAATTAAACAAAACCCATTTGTTTTCCATTTCAGAAAAGAGCTCCCCACAAGTCACAACAAACTGAAAATAGTTATGCCCAGATAGATATACTTCAGAATTTTTTTACATCCTTAGATATCTCTGTGATGAAAACCATAAAAAATCTATTTGAAAAGGGAAATGTAAGCTATACATCTTATGCACTACTGCCTTGAGGAGTAGTTTCTAGATGTATTGCACTTTTTAGGTTGTTTTCAAGCACCAAACTTCATTTGAGAGACTGGTTATTAATAAAGAATGCTTCATAATTTAGCACTACTATACTACTAGTTTCTGCTATGTAGTCCCATATCTACATCTAAAGAACTGAAAAGGCCTCATGGGGACTCAGATGTTAGTTGAAGGCTGGAAATTTAGGTACATCATTAGTTAAATTGTAAATGGCAGTAAACTGTAAGAAAAAGGTGTTATAGCCATGCTTGAAAAAGCTAGTTTTGCCTTTCTGTTAAGCTGTGACTGTTTTGGTCCTCACAATCTGTGACTGTTGACAACAGAGAAATACGTTCTGCATCTACCTCTTTGACTGTGAAGCTTTATTTTCTGGTGGAAATCAATGGCTTTTGCTTTATAACACAGAAAGGAATCACAAACGCATTTGTGGTAGCCTAAGCATGTAATTTCTGTTAACGTTAAGGGGAACTGTGTGTCTAATCTACCATGCACAGCCCTGAATAATTACTTCAATACTTCTCTTTTCCAGACGTGCCATTTGTGATATCGCTTGTCACAGTGAGTTGATACGCAATCTTACTTTTTTTGTTACAAGCAACAGCCATTGACATTTCTCCACCTAATTCATGTCATCATTATAAATAGTTACATTTATAAGTATTACATGAATACACTATTTATACAAGAGAAGATGAGGAATCAAAGCCAATGTTTTGCTGTGAAGGATGCAAAACCAGAAGCACATTTTCTCTTAAACAGATGGGATCTAACAGTGTAGGTTAATGTATATTTTCAGTAATGTCTGTCCTTATTCTACCCTGTGGAACCATCCTGTAGCTGATTTCAACCACATAAAGTGCATTTTGAGGGCACCCTGAGGTTCTCAGAGATCCACAGATTTGCACCTTTTCCAGTCACAATTTTTCTTTTTCGTTTTCAAAGCTGGTAGTTAAAATTTTCTGTTCTTCCATTTGCACAATGTCCTTTCAGTACAGTTTTAGTGGTAGTTCACCAATTTAAAGATAGCTTGGGCTGCTCCTAACAGATAGTTCTTTCAATATGATGGAAAATAAAACAGTTTTCTAGCCTGACTTCAGTTCCTAGGAAATGAGGTGCAGTTCCCAAAGAATATCCTCAGTAAAAATCACCATAACTGACACCATGGTATACTGGCCGTCTCCCTTAAAGAGGCCAAGTACTACCTGACCTGAGTCACATTCTTGCTCTGAAGAGTAATACTCTAGAAAATAGTGTTATGTACTATGGGATACTTATAAAGCTATCCTTTTTTTTTCTTGCACTGATTTATTCATCCCTATTAAAAATTCATTACAATAGGTGTTGAGTGATTATACTTTCAGGAAGAAAAAGCACTGACTTTTCAGATGCAATTCTAGCTGTTTTAAGGCAAGAAAAAGGTTTATATTCAAAAGATATTTGTGGTTACGTACAAAGCTAAATCTAATTTAGGTAGCTAAGCATTAGCTGTTACTGTTCAAACTAAATACCTTAGGCTCCGAAATATGTTTGTTGAATCATCCTTGTGAACTACCTGTTTCTCTCCACTAACCAAAATAAACTTTTAGGTGCCAAAATTAGATGAGATAAATCCTATGCAGTTTGTTTAGACTCTTGAGTGCTGATAGTCATAGGTCGGTTCCCCTGTGTCCCAAAATACTGGACATAAAACAGCTCTGGTGCTTATACTATTTAGATAAATTCACATGCACTGACATGACATGACTGTGCAGAGTGTTAATGCATTCTGTCTCTCAGGTGGTTTACTAGCCTGTAGGCATATTCCTGCACTTCTAACACATTCACTTTGGGACAAGAACTGGTTTGCACTATCCTGGTTTGGATTGTAGATAGAATTTGTCATATTGAAAAAGATCTATAATTTGATCTCATCTGGGCAGGGAGCTAGGTATAAAGGCAGCTTCATTTGAGCATACAGACAGATATAAAAATATCCAGTCTTTGTTTGACTGCATATGAGGACTTGTGGAAGCTCACTTAAGAATATATTCAATGTATACATTACAGTTTTGCTTTACTGTTTGGTTCCAGATCTTTCTTTCAAGGATTTCAGTGGAAGCTTTCTATATTGATGAAAGCATATTCTTGCCCATGTCAGGAGAGAGCTTGTCAGGAGATTAGGGATTGGGTTCTTGTATATCCAGCTTGAAAATAACTTTTACAGCCAAGCATTTCAAATTGATTTGGCTGTTTCACTATTCCGCTGTTTTTATATACTAATATTTACCAGAAATGAAAATAATCTTATTTATTGGGTTTGACTACGTTTCTTTTTCTCCTGTACAAAAAATACAATGTGTTTGTTTGGATTTGTTTTGAAAGTACCCCCAAATCCCTCCAAAAAAGATGAGGAGGATCAGACTAATGAAAATACAGTTTTCCCCTTACCAGTCCTCAAAATTTCATCCAGCCCCTCAGATGAACTTTCGTCTGTGTTGAAAGCGTGGAGATTATCAGGCTGGTCAGTTTGTCTATGTAGAACATTACTGGTAGGAAAGCATTTGGGGATCCTCTATTTACTCTACAGATCTGGGCTCCTAACAAGAGGAAACTCCAATCAGTGGGAGAGTTCTTTTACATCATGAGTTATTTGAAGAACTCTTCGTTACACTAACATCTTTCCTCACTACCCTGAACTTTTCATTTTNCTCTTTTCTCCTAAACAAGACTTCTGACTGTGTCTCAATGCCCCCTTAACCATCCAAATCTCGAATACCTATCTTAGCTCCTCAGTCCTAAAGTCTGTCCCATCTTCGTTGCTCCTTGAGGTTTTCAGGACGTCTTCTGTCTTATCAACTCCTGTCTTTCTTCTGTTCTCGAAGAAGGTCCTCAGTTTCAGGTCCCCTGAAGAACCACTGGGCTCTCACAACAGTCTCTTAACCTTGACCTCAGCTATTACTCAATACTGTTCATGTGCAGGCTGAACTTTTCTGTTCTTCCCTTGCAGCCAGTTAGAAGAGCAGAAAGCAAATAAGCAACAGTAATGGCTCAGCAGAATAAATATTTTCCCTTTCCATAAGAGGCAGATCCCATGCTTTCTCCCACCTTTACCTTCTACACACTGTAGTTTAGTTTCCTTTGTTTGCTTTGCTCAACAGATGATTACAGCATCATTAGCCATATGGGCTACAATAGCATTATCTTCAGATCTTATCCAGGGTAGAATTACAGTAATATCCTTCTTATGCGGGCACTAGAACTCAGTTGCTTATGCTCCTTATTTGATTCTTGCAATAGTCCCTAGTCTGTTTCTCACCTTGGCAGTCTAACAATCACACAATTGTTTCCCAGGTGTAATTCAGAGGTTTAACATAGACTCACACACAGTTTGAATGTATCCAGATTGTAAGGGAGCAGGCTAAGAGTTTCACAGAATGGATACAACCAAGCTGTGCCAGTTATTTTGGGGACCAGAGAGAAGGTCCTAGCATTATTTTCTTTGCTATTACAGATATAGTGAAAATTCTTCACCTTCCAGTTCTCTTCTAAAATTAGTCCAGTGATATCTTTACACTTACATATTCAATGACCAAATGCTCTGCGCATATATAGCAATATGGTTCTACTGATGTCCAGGGGAGTTCAACCAGTAGCATAGTTGTAAGTTATAGGACTATATGCAGAGCTGTTCCACATTCAGCTTTTCTGAAGCCTAGGTTCATGTGACTGTGTGAGAATCTGAGTTTTCATTAATAAATTAAGAAGTTGCCAATAAAAATTTGAAAATATGGCACAAGGTCTTAGCCTTAGGAACACAGTGTACAGAATATACAAATAAGAAATGAGATAACATTCCTAATAAGAACAAAAAGGGCTTAATACACGGTTTTAAATATTTTTCATGACTAAAAAATCCCGATGAATTTTTGTAGCATCACAATTTGCTAGACCTACCCAATGTATTTGAACTTGGCATTCAAACACATGTCCAAAGCATTGCTGACTCAGCTGGCATATACTTATGCTTGTTCTTCTGGAGTTGAGACTGGATTTTTTCTGTGACAACTCTATAGTACTTCAGCACCCAAAACAATAATTTGACCCACCTGCTCATTTTTGTTTATTCTAAACCTATTTGTTCTGCCAAATAATCCCATGTTACCCACTGTTGTGGGAAACAGAGCTTTGGAAGAGAACACTTTTTTTTGTGCAGTGTGCTCGATATTTACTCAGTTGCACTTTTTTTATAGGCACACACTTGTGTGACTTTCAGAAGAGAAGCTGATTTTCGTTTTCTTTCAGTCAAGTGACGTTTTTTTCAGTGCCAATGGTTGGTATTTTTGAGTTGAGGTTTTTGATTTCTCTTTAGAATGATTTCAGATATGGGCAGTCTCTATGACTGTACATTGTCAGCTTAGTCCCTCCTCTTTTCCACTCATTTTTTATCAGTGATCACCCACATTAAGAGGTCTCATCTGGTGTGAAACTACTAGGTCTTCTCAGCAACAACCTCAGGTGAAGTCAAAAGTAGCCTGCTTCAGGCAGGATCCAGTCCACATCTGCTAGGGTAGAGGGCCTATGGCACCATTCACTCCTTCTGTTAGGGTGGTCCCACAGTATGGTGCCAGCAGATCTTGTGCCTTCACTACCATCCAAGGCATGCATCAAATATCCTTACTTTACAAGCTGTAGAAATGTAGTTATGATGGATTGCAAGCAATCTCCAGTATTTTGTCCCATGACTTTTGTGTATTTGGGGCCTTGTGTGGTCAAAAGATCCATAAATAATATTGTCTCAAGAGTTTACAGAGGAGAGGGATGGAGAATATTAAACATTTGTCATATACATGATAAGACACAGTTCTTCATGGAGTTGCGTGTATAAGGTGAAGGGGAGCCATAGTTCTGTTGTGGGGAAGACTCCTCAAAGTACGTATGTGGAAGTAGCTTAGCAAGTTGGTGCTGCATCTTCTGACTGAAAACCTGAGCAGTACAGATTTAATTTAAGGCATTTAAGGTAGCAAATCCAGGATATGAGTTTCTGCAGTGGTATTTCTCTGTATGTGCTTTCACACTACGGTGAGCTGCTTCAGCTGGTTTTACATGAACTCAGAGAACTGCCAGACATGCTACCCAGTCCTGTCTGTGTAGAAGTAGTTATGAGGGATGAAGGAAGTGTGAAGTGAACAGAGCAGGTGCAGTAGTACCCCCCTCCAAACCCTGTCTCCTTCAGAAGAGGCATACAAGAGCTGCACGGCAAATAGGAATGACTCTCCATGCCTGAAATCATATGACGTTCTAGATTCATCTGCCACTTTGAACACATGGCAAAGACACAGCAGGGAAGTAACAAGGTGTTCCCATCACACAGCAGACATACACAGCCTTCTGCTGCCTTATCTCCTTTTTGTCTGGAGTGTCGCGGGCTGCTGCAGATCACTAAAGCCTTAGGTAAGGGCATAACTCCTAGTTTAGAGGACCAGCAGTGGGAAGACTATAATTTCTGGAGCATCTCTCTAAAATCTCTTTTAGGACTTGGTCTTAAAGGCATAAAGGTAGTCTGAGCATCCTTATACAAAGCTCAAAACTTCAATACTGGAATGCAACAGGCTGTGCTGATCCAGGCAATATTCTTGGTGGTGGTGCCTATCTAGTCCTGTTTTCTGACTGTTAGTCTGACATCTGTTTTCACATTCAGTAGTTCAGCTGTGGTCTTGCAAGAATGCAGAGGATTTTTTGTTTGACTTCATTTTTGCTTTTTTAAGGCTGCATCTGTTTCCTTACTGTTGAGGTCCAGCTCTATGAACCAGGATAGTGCACTGTAAGGATTGATGTCTTTTAATGGTGATATACACTAAAGAGTGAGAAGGTAGTTGTCCATTCCCACTGTAATAGCTTCAAAATGTTTAAACCCAGGCTCATGATCTTGCTGGTGTCCATAGTTCACCTGTGCTGGTTTAGGAGACTCTGAAAAATAATGGAATGCTGGCCTTTGCAGTCTATAAGATCACAGAAACCAAGTTCCAGTGCTTGTATGACACAGAAATCCCATGAATTCTTCCTTTTTGGGTGAGGTTCCCTGTGATCTTAATGATTTGGCTGATACAGACTGTTTGGATCTGCAAAATCATCTGTAATTGGCATGCCCATAGTATATTTGCCTGCTCAGAATGACTTACTGACTGACATCAGTCTTGGTTTGTGATAATGCGTAACGTGATGACCAAAAAGAAGGACATTGTCTTTATCTGAATGGGTCTATAGAAGGCGACAACTGAAAAACAGGTACCTATCATGCCTAGTTCTCATCTGCAGGTACATAAAACTAAGAAGATCTTTTGCTTCTTGTACCTGAGCCTGTCTTCCAAGTAGCGGAGAGTGTTTTGGCACATGGATATGAACCAGACCAGGGAAACAGTATTTGTGGGGCAAAGGCTTGAGGAGCTCCATGTGGGCCAGAAGCACAGGTTATTCACATGTGGTCACTCTGCAAGACGGAGTGTGGTTTGGAAAGGGAGAAACTTGAGCCAGTCTACAGTGGCTACTGTAGAGGACAGTACAATGTGGAAATACCCTGTAAGAAACAGAAAAGCCAAGCGGAAATGTTATGCATATCCAATATTTCTTTCACAATATCTTATGAAATTCGTGCAGTAGTACATACAGTAAAAATCCAGGGGCATAAATCCAAAATCTCCATATGACAATGCAGACCATTAATAGTAACAGGAATAGTTCTCAGATTTATGGTGTAAATCACAATTATCCAATTTAACCACCTGTACTGATATGAACAGGTATTTCTTTGTAAGTAAGCCAACTGAAATCAATGAGAGTTGTTTGAGTGTACAATACTGCTTATTTGTAATAGTGAAACAGAGAAGGAAAGATAAATATACAGTAAATTTGACTTGATTATATAGTAATATGAAAAGCTTTTTATTGATGAGATCAAACTCTTAAAAGAAGTATGTAATTGCTGAGTGGTATATTACTGAAATTCCACAATTATTTTCCTTGTGTTTCTGTTTTGTCTGTTTTCCATTCAGTTATATATTTATTTTTCAATTCTGGAGAGAATAGTTGTTTTAATTGTGTGTTAATATAATCACATTTCTTTTGAGTCTACCATACACAGTACTGCTGCAAAACAATCAATGTTAACAAACACAGAGAGAAATAGACAAATCCCAGCATAACAAAAAAAAAACCCCTAACCATCCCCAAAATCAAAGACATACATCAGTCAGCCATCTGCTATAAGGATATTAAAAGTGTGACTTAAACTGTGTCATAATTAAAGCTCACAATATAAGCACGGCAAGAGTCCAGTTGTGTTCTTTAACATGCTCCCTGTTGTGCCTAGGAGTATGAAGTCAAGTCTTTATTTTGGTTTTTCATGCTTTCATGGGTTTGAATATTGTTCTTTCAATGCTGTTTTTGTCTATAATTTATGTGATTCAGAAGTTGCATTTTTTTGTGTTTTGGTAAGGAAAGAGTACAATTAAGTGATTTGTCATGATATTTAAGTATTAGTTGCTTCAATTTAAACTTCTCCATTGTAAAAAGAGAAGAGAATCTAAAATCTGATACAGAAGAGTAACATGTGACATTTGTATTATCAATCAGTAAAGAATTCTGTGCTGAACAGAAATATTTTATTTGCTTATGAGCTTTCTGTATAACACAAGCCAAATTCTGGTATGGTCTCTGAGGGTTAATAGTGGGCTTTTTCACCAAAGTCCAATTGATAACAGTTGTGAGACATAGTACAATTTAATTCAGTCTGAATACTGAAAGTCAGTCTGTATGGACACAATGTTATCTCTGTTGATTTCCTTTGAAATGACAACACTTTCTCAGCTACTTTACTCTTGCTGTTTCTCCATGTACTTTCTGCATAAAATTCTGCTCTTATCAAAGTTAAAATTAAAATGCCCAAAGACTTTAAGAGTTGAGATTTTACTCTTGGAATTATGAATTCTTGGTATTAATGCATCAGGATTTTTTTTAATTAAAATTCTTGGTACTGACCAGGAATGAGTCAATATGGATCACTAAACACACAAAAGCAGAACACAAGTTATAGCAGCTTTACAAGTACTAGTGGAAGTACAATACATTCCATCACAAGTAGAACATATTCCAAAAGGATGCAAAGATAGAATTTTCTCATAAATATCAGAAGTGTTTTCAAGATGGCATGTTACAGTTACCAAGAAAGTCAGTCAGAGTAACATTTTTCCATTGGAAACATATGCCTATGCACACACAAACACATACATACCTGTATACACAGAAATAGAATGAAGGATGTCAGTTTCCAGTGCAAAAAACAAATATCAAGGGTGTGATCTGGGAAGAAAAGGTTTACACTCTTTAAATTATTTTTGCCATTATGATTCACATAATAATAAGGACCATTCTATAAGTAGCTATAGAAATAAAACAAAATTGCTATGAGGAACTTCACAATTGCATAAAAATTCTCTTTAAGTAGGATGCCTAAGATGTGTAGCTTTTAGTCATCTCACCTGTAAATATAAATATAAATTGCATCAGATCGAATGTTATATTGTCACATAAGTGTGTAGGAAAATACTGAACATTTCCATGCCTTTGAAGTGAGTGTGTGTATGAGGGTTACAGAGCACTATGAACTTCGAATATTTAACAGAAGGTAAATCTCATGCTTTGGCTCTGTTTCCCGCTATGGAAAACAGAAACTCTTAGCCTAGTTATTTCTGAGGATAATTCTTAAGATGGTGTGTAAAATAGAGAGGAGGAGAGCTAAGATATTCTCTGAGTAGAGGGGAATGAACTCTGGAGCTGCCTCAATCTAACATGATCTCAATAATCTTTCAATTCCTTGTTATGCAAAGGTTAGAGAGACAATTTACATGATTATTTAGACAGGAAATTTAGTTTTTAGATGACCAGTTTGGTGAGTCTCATGTCATTCATCCTACCTGTCTCACCTTCTTTTGCAACATATCCTGAGATTATATACATATATGATGTATCTGACATGGTCTGATTCAAGCAACAACACAACTCTTTTCAAAGCGATCTTACACTACTTCTCCATAGATAGCAATGTAGAGAAATTGTGATTCAACCTAGTCTTGAATCTTTTCAACGTGCATTCATGTCCCTTACGCAATATACCCCATTTTCCTGGGATATTGCATCCTCTAAATGAGTCTCATGCTACAGAGATCTCTCAGACAATCAAGAAGGAAAGATGATTTCCCATGCTTTCCTGAGCGGTTCTAGAAAATACATTTTCTACTCTCTGTTTAGCAGAGCTGAAAGGGATTCATAATTGTAACAGCCACACTGAAAAATTGGTCAGATGCATCCCAAGTGCAAATCATTCACTGCCACTGATTTTCTTATAAAGGAATAATGCTGTCCAGATAGGGGCAGCTTGGAAAGAGGCTGGAACAAATTGGATGGTAACATAACCGATAAAAAATTCATGATAATTGTACAATAATCTGATGCATTTTCAAAAGTTTCATAGAAACATGGATTTGCTTTTATAAAACCCAGAGCACCTCAACTCAGTAATATCTGTGGGTTCCTATGAGAAGAATTTAGACCATCAATATCAGACTGTCTCACCAGATGGTTGAGAGCACCTACTTCCTCTGAAATGGAAAGAGTTAAGCCTGGGGAAATATATCAGAACTATCCTAAAGGAGCTACTGTTGACATCTAGCACAGCTGGAAAGCACTTATGGTTTCCAGACAGCAGTGTAGAGCTAAGTTTAAATGAACTAATATCACTCTTTACAACAGAGATTTTCCAAGCTAAGAGGAGGTCCATATTACCAAGGCTAGACTGCTTCCAGTACCTGACCTGGTTCCTCTGAAGCAAGCTCTATTCTCATGAGGGGGAATCCTGGGAGAATTGATCTGTGGCCAAGTGAGAGAATCCAATGACATATTTGTTAACTAAAGCATATGGATCAGAAGTATTTCCTTCTGTTACCAAACAGTGCCTTCAGTCAGAAGTGCTCAGATCTATTGGGAAAACATAAAAACCTTTGGCTGTGTCATCATAGCAGCTTAGCTTGTGCTCTCAGACTCTGGAAAATGTGATTCATGCTTCCCTGTGTCCACATATAAAAGACTATTCAGACCTGTGTCTGGTGCTGGATATCTGGTCTTCAGGGAAAACTGGGGTAGTACTCAGATTAGACTTCTGGCATTCCTTTTAGCATGGAATTTAGCAAGGAGTCTAATCCCAAACAGGAGCATTTCCAAATCTGTCTTTGTTCACATGAAAGCCAGTCACATATTCAATACCTTTGTTTTTCTTAAAGAGAGCAAGTCAAACTGCTTGAAAATAACCTCCTCATCACCCATCCTTCCCTCCTGATTTCAGAAATAACCTAGTAGTGAATGAAAGTTCTTGAAAGCAATATAATTTCACACCAACTGAATCACTATTTTCTGAAAATGTCACATGATAAATTTTAAGTAGCTTGTTACTTTAAAACACTTTGTATACACTTGTGTGAATTTGATCACTTCTACTTCACAAAGGCTGTCAAGGAGACCTGACAGTGATCTAATGCCGAGTTAAGAAAGGGAGAAGAAGTGAATTGTTAATAGTACAATATCCTTTGCTGTCTGGCTGGACTGAGCACTCTGTAAGATACAAGATTTTGTGATGCTTAAAGAAGAACTTTACCAGGTGCTCAATGTGACATTTTACTCTTTGAAGAGGTAGGTAGGGCAATCAGCAACTGACAATTTCTTGTCATCCTGAACCACAGAAAGAAGTTACTAAAACCATACATCTTTTGTAGAAAACCTAGGCTGTAGCTTTTAAAATGACTGGGGGAATTCTGTATAACTGTTTGTGATTAGCTGCAACACCTTTAACTTCAAGCTGTAACCCTGAAGCCATGAACAGAGTTTTTCTTGCCAATGGCTTTCTTGAAACAATGCTAAAGTTAGGGAGAAATGGAAGAGAAAGGGGAAAAAGAGAGGAAATCTCTGTTTCTGCTCTGAAAAACGAAAAAAAAAAAAAAGACAAGCAACGATATAAGAATGATATGAAATTTAGAGAGCTATTAATTAAGAGTGGTAATGACACATACACAGACCTACCAAACTGCCAAAAAAGTTGCTCTGGGAAATTGCATATCCTAGAATATTCCCTGTTCAAAGCTTGGCCATCAGACATCGCTTTTAACATAAGCTATCTGAAATCACCAAATAGAGCTTCTTTGTACAAGATTAGGGTCTCTATAGGTCCTGGCTTTGCAACAAGCAGTGTATTCAGTGATAAGATCTGCCTATTGTTATGTAAGTAACTTTATTCTTCCTTTTGTGTTGCCTGAGCTGTCAGACAAAATCCCTTGCCTTCAATTAGAGTCTTCTAGATCATAGCAAGGTTTGCTCAAAAAGTTTCAACAGTAAGATTTTTTTTACCCCCCCCAACACAAGTTTTGTTTGACTGAAACCATCTTGACCTTGCATTGAATGCATTGTGTTATTAGACCCTCTGATAGGTAGGAAAAGAAAAAGATGCAACAACCTGGAGAAAAAATAGTCTTTTCCTACTTGTTTCTAATTGAAATACATCTTTACAATTTGGTTTTCTTTGATTCACTTGAATATTATTTACTTGAAAAAAATATAAATTCCATAAACAAAATGCTTCTTTTTAGCTCAAATGATACTTTTATTCAGTTTTAAGCACTGTTTTTACTATTCAATACCATTGCTTGACCATTTTAGTAACTTATCTCATTTCTTTCAACTACCTTCTTCACACCACTAACTAAACTACTTGTATAATTTCCTACAGCTCACCCACTTCACTCTAGCCCTAAATAACTACAAAATGCTGAGTCAGAACCCGGATTTATTTGTCTGCAGATGTGAGCTCGTTTGATTTCCCGTATTGTCCTCTGTATCTACTAGTATTGGGTGTTGTAGCGTCTTGAAATAAGTTGGAGTTTTGCTATTGGCTTACATTTTAAGTGCCTTCAGCTGGTGAGCTATAAGCACAGTGAACTAGGGGTTTTGGAAGTAGCAATGTTGCAAGCATTACTGCGTTACAGACACTGCTGTCCCAGTATCAATTTTTATTTTTGCGTATGGCTTCGTACCTTTCTCTCCGGGAGTTGAAAACATTCACAGTCTCCACTGGAGCAGCTGTGGTCTACACTGTCTGCTGCTGCTTCTTTGTCTGCCAAGATGAGTTCAAAATATTAAAACCAAATTGAGAATGGTGTTACAGTATAGCAGAGTAGTTTTTCTATAAAAGAAAGTAAAAATTGCATACGTTGGTGTGAGAATGAGGGGACATGTGAGTGTCTCAGGGTGTAAAGCCTTCTGGGATATTACAAGAGGACTATATAGGGTAGAGAATGTTAACTGGCACGGGATAAACTGTAGTGGGATATCTGCTTGTACTTAAGTAGCAAGGACAACTGCAGGGAGCCCGTGCTTGAGCCTTGGCTTATATACTAATGTAACTACACACCATAAGCTACATGATTCTTATTACTATAAGGATCACTGGATCAAAAATATTTGACGTGGAGAGCAACCTCTTTTTTGAATAAAATGCTTTTTCCAAGCGTTTGTCTTCTGCAAGAATGTTGCTTACTCTGCCATCCTCCTCTGGTCTGCCACTACGTACTGGACAAGTTTTTCTCCATTTACACAAACCAAGAAAAAAGATAGGCAGATTTTCTTTTAGAGGAAGACTAATTTTAGCGATGCCTGTGTTTTCTATAAAATTCAACCTCAAAAACTGTGCTTCTTTTTAGTATCACAAAATATCCCATTTGTTGTATTGACCCACAATACTAACTGTGGTGATGCATAAACCTGTGTCACATTTTATGTCAGCCAAGATGTTTTAGTAGGAGAGAGAAATGTTTCCTGACCTCCTTTAAAGTCTCTGCTAGCTTGTTTTTACCTGTGACATGTAAACCAGAAGTCAGTTAAATGATCTTGCTATGATGATCTTGCAACTTGTTAAGAAAACACAGATTTTGAAGATTTCCGTGTGACTCCATACTATTGTACCAGATGTGCAAAATAGGTCTAAATAATTGTTCCACAGTCTTTTAAACTGTTTTGTTTGTTTGTTTGTTTGTTTTTAGTTTATTCATGTATTCATACATTTATTCTAATTCTTGCTAAGGGTTTTTCTTTGTTTGTTTGTTTATATGGACACTATTTTCCTCAGACTCAGATTTTCGTTAACAACACAGGATTCTACTTTTCCTCTTCTTGCAGTTTTTCATCAATAAATTCAGAAAAGACCAATGAATAGGATGATTGCTCAGCTGATTGTTGCACTGCAGCTCACGTACACTGAAGCGTGAATAATTTAAACTGTGCTGGCTTGTCAGTATTGGATTTGTATGTGGTGTGAGGAGAGCACAGAGGGAGGCGTTAGATAAATCATACAGCAGAAAAAAAGGAAAAAAAGAAATTCTCCCAAAAGGGAGGATCAAGGGTGAAGAGAAAAGAAGGGCTCTATTGTACGTACAGTGCAAAGGGAGAGGGGAGGGTAAATCCTGTCCTTCTTGTCAAGGAACTGCTTTGGATGCTCAGCAACTTTAAAACAAATTGCATCAGCCTACAGCATTGTTCAGATCTTCTGTAAGGAAAATGTTTTCTGAATTCAGTGGGAGTGAAACAATTTTGAAATATGTCTTTCAAGAAGTCATTACTTTCTTTTCTTTTGAAATCATTACTTTATGTAATAACAGTTTAATAGGACCTGGTAACAGAAAGAAAAATCAAAAAAATTCAGCTCAGCATTAGGGAAAGAACACACTCAAGGTTAAATGTCACTAATCTGTCAGTTGTTGTGATTAAAGATTGGAGAGAACAAGGACTTTGTTATGTGTCCATTTCCAACCTTCTCCATTTGAAAAGATGCTGTGAAATCTGCCCCTTACAGAAGAATCAAGTAGAGGAAAAGGATTTCTGTGTAAGCATTTTACAGTGATTATTTATATTCTGAGAAACCCATGTATAGGGTTGGTCCACAAAGCCAGGCAGCAGTTCTCTGCTTCTAGTGTTGGGTAGTTGCTCCTGCATGAAAGCGTATTGACTGAGCGAAATGTGGATATTTTACTACCAGCCTAAGAAATCGGTAGTGTCCAACAGAGTCATTCCAAGGGTTTCTGTGTGTACTGCAGGTAGTGTAACTGAAAATAAAATTTCAAAAAAAGCAGTTTTAAGTAGACCAAGATGTTGATTTGCACATCAAATGTTTTGGCTGTTACACTTTATCTTACTTACCCATATATTCATTAATTTCTCTTCTCTGTTTTCTCAAAGCCTGACAAGTCCTTTACTCTGTGTCTCAGCCTTAAAACAGAGATGGCAACTCTGTCCTTGCCATGTTCTATCACAAGGTTTCAGTTATTTCCAGTACTCTTTATCTCAGAGCATCTGATTAACCTCAATGAGGGGTCAAACCAGACTTGCGGGTTTGGTGATGGACTAGACATGATATCTTTACAGACATACAATACTGTGAGATGCAACGTGTCAGGTCCCTCTAGCAATCACTGATGATTAAATACTGTTTTTTTCCCCAGTGGAAGCTACATTTAGACTTGGTGATCTTAGAGGTCTTTTCCAACCTTAATGATTCTGTGATTCTATACATTGCTATGCTGCTATACAGCTGACAAAAAACTATCTGGGGATTTAGGGAAAAAAGAAAAAAGAAAAAAAACTACCTATTTCTTTATGTCCAATTAAGTCTGCTTACTTATAATAAAAGTGTGTTGCTTAAATAAGCATGCGCAAAAAGGGTGGTTTCAGAATTTTAGAACTTCCAAGGTGTTACAAAAACTGGAAAAGTCACCTGGGGAGAGCAATTAAACAGTTTATATTTTTCAAAGTAGTACCACAAAATAATGGCCCCAATAGCCCCTGTTAAGAAGATACAACAAGCATATCATGGGGTAACTGTTAAACGAAAGTCTTTTCAGAGAAATTTCTCCTTTTATCGTCTCATATTGTACTAGGCATTTGTGAAGAAGGGTCATTTCTGATTACCAGCAATTCGTACCAATTCAGTTCTCAGCATTTTTAGATATTACCTAAGACTTGTCCTTAAAATCAAGGTACCACTGTACCAGGAATACACTTTAAATGTTTTCTTTTCTTCTCTCAGTTCTGAAAACTACAGGAAAAAGGGGCTATTAGTATTTATTCATAGCTATATTTATATGAAACTGAGCAGTGCCAGTTTTTCTCCAGTTCTGAGTCCAGCTGGCAGAATTTGAATATATCCATACTATGAAATTGTTTTAGCCAGCGTCCAACATGTTTCTGCTAACTTCTGAACCATGCCTGGAAATGGTTTTAGGAAGCAACTGGCCCAGACCAAAAAGTGTACCAAACACTTCTCTAAAAATTTAAGATTACAGGCATTCAAATTACTCTTCACTAACCTGTTTACAGCCTGACACTGTTTAACATGATGTTAACCCTGAGCCCAGCCCATAGCATTGTGCAGAAGATTGATTCTTTAGGTTCTGTAGAGAGACTGTCCTGATTCAGGTAGTAACATTCACTAAAACTAGATCACAGGATCTGTGCTACCTGTCATGTATATCTAACCTAGGTTATTTGATTTGGAAATAAAGGGAAGCTTGTTAAAATTATAGTTGTAATGATCTTAATGATGGAATAAATCACACTTTTAAGTCACATAGCTGTAGAGCTGAATACTGCTGAAGTAGTCCTAGGCCACACTGGAACAGATATTTTGGAATTACTGTTGTTCTTCAGAAGTAAAATGTTATTTTAGTTTATATCAAAGAGCAACAATAAGATATAAAATTTCATTTAAAAATATTTTTTTAAAAAATGTCCGACTTCCCCAAACCTTCATGGAACAAAAGCCAAAACTGATCATTTAGGTGGCCACTTTGGAAAAAGGCAATCTCCTCTTAATTTTAGTAAGACTAAGTAGTCCCCATTTCTTCACATTGTTGGTGGTCATTGTCTTTCCTGAAAGCTGCTAAAGTGACCTAATTTTGACAAATGGGATATGATAAACATTTAAAAGAAACAATTGTTCCTGAATTTCTGTGAAACCAGCAGAAAAAATATTGTGAAGAATATGAAGTATTTACTTCCTAACCTTTCCTATTACAAAAAAATCTAATTAAATGTGAATGTAGACAGAATTGGGAAACTAGTATATAAATGTGTCTACATGCTTACATTGAAATAAGGATGTATTCTGTCAAGTTAATGACAGGGGGAATCCAGGATATTTATCCAGTTACTCATTCTGTTCTAATGAAACAAAGAAATTTTGAACCCATCTGCTTTGGTTGCAAAGCTGCAGCTTTCTGTGATATCTGAAGAAACATAAAGTAGGTAGAACATACAAATTAATATGGTACTGCATTTTAATTACTCTTAAAAGTTTAAATCTCATGGTTTACAATCTTAATATGCTAAGCTGTACAAATGCAGTTAAAGCAATTAAAAGCCGTACCTCTGCTTTGTAATTAAATCATGAAGGTTAAAATAGGTATTTTATAAATATAAAACTTACAGGTTAAAAAATATTCTAGAGTCTTAACAGCTTACATCCTAGACTAAAAATATTTAGTTTTTCTGTAATACAAGATTACTTTGCTGTTGTAGACATATTTCCTTTCAGCCTTAATTTTACTTGCAAACATACCTGGACAATATTACTTACATGGGATAATTTTCTTCACAGTAGATGAGAGGGTGAAGCTTGCACAAAGTGATTACAGAAGAAATCGGTTTCTTTGTTGTCCTTAGATTCACTGCTTAGTTACAGGGTTTAGTTACATTATCAGACTGTATGTGAGTTTAACATCCTCTGAATGGTCTGGCTCTTTTCTTCTCCATTTCATATGTTATTAGAATCTTGCTGCATTTATCATTAAGAAGTATGCGCATTACATTAGCACAAAGTAAGGAAAGAAAAGAAATATTAATTTATTTTTTCTGCCCAGGCAAGTCAAGCTATCAGGCAGATTGGAGAACAGGGTACCAGAAAAAAACATATGCCTTAACTAAGACTGAAAAATTATCGTTAACAACTATTTTTTTTCTGCTGTTCTCTGAGGCAGTGTTGCATAATTTTGGTGAATGCTTTTAGCGAAGTCATACATTCAATACATATACTGAGACCCTGAGAGTCTTTCCATTGATCCCACTGAGCTTTGTTTTATGGTATCATTAAACTCATTAGAGTTTGGATTAACTTTCTGGTTTGGAGGTACCAATTAGTGTGGTTTCTACACAGTGAGATTAGGAAGGGTTTGCATCACTACTTTCTGAGATACTCCCCATTACTCTTTTGAAATAAGTGGAATACCATGTACTTGCATCAGAGGATATATGGTATTTGGACTGTTTTTTCTTGTACGGTCTTTATGTCTGCATTGTCTATGGACTCAGTGCTTCTGTGAAGCTGACAGTGGCAGAAGAGAGGAGAAGAAATAAGAGGAAACAACCCCCTGGAACTGGTCAATTTGGAAAGAGCAGAGTGGCTATTTTGCATTAAGAATGACTAATATGTCAAAGCCAGCATCTCCTCGAGTTTTACTGCATTCATTTTACTGTACTGACCTTTCCTAAGGCTGTTTTGGATGCCTGTATTGCCTTACTATATGCTTCTTTTTTCATTTTTTTAACCCTTCCCAAACTCCAAGAGCACAGTCACCTCCTCTATGGAACTGACTTGTGAAGTAGGTTTAAAAGGAAAACAGACAGGCATTTGCAATGCAGGATTTTCACCCAAAATGCAGCTCTATGCAAGGTAAAACACTAAGCCATTAGGATGGATCAAAGCAGTCCCCAGTGTCCCACAAGAATGATCAGAGGCGCAAAGTAATTATGGACTGCAGACAGTAATAGGAGATAAAAAACATCTGACTTGAAGCAGGATTTGGGCGGGGAGGGGGGGGATTCTGTTTTTATATAAGATAGGAAGTTCTGTCCTTCATAATGCAAAGTAAAACTTTTCCAGTACAGCAAAATTGTTTACTACTGGGGGGAAAAAAAACAAGGAGAAAAAAAGGCTCATTCATTATATTCAGTCATTCTATTATTCTGTTAGGCGTGTGAGGTGGTATTGATTGGGATTTGTGAGTGCAGCTATTCACAAAGCTGGGACAGAAGTGCATATGCTTAAATCTTCAGGCAACAGGCAGAACATTTATACTGGTTTTCCTTTTGTTTTTTAAAAAAATCTTTTCCTTGTGGCTTTGAATAAAACTCAGTTTCTTCCTTTTCTGAACTTTTTGACTCGAGGGATTTTAAAACCACTGTGTACCTGAAATCCGTTTTAAGACTAAACAGGTGTGGAGGCAGGAAAAAAAAAGGGCCAGTTTGCATCCTGTCTTTCCTGCCATTTGGGATGTCAATTACAGTTTAATATCGGAGGTAGGATGGAAGCTGTGTGGGCTTTCTACCAACGGTACTTAGGCCTCATCAGTGAATGTGAATTACCGATCAAGACAAACCAAACTGGTCTATTGTTGACTGCTGCTTTTCTACATGTTGATACTTGAGGATCTAGAATTGCAAAATATATTCAATAAAGCTTTCATTTTCTTAATTTAGCAACTGGCAAGGGCCAGTTTATTTTTTTAAAGCAAAAATACCTAGAGGCCCAAGTGCATTTACATATCTATGTACTATGTAATCACGCTGCCAAAAAATGAGTGCAAAATAACAAAGAGCCTGCAAAAGAGCATGTGAGATTAAGGCTAAGCATATGCAGAGCTGCTTTCCTGAACCAGGAATGTCACCCTTTATTCAGCTGAAGTAGGAGGAATATTTATTACAACAGCACAAGGAAAAAACTTACCGAGTGGATAAAGATTACAGTGAGGTATTTGCGATAAGGCTCTATGACCATTGACTAACTATTGGGAAGTGCAGAGCAAAATAGATAATCCTATGTAATAGCTTAAATATGATTATGAACATTGTATCTATGTGATCAGGGATTTATCACTGCTCACACTTAATTCTAAAACAAATGTACATTTAGAGTCAAACAGAAGTATCAATGGAATGGAATAAAACTTAAAAAAATGACTTGTTTTACTAGTCTCTACCTTCAGGCAATCTAATACTTTTCATTTATGCATCTCTGATACCCATATGCCATGTTTACCTTGTGCAATCTGACTGAGCAACATTTTCTGATTAATCTTCACCTTGAAAGATACAATTCAGGGTGGACATGCAAGTACAATCCAATTTTATAGTAGTAAAACTTGGAAACTGCATTTTTATTTACATTTACCACCATTTCATTTTGTACTAAATACTAATTCTAGTCTTGTGTTGAGATATTTGAGATCAGTATTGTTTATTCCATGCTTAGTGAACACACATCAGGATTTTAATTGTGCAGTTGTAAAAAATGTTATAGATAATCCCTATTAATTTAATACAAAATTATTTTGCATTTCAGTAGGCACCTCACCGGGTTCCATGGGCAGCTTGTTTTTCCAGGAGGATACTGTGGGGAACAGCATCAAAGGCTTACTGAAGTCCAGATAGACAACTTCCATAGCCTTTCCGTCATCCACTAAGAAGGTCACCTTGTCCTAGAAGGAGATCAGGTTAGTCAAGCAGGACCTGATTTACATAAAACCATGCTGACCAGGCCTGATCACCTTGTTGTCCTGTGTGTGCCATGTGATGGCACTTAAGATGGTCTGCTCCATAACCTTCCCTAGTACCGAGATCAGACTGACAGGCCTGTAGTTCGCTGGATCTTCCTTACAGCCCTTGTTGTAGATGCGCATCACATTAGCTAGCTTCCAGTCAACTGGGACCTCCCCAGTTAGCCAGGACTCCTGATAGATGATGGAAAGTCACTTGGTGAGCAGGTCCACCAGCTCCCTCAGCACTGTTGGGTGGATGCTATCTGTCCGCATAGACGGACCCATGTCTTCCTGCTCAGGTGGCTGGGTGTCCAGAGAATAGCTTCCCTTACGGTTAAAGGCTGAGGCAAAGAAGGCATTATATATCTAGATAGATCTTCTAGTCCTTCCCTGGATGAGAAGGAAAAGTCTGGATGTAGCTATGCTTACTAAATCTGAGACTAGTATTTCACCTCATGATATTTCAGCTTTAAATGCATGGATATTCTCACTAAATGACATGACAAATGTAATGTAAGTGGAAATTTAGTTAGAACTTCTGTAGAAATATGTACCAGCTATAAATTATTTCAAAGGTAACTTATAAACGTGTCAGGAGAACGCACATATATAGATCCTCCAGCTGTTTTTTGGTCTTTGCTCAAAAACAGGAAGTTAAAGTACATTTCTTAATCCAGAATTCTGCATTCAAATATTTAAAAAATAGTTTCTACACCACACTATGGGGTTAAGATAGCCACAGAAAATTGTAATTTATGCTCTTCTGATAACTAAAGAATTCAAAGTTTTGAAATGAAGAATTAAACTCAGTTTTCATTTCTATTTGTCTAGCTTTCTGATGTTCTCCCAGAGCTAAAACATTCTGCAAGTCTCGAAGTTCTGCAGTCTGGCTTAATTTAGGATCATACACCATATAGGAGTGTGATCTTTAAGGGCTTTTATTTCCCTGAATCACAATTTTCAGAGCTTGTCCAGAGTCCTGGAGTAACTACTTGCATGTTTTCTGAATAGGCACACTTCCATTGTCTCAGTAAGTACCTTCTTACCTATTTTAGCTCATCATAGAAATGGTGTTGACTTTGAGCTTATTGAGAACCAAACCCATTGTACAAGCCTTTACAAATCTAAATTTACTTCATAATTAGGATTGACTGAAATTACTTACACAGCCTGGAAAAGACAACAGAAATTGCCAGCTAAACACAAGTCTGTAAAAATCAATAGTCCCTTCAAACAGATCCTTCTCAATCACTATCCTTAATATTATATTTAGGCAAAACCTTTTTTTTTCAGGTTGACCAATTCCATTTTTTTAAATAATACCTTGAAAAAAAGTAGCATTCTCCATCCTTCAATCTAAATGACAGTGTTAGAAGGAAAAGATCTTAGAGGCTTTCACTGAAGAACTTCAACAGAGGTGGGCATCTGGGCTTCCTCCAAGAACCAGGAAGAATAAGAATCTGAAAAGAATCACCATGCAATTCCTCCTGTAGTGGCAACAATAAAAGATGTTTAGTTCAGCTTCAGCTGTGCATGTTTCTGAAATGAGCTGTGTGGAAAACACATCATGTTTTACTTTATAGCCTGGGGAGAGGAGATATTTCTTTCTAGCTGGACAGACCACAGCCATATTCCTCAGGCTTCTCATTACAGAATCACAGAATCACAGAATAGTAGGGGTTGGAAGGGACCTCTGTGGGTCATCTAGTCCAACCCTCCTGCCGAAGCAGGGTCACCTACAGCAAGCTGCACAGGACCTTGTCCAGGCAGGTCT
>Ga0065711_1005377_pt1 | contig 29797 bp, 25 predicted proteins | sample Hoacrofraction12_FD_59098 | JGI IMG/M metagenome (GOLD analysis project Ga0065711, IMG submission 59098) | Hoatzin crop microbial communities from Cojedes, Venezuela - Epithelial fraction 12 v2 (version 2) | ecosystem: Host-associated > Birds > Digestive system > Esophagus > Crop | place... | reverse complement strand
CCAGGTCGTTGATGAAGAAGTTAAACAAGACTGGGCCCAGTACTGACCCCTGGGGGACACCACTAGTTACCAGCCTCCAACTAGACTCAGAGCCGCTTATGACAACCCTCTGAGTTCTGCCATTCAGCCAGTTCTCTATCCATTCCTCCCTCCCAGGAGGAGAGACATCTCCTGAAGGCATCTCGCGTGCTCGTTGGCTCTGTAAAGCCGGCTTTGCTTTTTGTGGGACCGCGGGGCAGGCGCCTGGCTCCGGTGTTTCTCCTTATGTGGTGGGCGGCTCCCTGTGCCCGGGGGCTTTGATACCCACCATGGCTCGGCGTTGGGTGCACGGGGGCTGCTGCCTGTTGGGTCTGGTTGTCTTCAACTCCCTCACGCAGGGAGGAGCTCGGTTGGGAGCTGCTCTGCTGGGTTTTGATGTTCTCTGTTTTCTTTCTGAATTTCCGCAGTCCTTGTCGCTGTCGGCCGATGGGTTTTTATAAATCCAACTCCACTAGAGGGCAGTGTGATCTGGCGTGGGGACGGGAGCGAGCGGGCGAGGGAATGGCACAAGGGGCGCGGGTGGGTGTGATGGTGGTGGCGACCGTGGGCCCTGGCCTGGCGTGGGGCTGAGCAGGGGGCTCGGCTCACCCCGGAGTGGGGCCCCAGGGCTGGGGCGAGAGCAGCTGCCGTCTCGCTGCTAACCCAACCAGCGCCAGGATTGCTGGTCGGGGCGGAGATAGGGAAGAACTCGACAGTCAACGAAATGTCAGCGAAAAGGGAGGGGAAAGCCCCAAGAAACCCTGAGTGCTGCTGAAATGGCAAAGAAAATGCGTGGGTGGGGGGACGGATGACACGCATGAGCACGTGTTTCTGCTGCGAATAGAGGAGCTGGTTCTGCACACATCTTTCTCTTCCCTGGAGGTGTCCAGGTGGATTGCTCTGTGCTTTGAGCACCGTCCAGCGTGGTGGGAGGTGACAGCGCCTGCCATGAGTTGTCTGTTCTCTTGTCCTGCCCCGGGGTGGGGGGCAGGTGGGTGCATGGGTCACTTTGTTTTCCTCAAGTCTAGGGAATTGTATTTTATTCAATATATTGACTACTAAAAAGGGTTGGCTTCCTTCCCTGGTCTGGGTGGGTAAGGTTTGTTGGAACGTCACACCACGCGGTTTTGAGAATGCGTGCGATGCAGCGTGGCTGCTGCTGGGGGCCTGGAAAGCTGCAAAAACTAAGTTTTGCTGTGGCTTTTTACTTTGCAAGGGCATGGAGGGTAGCTGATGGTCTGTGTCTGGTGACAGAATCAGAAACACCAAAACCTGCAGGAATGGGCCCAGAAGGGCGATGGAGGCAGGGCAGTCCTCCAGCCGGATGGCCAGCCCAACTGTGGGGTGGAGGAATGGGAGTGCGCAGGGCTGGCTGGGCGGAGAGGTGAGGGTGATGAGATGCCTTCATCACAGAAGAGCTCCAGGCTTTGCTAACAGCAAGGGCAGGCTTGGTGAGCAGCTGTGGCAGCTGGCCAGCGGCTGTGCAGTGTGACTGTGAAGTGCATACACCTTCAAATATGGCTTGGTGGCTGCAAGCTGATCCCTCCTGTGGGCAAGCCACACTCCCTCTGCATCTCGTCCTTCGCAGAGTGTCCTCTTCTTCGAGGGCCGAATGCTGTCCCGGATGCTTCATGTCCCAGCTGCTGTGGTGGCTGAGCACCACATCCCTTGCCCACAGAGAAAAAGTGAGGAGGAAGATGACCTGAGGGAGTCTTTATCTGCTCCAAATGTGGTTTGGGGTTTAAGGCCACCTCTTCGTACAAATTTCAGGGGTTGTGCTGCAGCAGTAGACTCTAATGCTCCAGCAGTGGCTCTTGGCTTTGGCATTCTTGGTGTTCCGTCAAAGCCCCTGCCGTGAGCTGTCTGTGCTGGACTGACAGCTGTCCCCAGGGAAGGCTGTAGCGCAGTGTGTGCGGTGCCAGGGGGCCCGTGGGATGTAGCACCCTCCACAGCTCCTGGTGACCAAACACCTCTCGAGCCCAGGGTGGCTCTGACTCTGCCCCAAGCCGGTTCCTGGGGTAGCCACAGCCAGAGAAAGGGTCCCCCCTGGGGGAGGTGACACCCCACACCCTGCTGGAAATCGCACCCAATAAATTTAACGTGGATCCTGCTGCGAGGTCGCACATCAATAAATAAAATGTGAATTGCTGACTTTGATATCCACTTGCAGGGAAACTAACCCCGGGAGGTGATAAAATGCAGTTGTACCAAGGAGTTACCTAATGAAGTTTGACTTCAATTGTTCTGGGTTTTCTTCAGCTTTTGGTAGACGGTCTTCACTGCATTAACACTGTAGTAGCTTTCCTCTCCTGCCCAACACCTTGGCCACATGCATGTGGGACTTGGTGGCTCCTTCCAGAAGGCTGTCAAGAAAGCAAAATTAATTCCAGTTCAGTACATTATGTCATTTTGTTTTTCTTCTGTGGTTTATTTTTCTTTAATTTCATCTGCTCCAAATATGGCTACACAGAAATTTCCACTCCAACTCAACACGTGAGCTTTTGACAGACAGGCTTGTTTAAGACCTACGGCTGAAAGAAATAATTAAGGTTCCACTGAAAATGCAGCCTCCCAAATGAAGGCAAAAGTACTAAGTTTCAACTTAGTCTTACCTATGAAGCCAAACCTGAGATGACAAAGTATCTAATATTCTATTGCTGGTTGTGAGGCACTTGAACCCCCTTTTCTTTTTGTGGTGGAAGCTTGGGAAGGCATAAAAAGCCCCTCAAATGCATTTCCCTCCCTTCACAAAACCAAAGCCTCCGACAGCTCTCTGCCAGTGGCAGGGAGGGCATGATTTTCTGTTATCTGCTAATGTTTAGTAGGGGAGGTGCTGGGCAGGGCAGGATAGTCCTCTGCCCAAAAGCCATAGGGGAAGGGTGAGTGGAGGAACGTGGGCAGCAGCAGGGGCGGTGAGTGCCTGCCGTGTCCACAGCCCTGCGGTTGCTGGGTGCTCAAAGCCTGTGGGTGACAGAGGAAGCCAGCCAGACGAGTGATGGTTCACTGGGGTTTGGTGTGTAGCATATCGGTGGCAAGTGACAGGTGTGCAGGTGCTGAAGGGGATGGATGAGGAGCAAACTTTGACTTCCCTTCCAGAAGCCTGGCCCAGGCTGGGTTTGCACCAGCCACATGGAGAGCTGAAGGGGATGCAATGAATCAGACCCACCACGGGACGCCTGATCTTTTCCCCAGGCGTGTTTCCACCTCCAGCCTTGACTGCTTGCTCTCCCATTCCTACCTCCATGGGGCTGCCAGTGTAACTTGGGGAGCATTTGGGCATCTGTCCTCCTCAGCAGCCCCCTGGGACAGAGCTGTCCCCAGGGGCCACAGGGCCGTGCCAGCAGTCTGGGTGGGCTCCCACGGTCAGGAGGCACCAGGGGCTGGCAGCACATGGAGCTGTGGAGACGGTTACAAATGCACCTAGCTCCTTTGTGGAGCAGAATGGAAAGGCAAGGAGAAAGCCACCAGGCTGAGAGGTGCTCTGTCTAAGCTGCCGTGGGGTATTCACGCTCTGTCCAGGCTCAGAGGGGGAAACCTGCTTCCCCAGTGCTCCCCTCATGAACCAGGATGCAGCCTGTCAGGCTTTAGGAGTTTGGTTTGAAAGCCCTGCTTTCACACTCAGTGCTTGCTGTTGGAGCCGGAAGCCCGTGTCGTGCTGGTGGTGAGCTGGTGGAGGTGACTGTGACCCCATGTGTCTGTCCTGTTCCTCTGCTCCAAACGCTGTCAGGGCTCGGGGAGCATTTGGCAGAGCACAGCAGGGAGCGAGCGTTTTAAAAACTTCAGGAAATACATGTTAAATGACTTTTTGTTTTTTTCTTTAGATTAGCAAAGAAAATGAGCACTTTTATAAGTCTGCAGGGCTGGTGTTCTAGGAGCCAAGGGTTGTTCTTGTTTCACCAGGGCTAGGATGAGTCGCGTCTCCACACCTAGTTCTTGCACTGCTGAGCTGAGCTTCGGAGCTTCCAGCCCTGAGACCTTCCTGGGTGATACCTGCTCCTGGTCAGCTATAGCCCTCAGAGCCCTAAATGTGCAATTTCCATGTCAGAGCCGGGGAGTTTAGGCCTGGCTCAGGGAGAGGGTGTGTAAAACTAACACTACAGCTGCATATTTGGAAATACATCCAAATGGAAAAATGATTTCTTAAAAAATCAATAAAGCAAAGAGTGGTATGGAATCCTAGAAAATCAGGTGATCAAATTTTTGTCACAGAACAGCACTCCACACTGATTTTTTGTTTGTTAACTTGCAGGCATCCTTGAAACAGCCTTCTCCTGTCATCCCTCCTTCCTCCCCCTCAATGTTTCTAAAGGTTTTCCTGGGAAGAGTGGCCAAGAAAACTGCTGACGCTCAATGGAAAATTTAGAAACAACTTTTTTTGAATGAAAACTTTCTTAATAATTGCAGGGACAAAACTTCTTCTGTTTTCCAGAAGAACTTTACTTAGTTAGCTTTCTTGGATGAATCACTGCTGTTAAGAGGAAAGCGCTGCTGGTCTTGTCCCTACCGCTTCCTCTTACACCAGTACCTCATCTCCAGAATATGTGCTGTTAATCCTGTCTGAAGCCAGTCATTGCCCTAAAATTCTCCCGTTTCGGCTGGCCAGGGCTGTTGCTACTGTTTATTAATGAGCACGGTTAAAATGTTCTGCTGCTTTTTCCTTCATGCCGCGACGCAGGTTTGTCTGGAGCTGGATGAGAGGAGAGCCGTGAGGTTGCTCTGTTGGTGCAGCGAGTGCTTGCTGCTGGGGACTGGATCACTGCTGCTGCAACCCCCTTGCTGCAGAGCCTTGGTGCAGCACGAGCTCCTGCTGCATGTCCAAGCAGGCTTAAAACATCCTGACAAGTAAACTATATCGGCTGGCTTGATGCAAGATCAGATAGTGTTTGTCAGGGCTGCGCCAGCTGCACGGTTCATTGGCGATTACCCATCTTCCCACAGCTGGCACAGCCCTGGCACGGAGCACCCAGCTAACTGCGGCGCTCGGGGTGATTCGGCCTCCCTGCGCTTTATCTGACCAGCACCAGCATCGCGCTGCGGGTGACCTGCTGGTGTTCACGTCTGGCAAGGGTGAGGGTGAAATCATGCTGGAGGTGGGCTTACTCATTCCGCCCTGCAGCTGGTGAATACTGCTGGAGGAACAATGCTTTAGGTGGGTAGGGACACAGATCCCAGGGGAGTGTTGATGTGCTCGGGTGACCCAGCCCACGCAAAGCTCTGCTGTGGGATGGACCGCTGGCCCTGACCTGGGGAGGAGCTGGGATGGTCCTCAGCCTCTGCGAACCCAGAGGCAGCTGAAGGAGTGCAGCCTGAGCCTGGAGGGTTTATCCCTGCTGCATACAGAAATGTGATATTTGTGGAAAAGGAGAGGGACTGTGTAGCTCAGCAGACCCAGGCGAAGCTGCATCCTGGGGAGCAGAGAGTGCGAGGCGAAGGGAAAAGCAGAGAGCGATATAAAGGCATCCTCTAGTATTCCTTTGCCTGCCTGTGTGCGAGGCTAATGAGGAGGCTGTCTGGGAGCTTACAGCACTGCTGCTGCATGGTGGCACTCGCTAACACAGCTTTTAAATCAAAGTGAGAGAGAGAAACCCATCAACTGAAACTTTTTTTAAAATGAAAATAAAACCCTTTAGATTTGGTGATGCAAAAAATGCGAATAACTTCACTCCTGCCAAAACAATTTTTGAGACAGTTTCATGTGCAAACTGCCTAATTTTCATTGATTTCACAATAAAAAGCACCCGCCTTCTCACCGGGTTGGCCCTTGCAATGTCCCTCAGTGACGCATTGGCAGCTGGCAGGGGGAGGAGGGAGCAGGTTCATATGGGGTCAAACACAGCCCGAGCAGGTGTTCCCTCAAGCGGGGAGAGCTGCAGCGCAGAGATGCATCTGCTGCGGCTCGTTGTCATCGGGAAGGCACTGCAGGGTTGGGGAGGGACAGTCGTGTCCCTGTGCCAGGTCTCATGTATATTCAGCAGAGCCCTTGTCTGGTCGTTGGTCCCACTGGCTTCACGTGGGCTCCTCACGGGTTGAGGAGAGGCTGTGATGCTCTGGGGCAAATTCTCCAAAGAGTCTGCACAGCCTGGCACTCACAGCAGTGTTTCTGAAGGCTTGAGTCTGCTGGGGGCTGTTCTTGGCAAAACAGTGCTTTGGGTGTCGCTTCGGTGGAGCTGACCATGCGTTTACATGTCTCAACCCCTGGTTCCTCAGTTACCTCCTGTAAGAGACATACCTGCTGTCCCCTGTAGTCTTTATGGGCAGCCTGGAAAGAGGCAAAGTCTGAACATTACAGGCAGTGCTGGCCAAAAGCCAGCTTCAAGTGCACATGCTTTAAGTGCCTGCATTTGCCTCCTGTATCCTCAGCTGGATCGCGTGTATGAGAGATGTGACTAGAGAACTCCTGCTACTGGCAGATGAGTGATGTCTCCGTATTTTCAAAATTTAAAAAAAAAAAAATCTACTTTTTTTTCATTCCAAATGGTTTTGAAAGTGAGCTAATTGTCTAGGTGCTTGTCCTTGCGCCAGGGAGTTCATCTTTCTGTGATGGGCACAGTCAGGGTCCAGCCCAGTAGCAGGGCTTCGGTTGCTCTGGTGGCACCGACAAACAGTGATGATCAGCAGGAAGAATGACAGTGACATTGAAACCAAACGTACTGAGCTGGACTGGTTTTCTTTGCAAGCATTTTGCTTTCTGACGGTTGCAGAAATCTTTGCGTGGGGATAATGTGCTGGGACAAATACCCCTGGGACAAGCAGCTCAAAGGCATTTTTGGGAGGAGAAACTTTCTTCCAGCCCAGCTTTGGCAAAAACACACGTAAGTGTAGGAATACAGAGCAGGACCCTCTGACCTCTCATTCCTTCTCCTCTCCCAGCAATGGGCCGGTTTCCTCAGGAGCAGCAAGCCCTTCTTTCCTCGAGCTGTTCCAGATACCGGGGTTTTGGCATCTGAATCCAACCCCAGATGATCGTGACGTGGGACTGCAGCAGCGGAGTTTGCATGTGGAGCTGAGGGTGCTGGGGGGTTGAAGGCAGCCGTCACAGCTGTGCTTGCAGAGCCAGCATTGGTGGCCCGACCTGCTGGTAATGATTTGACCTCTTTCTCTTAATTGCTGGGCCCCAGTTGGGGTGATCGTGATTACAGTGGCTCCTCGCTGATGCTGAGCTGCGCAGGGTGGCAGACACCGTCGCGTGGGGCTGGGCATGGGTTAGCTTTCTGAGCAAGGGTGTTTTCATGCGGGCTACCAGAGCCCACACAGACTTCTGGAAGCACTGGTTGGGCTCTTTATCCCAGGAGATTAATAAAGGCAACCCCAGAGGGGAAAATGCCAGAGCAGGGGGGTTAGGAAGGCATGGAAAGGGAGTGAGGGGGAAGGGAGGCAGAGAAAAGACATTTGCCAAGGGCCTAATTAGCATGAGTGAAAAAATGATGATAGGGTGAACAGAGAAGAGAGGCTGGGAAGGAAGGGAGAGCTGTGTGTATGGAGAGAACAGCTGGTGGAGAGATACCAGATGAAAGGGAAGAGACCTGAAGCAGTAGAGGAGCAGGGATGAGGAAACTGGAAGTGGGAGGGAGAGGGGGAGAGCAGGAGGATTAGTTGTTTCCAGAGACTTTTTCAGCAGAAGAAAATTAGGGCTAGGGGAAATGGAAATCTGTGGAAAGTAAAGGGATGAGAGAGAGGAGAGATGAAAGGAGGGAGAAAAATCTGTGGTTTTATATTTCTCCCCTCCTGGGACAGGAGAAATTGGTTTTAGGATAGCTGTGCACTTGGTTACACAGAGAGGAAAACCTGGACAGTCAAAGCAAGAAAAAGAGGACCAAGGTCCATGAGCAATGGAAAAAGAGCAAAGGAACAGAAGCAAACTGTAGAGCTGTTTATTGCAGAGAGACTGCAACTGGATTTTCTTTTCCCTACTAAGTGTGGTAGAAGTGAGTTTAGCTCTCCTTCTGTCTCTGGAGCAACCCTGGGGCAACTATTTCCCTGTTTCTCTGTTGGCTGTGCTGCCGATGGGTGACCTCCATGCTGGTGTGAGCGGGGCTTGTCCGTGGAGCTGTTCCTCGCTCCTAGGCCTGCCCCAGGGTCTTCCGCAGCAGCGCTGGCTATGGGTCCTGGCTGCGCCTGGCTCTGCAGCCCTGACGCCAAGGACAGGGCTCAGAGCAGTGTGGTGAGTGTTGCTCTCCCTCCTGAGCTGCACCCCAAGGAAGATAAACCTCTGCAGCAGCCTCCCCGGCTCCATCTCCTAGCTGCGTGCCCAGTGAGAGCTCAGTTCTGATTGCCGAGCAACAGATTTTTCACATTCCCTCTGGAGCCACTGCTGTTGGGCTGCGCTGGCACACAGGGCTCAGGGTGCTGAAGGTCTGACACCCAGGCCCCACAGCTGGGAAAAATTCAAACCAAGGAGAAGCCCAAACCACGGCGCCAACGGTGACCCTTTGGACACGGCTGTGGTGGGACCATCCCTGCCGTTGGGCAGGGGAAAGACCAGGGTACACCTAGGTCTCCAGTTTCTTGGTTTCTCTCTGCAACACCCACCCTCTATAACTCTGGTTGGCTGGGTGTACCGTGCGCAGAGGTCTCGGTTGCTACTCTTGCCCAGTTTGTACAGCGATACAGGTGTGCTGCCATGGGCAGAGGAAACTCAATCTGATTCAAGAAAAGTTGTTGGCTGAACAGTGCGGGCGATGCCCGTGCCTGACAGCTGGCTGCACTGAAAACAGCACTGGGAACTGGATAGCAGGGGTTTTTCAAGTGTGTGTGTTGGTTTTTTTTTAAAATTCATTTTGTATATAAGATTTTTTGACAGACCTGGTGAAAGTGTCTAACAGCTTTCACAACACTTAAAACACATCCCCCCCTTTCTCTTACCGTAACAGGGTCTTTGGTGACGTAGAATGAGAACTATCCATGTAGCCTATCAAAGGTGCTCATGGAAAGGGTCCTGCTGTGAATTATAGACAGCTTTGCGTTTTAATGCGCTCCTGGATAGCTTCTGTTTCAGTGTGAGGCTTGCACTCAGCAGAGAGGGGAAAAATGTCTGTTAGGCAGAAGTAATGATCAAAATAATGAGGCCATAATACAGGCCCAAATCCTGCTCCTTGTCACCACTCAAGCGGTCACTCTGGACCAGATCTAACCAGGGATGAAGTGGCATTCCTATAGAAACCTCTAAATCAGTCGTAGTGGTGGTGTAAATCAGGAGTGACTCCAAAAAGCCTCCAGCATCACCCTCCCGCACTCATCCTTCAGCAAGCGTTTCTGAGCAGGGGGAAGGCACGCGGCGGGCTGTGAAGCTGGGGATACGCGTACGGTGCAGTCGTGTGTACGCCAGTGCCCTGGGCAGGACTCCGGCAGCCAAGGGGGAATCGCTGCCGGGTGGCATTTGTGCCTGGCAGAAGGGCAGGGCAGGGCTGGGGGTCCCTGCAACTCTGCAGCTAGCCTCCAGCAGAGTGATGCTGTTTTGCTGCCCTTGTTGCTTGCCCTTGATGCAAAATGTATGCCAGTGTGCAAACAGGGGTTGGCCTTTGATGGAGCGGGAAAAAATCCAGGACTGGGCAATACAGAGAACAAGGTGATCCTGGAGGAGCAAAGTGAATCCTGTCCCAGGATGAAAGTGATGGCGATCACCATGGGTGCTATGAGAAAATCTTTCTTACAGGGGCATTTCTGCCATAATACTACCGCACTTCAGGCAAAAGGCACAGCCTGATTTGGCAACAGATAAAGGCCAAGCGAAACTTCTCTTGTTTATTTTTCTTGGCTTTACAGCTCATAACTGAAGTGGCTGGGTTTCTTCCACAAAAAACGTAAATATTCAACGACATTGAAATGGCTGAAAGCTAAAGAGAATTAGAACCGAACAGTTTCCTGCTTTTCTAAAAATTTCATCCAACACTTTGCTTCAAACTTTTCTTCTATTTTTATTAAATTTTAATGAATTTTAATTAAAAACCTTAACACTGTGGTCCAGTACCAAACTGGGTATTTAATTTCACATCAAAATGAAGTGCCAGTAGCAATAATACTCATGTCAATTGCTGTTTTCATAATACAATGGAAGGGCCATGCTGAGGCTGGAGATCTTGTTTGGAAGGGGAGACCGGCCGGGCGAAGGCTGCAGAGGAACGCTGGTACTGAGATGGGTCGCTCACTGCATCGCACGCTGGTGACAGCAGGAAGAACACCAGGGCATGCAGTGGTCCATCCCTTTCGTTGACAGAGTAAGATCATACAGTCAAATCGTACAGTCACTGGCGTTACAGGCAGCGGAAGGAAACTACAGTCCCTCCTTTTCTGCCTGTAACAGCAGTTCAAGACTCTGGATCATGCTGAACCTCTTGCTTCTCTCCTTCCAGTTATAGGAGGCCAAAGTGATTTTGTTTGGTGAAAGAAAAACAACCTCAGACCCCCAGAAAAATACCAAACTGCCTCCCCCAGCTGAATTAGGTATTTTTTTATAGGGTGATGTTTTCAGGAAAGCGAACATCAATAGAGAGAGCTAGCAAGCACGGAGAGCGCTGTACATGACATGTGATAAACTGAAACCATCCCAGGCTGGGTGGTTTAACTGCTTTAGCAGCCAGCAGCCAGACACGGAGGGGTGGGAGGATGTGGGGTTGTACATATATCCCTGCTGCCCATAAGGACCGAGCCGGTGATCGGCGTGACGAGCCGGTGGGTCCCCGACCTCCGTTACCCATGGGCACAAGCAGGGAGCAGCGACTGGCGGCAGTCTCACCCTCAGCTCTGCCTGTTGGCTTCGCTTTTAACGTTTTTTGTTTCCTGTGTTGTGGTGGCCGGGGCTGCAGGCAGCGCTTCCTGCCAGACATCAGTCGATGACCGCAAAGTGAGCTGGATCAACAGTCTCACCATGGCGATGCTCTTCTGATTAGTGCGGTGTCTTGGTGGCCAGATCCCGGTGTTGTATCGGCTGCCCTTGGCTGCAGGAGTCAGACTGAGTCAGGCTCAGCCTGTCTCGGAAGCAACAAGGTTTTCTGTAACGTCCCGTTATTGGCAACTTCTACTTTGCGTCAGATGCAGACAACAGACTTGTTGGTTCTCATCTGCCAGAGGAGAAGCAGCTATAGATATCTCCCCCATGCAAATCTGCGCAGCAGCTGTTAAACTGTTCAAAATGGTGAATCTTCCACCACTCTGATCAAAAGCATTCTTACAAGCGAGGAAAACCTTAGAATTGACTTGAAGCACAGAGCATTTTGCGTTTTATCTTGCCCCTGAGGCCAGCTTGGACGCTGTCTCACCCCCATAGCTGAGCGGAGCTGAGACCTCCCGGCAGTGCCAAGCTGGGAGCCACCAGTCCCGCCGCCGCGCAGCCCCTTCCCACTGCCCGAAGGCACTGGCATGTCCCGACAGCCCTGCCTGTTAGAAACTCTTGATGTAACTGAGGAAAAATGCTGTATTTATCTTTTGCTTTTCTTCACTCGATTTGAAGAAAAGTCTCTGCTCTCGTTGCTTGGTGAGGACGTTGTCCAGAAAGGCTAATGATAGAGGATGTTTACACGGGAACAGAGTTTCCCAAGGAGAGAGCTGGTCGGAGGAGATGTCTCCTCCAGCTGTCATTTTAATTTCCTTTTTTTAAATGATTGATCTCAGCCTTTTAGAGGGAATATAGGGGCAAGCCGTGTTGGATGTGTGCTTCGCCATCATGGCGGTGTGATATGAATAAATTGGGTGCCTCTGGCCCTGCTCATGGAGGCCCTCAACTCAAAAGCCCAGCATCTGCCATGGGTTGGGTGGTCCTGTCTTTGGAAAACAGTCACCTGCCGGAGGGCCCCTTCGGTTTAACAGCGACATGGGTGTATCGGCAACGTGAGGGACTTGTTCCACCTCTAGTGCTGCCTCGCGTGATACGTGCACTGTAAGAGGGGCATTTATACATCATATAGGGCAGTTGATGCTGTTACCCCATGGGCTCCTGGACCTTATTCCTTGCTCCCACCCATGCGGCGGTTGCACCCAGACCAGTAGCGGCACACTAACCTCTTATGGGTCTCCAGTGGCATCATGTCAACCTGCTAGCCAGGAACCTGGATGTACAAAGAGATGCTGGCCATCTTGCTGGAAGCAGGAGCTGGAATAGTGCTGTTTTGCCTACAAACTCACAGCCAAATTCATGTATTGGCACAGCCTCCTTCCCCATTCTGAAAGATCTAGAGAAATTGCTCCATAGCTCTTCTGCAGAAGGCACCGTGGAGAGGTGGGGACCTAAGAAGTTTTGGGGCACAATTCCCCGTGTAAAGACACCAGCAACAGTTTGGAAGATGGGTGTGAGCCAGCAGACTGGAAGGGCCATTCCTGCTGCCCGTGGTATCAGACTGAGTTTGGAAATATAGCTGGACCTGGGTTGTTTGGACCAGCGAGGGCCACATTTTAAAGCGGCTAGCGGATGGATGCCAAACACAAAGGACTGAACTCATTGCTGACCTGCACCGCATGCAGCCCTTCAGTGGGCTGGGGTGGGGTGCTGGTCAGCTCAGTTTGTCCTCAGTGAAGCTGTTATTCTAGTTGGGCTCTACTGTATGGCATGGGGTTCGCTGCATCAGTGGGAATGGGATCAGAAACACCTACATAGGAGACGCTCCACACAAAAGTAGTTTTTCAGAGCTTCACAGTTTGACTAGTATTTCTAGGGGAAAAAAGGCTCCTTACGGTGATTCGTATCTAAAATTTCTGCTGGGTGTCTGCATCCTGCTGTGTCCTGCCCTGACCTCACATCGTTTTCAGCTGTCACCGGCTGTCCCTCGCTCTTGCCTTGTGAACCACGTAAAACAAAACGAGAACAAGTACAGCATGAAAGTGTGAATGGCCTGTGCTGCAGACCTCCCTCCGGCTCTCTCCAAGAACAGAGGCTGGGACTCAGAGGCTCTGGAGATGTGCCCTGGGTGAGCTCAAGGAGAAGACAACCTGCTTGGCACGCCAGCAGACAGCCTCTCACCTGCGCGGCTGAGGGGCACCGAGCTCCCGGCGCTCGCTAACGCAGCCAGCGTGGGGTCAGGGCACAGACAGGCAAAGGGACCTTCAGTCTCTGCGGTTTCCAGACTTCGGGGCGAGCAGCACCTCTGCTGCTCCTGCCCGCCGAGCAGCCTGCCTTCCCCTTCCCAGGGCAGTGCAGCGGGGGAAGCTCCTACTGAACTTTCTCACATAATGCAGCAGAAATCTGTTATTTCTGCTCAGCCTGGACCTCAGGCGAGCTACCCAACGTCTGGGTCTGGCTGACCACATAAAGCGTTACCAGCTCTTGTTCGCTCGGCTTTATTTTCCCTTTTGCTTTCCCCTCTTATTTTCCTTCATGCTGGGTAGGGGGAGCATTTGAATATCCTGCAAATTAGTACGAGATAGATTTTTGGCAACACCGAACATATCCGCTGCTCTCCTGCAGCCAGAAGGAGCCGGCAGCGGAGCTGTGCTGAACCGCAGGGACTCGGGGTGCCTTCGTCCTCCGCAGGCACCGAGGCTGGAGCCGGCGACCTGCCCGCAGCGAGAGCGGCCGCTTGGCCTCCTGCCTGCTGCCGCCGGCTCGCGCTCCCTCCACCTCTCCCTCTGACAGACTCGGGTTTCTGTCCGTCCGTCCGTATTGTTAACGTGTGGCAGAAGCGAAGTCAGGCTCGCCTTGGGGTGTTTGTGGGATTTTTGGCACAGCGATGGTTTGACCTCTCTCCCTGCTCTGCGACGGAGGGGAAGGTGACTGAACGTTTATTACATTTTGTAGATTACGTATGCCCATCTATAGCATATGTTTACAATGAATTTATAGACATGTATAAAGGGGCTTACAGGCATTATATTTAATTAATGTGGCATAAATTATATAATTGTAATAACTGCCTGGCCTTTAGAGGTAAAACTCAGTGCCAAAGATTCCCAGATGAATCATCTCTGATAAGAACCAGAAATGACACAGGCCATATATTGTATGGCGAATTTGTTTGGATTGGTACCTTTAGGGTATTCAGCCTTGCCAAGTCTCTGTGGTGCTGACACAGTTTATTACACATTTTCATTTATTAAGAGATTATTTGACTGCAGTTTGTTGTTTTATTGTACAGCAGGTGATAATTTTACACTAAATTAACTGTAACATCTCTGTTAGGAGCAGGCCAAAGAGGCTTCTTGCTATGATGCTAAATACTAAGTAATGGCTTTTATTCATCAAGGGAGTAATTTAGTCTCATGTGCAGGGCTTGAACAAGAGTCTCCACCAACGTGTTTTCAGTCCGTGCGTGTATGAGGTTCAGGTTAGGGTTAATTGGTCTTGCGCCAGTGCAGACTGTCTCTTAAAACCAGATCTCTGCACGACCATCAAACGGCTCGCTACTTTGAGGCTTGACTAAAAAAGTGGTTTGAGGCTACCAAATCTGCATTTCGGCAGACAAATGGCCACCAAGGTCTGGAGGTGGGTGATGCTCGTTCTGTCACCCCAGAAGCCTGGCTTTTAGCGTCAGAAGAGGTTGCAGCTGGGCAGGCAAAAGAGTGAAAGGTCCTAGCACAGTTTGACTCTTCAGTAAAATAAAAAGATGCAGTTTCCATTCCTGGCTTAAATATTTGTTATTTCAACCAAAGAAATAATTTAAATAGAATAATAATTCAACCAGAAAAATAATTTCCAAACCTTTTATAAAAACAAAGGAAAAAATGAGCAACAACAACCACCCCCCTTTTCCCACAGAAATTAATAACTTTTGAAGGAAAAATATTTATTCAAAAGCCCTTTTTTCCATTTAAAATAGATTACAGATGAAAATAACTTGCCTCTCCCTTAATGAAGTCCATTATACCAGACTAGTTTCATAGTCTGTCTCGCACAGATACCGTCGAGTTAAGCTCTGTGTTGGGAGATGGGAATTCCACACCAAATTGAATTGGAGACTGAAGCAGGAACAATTATGGCTGCAAATTATTAAAGCTTTGCTATATTGGAAATTCACAGCATGCTTATAGCGGTAACTTACTATTAAGAAGAACCATACTACAAAGCTAAAAATAGAGGAAAAAATCAGAACCATATTGCTTTGATCACAATTCCATGTTTAAAGGAAGTAATCATTGGCAAAATAATCCCCTTCCCAACTGCGCCGTGGATTAGCCTTGGTTAATGCTAACATTTCCCTTCTGCAGAGCACATCAAGGGAAAAATTATCAATTAGCATCTAGGGCTGAGTAAGTGCTTCGTAGTAAATAATTTACTCGAGGGAACCCCCTGACACAGACATGCTCTTTCTCACTCACGGCTTTTCTGCAAGCGCACCCTGACTTTCAGCACACGATACTGGTGAGCAATAACTCACCAAGCGGTTAGCGGCGCGTCACGCACTGCTGTCTGACCGGACGAGCGGTGGAAGTGCTGTATTTCTAGCTGCTGAAGGGATGATCAGAGCTCCTAAATTAGGTGCCCGGTGTGTTTTTTTGTATGATTAGTTATTCCAAATTGTCTTCTGGGGAATATTTTCTAGCACTCCCTTTAAAATTCGCTGCTCAAAGATCATTCTGCTGCAAGCTTGTTAGCTGGAGTGCTCACGGAAAGCTGCTACCAAAGCAACATGCCTCCACACTCTGACAATATGAAAAATTATTCCTAGCTGTTTTTTGCAGTATTCCCCAGGTCTAAAAGCATTGAACGGGCTTGTCTGTTTTATTGATTTGCGAGAGTTTGCTATTGTTTTTAGATGAGGGAAAGTGAGACTATGTAAATGGCTGTTGTTACCTTTTGGGAACGACTTCTGATTTCCTCCCCCTCCCCAGTTTTTTGGAGTCCCTGTTTTCTCCAAAGGGAGCACACAGCCAATTTCCAGCTCACCCTTAATGTGGGTTTGGGTTTTTTCCAAGGCTAACACCAGCCTATGAAACAGAACCCTCCTGGGCCCCAGGCCTGGGAATCCAGTGTTTGCGAGTGGGAGGCTCTGCCTGTGCATCGCAGCTGAGGTGTGACCATTTTGGGGAAAATCCTGCACACCTGAGCTCGGCGGCGGTGCAGGGCACCCCACGGACACCAAAGGCACACCTGCTCGGAAGGTACGCTTGAGAACAACTCCTTGCTGGATAGCTTATGAAAGCTGCTGCTCCTACAGCCACCAGCAAAAAAAGACAAGCCAAATGGGGAATAAACTGAGATTCAAGCACATCCTTCGTGCTCATTCAGCATACCTTTTGTGCATAGTTAAGAATTTAAACGCATTTGGTGCTTTGAAGGAAGCTTTACTCAGTGCATATTTAGAGGGATGCGGTGTTGCGCCTGGACTGGAAGCTGCAGGTCCCTTCTGCCCTTGCCTCTGTAAGCGCCCAGTGATGTACATCTCCCTGGTTTTTAGCTATTTCATACCTAAAGCTGGCACACAACAGCACAACGCAGGCTTGTAAAGCCCAGAGAGATCCCTAAGTGAGGTCTGTTCTACAAGGGCCCACTGAGATTACAAAGTACTGTTTGTGTTCAAACAGTGAGGTGAGCTGGCATGAGTGACATGAACATCAGCTGGATCAGGTCTATTTTTAACATCCTGAACAATTATTAGAACCACTACTGTTATCATCAGCAAGGATTAAAAAAACCTAAAAGGATAGGGCCCCTATGGGGCATCCCGTCCAAAATGATGCTTGGAGGTTGCACCACAGTAAAAGCCCATCTGGATCCCTGCAGCCTGTTCGAAGAACCTGAGCTGCTGATAATCACTTTACAAATGAAAGCCTTAATTTTATTTGATGGCGTAGGACTTCAGAAGAAAATGGAGGGAAACCACAGAGCAGAATAAATTTTTTTGGTAGAGTAGAAGCGGCAGAATAATTACAATTTCTGGGAACAGCACAAGAAGGCTGGAAAAGAAATAGCAGCTTAAATTTTGATTGTCTGTTTGGGGTGATAGCAAAGTCAAGAGTGCCATTTCCAGTCTAAAATCCCTATATCCAATACTAAAAGGCATTAGAGCCTAAAAAAGGATTTGAATGCAAATGTCTTCAACTCCGGCTCACCACAAAATTAAAGGATCTGTTCCAGGAAATACAGTATCCGCATGAAGAGACTCCCCCCCCTAGATCTTTGCCTTTGAAGCTGAAGTTTTAATTTGGGATTTAAAAAAAAAAAAAGAAGCTGCACAAGACCCTGAAGAAGTCTGACATGGCATCCTGGAAGAGATCCTGCACTGCTGCTGGCTCGAGCGGAGCTGGGTTGGAGGTCTCGCCGCTTGCCAGCCCCGGAGAGGGAACGCTGCCCATGGTGATGCTGCTGATGCGAGAGTGATTCAGCTGCGAACATGGAGATAAATGCTGGATCCGCGAGAGAAGCGCTGAATCCGGGACAGGCAGGACAGCACACAGGCTGGCTGAGCCCCAGCGATGCTGGTTTTCAGGGCAAATGCACACAGTTTGGGTTAAGGCTGTCATCCCTCTGTCCCAATTCATTGCAGATTATAGATGCTGTGGGCTTTGAACAGGTAATTTTTTTCATCTTGGTAAAAGGCAGCCCAGGAGACACTATCATGTATGATGTGTACATTTTTCTTGTGCTCTGTGTTTCATTTAATCAAAAGAGCTTTCTTAGCAGCCCAGATGCACTGGGTGACCACTTGTATTATTCTCAGCATTGTGCAACGTTATTATTTCGCTTGTCCTCTTTTATGTGCAGGCTTGAGTGCACTTGCAAGCACCAGGCACAGCTTACTCGTTTAGGGACATCTGAACTGAGATAAGATAGCTAGTAGCTTTTACCGTGCCTTTACCTCCTAGTGTAGACAGAGCTACTGTAGGGCCATCTTTAGGAGGTGCCCAGGGGTGGCCCTACCAAACAAGATGCCTTGGCGCTGGAAGTGCTTTGTCCCAGCAGCAGCAGGGTCCTGGGGTGCCAGGGATGCTCTCAGTTGAGCTGCTTTGGAGCTGGGGCTGGCCCATGGCTCCAGTGCTGGCGCCGGGGTTTGTGGCCTCTGTGGTGGTTTCCCGGGGTAGGTGTCACAGACCCAGCAGCACCAGGAGGCTCTGCCTCGGGGTGACAGCAGGGAGCCGTGGACCAGCCTCACTGATGTTCTGACAGCTGCCCAGTTGCTCAGGAAGCAGTTCTGAGGTTGGGTTTCATTTTTATTTATTCCATTACATAAAATATTCAGATTTGAAAAAAATCCCAAAAGCCCACAACACCCAAAGACATTTCCAGAGAACAATATTTTCCGCAGTTTCCATTTTGAGCGCCGATGTTCTTGGGTCAACCTGCCCAAAATAGGGACCTCCCAGGCCTGGTTCAGGGACCACTTGCAAGCTCCAAACCAAGCTGAGTGTATGCAAATCCACTGGCCATATTCCTTGACTTTCTGGAGCTTACTGTGCAACTAAAGACTGGTTTCTGAGTGATCCCACTGTGCATCCGAAGCCCTGCAGGGAGACATACCAGTATGAGCCATATTAGTAAAAAGATCTCGTAAAAGGGTAGATGACTTTGTTTAAGCCAGTCAGAGAACATGTGCCTTGCAGCTCAGCTGTGGGCTGAGGGCAAGGAGGCCTTTGGGGAGGGGGTGCTGCTAGGCAGACAAGGCTTGTAACATTTTCACCTGGAAGAGCTGCATTTTCCTGAAGAGGGAAGAGCCTCCGAATCCCTCCCGTGAGCTCTGGAAAACATTTTGAAAAATTTTCCTTTCTTCAAATAACGAACTCATTAAGTTTTCTGTTCCTCTGAGTCGCCGTGCTTCCCATTCCCAGAGGCATAACATTGAGCCTAATCACCAACTAGAACAACTGAGGCCTTTATTTTGGTGTAAAGCTGCATGAAAAAAGAAAGTCCCCTGTGTACACAGCTGTAACACTTGCATGACTGTAAGAAAAATGGAGCAACCCACAACTGATTTCCAAATCTGCATCTTGCTTTTTCCTATCGTGAGTGTGATGCATAATTTACACAGGCAAGAAAGCATATGAAGCTGATTATTTTTTTCTTTCTGTTTGTTTTCATTCAGTTGCAGCAGGGCTGGAACTCCAGAGAGCTGAGATAAGAGCCCTACCCTTCTTTGGTGCGGCGAGCACGATATGGAGGATGGAGAGGAACTCAAGGTACAACCATGAGGACTTAGCTGGATCTTGCCAGCAGCTATCAAAAAAGCCCTGTCTTGTCTCTTTCCTGTTTTGAAAAGGAGGAACGTGAGAGTCACGGTGTGCAACGCTCAGTGATGTTGGGGGCAATCACAGTCTCAGTCACCGAGATATCTGCCCACACCCAGGACTATGGCAATAAACTGCTGACTACAGCCAATATTATAAAAATTCCTCCCTGGATGCTGTAGACACATCGATGGTTTTCCATGTGTCGAAGACTCACTGAGTGATGACATGTTTCCTCTCTGGGTTGACTCATGAGTTGCTCCTCCTGGTTGCTGTGAAAGTTGGAAGCACTCTCACTCTGCCTGCTGCAAGTACGTTTCATGAAAAGAGAGAAAAACCTCAGCCTTATTTCTGGATTCACTGACTTGACCCTTTCACTTCTGCAGTTGGTGAGCTCTGCCACTTTGACATTTATTAAAAAGCTTGTTAGTGGCAGGAGCAATGACAACAAAATTTGTGTGTATAATTTAAAGCAAATAATTTCCGCTGCTAATCCGGCCTTCAAGGCCTGAAGTAAACAACCGCATTTCAAGGGAATGCGTCTCAGGAAAGGAAAACCCGTCGGGTGCTAGTCTTTTTTATACGATGAGACAAAATGTTGAACAGTCTAAAAGCTCTTAAGCTCCGAGTTGTTATGGGCAGATAACAGCTCTATTAATTGGATGATCGAATATTACTTTATTAGTAAATTCTTACATTGGTCTGGCACGGTTTGTGCTTGTTTATGAGACATGTGACTCTCTTCTTATGAGCATTTATAGTATTCCAGTAGGTTATTTAATGTAATTGCTGTAATTCTCTAGTCTGTATATTTGCATCAATATTGTGTGTTGATTATGACCTGGCTCAGGGTATTTATCTGTGCTGATTTTCAGCAGCTCTCGGGGAAAAAATACAAGGTCTTTTCACGATGTGCAAGTTTGCCATAATTTCAGACCTTGTTTTCTGTCGCTCGCTGGGAGAGGTGGGGCTGGTGGGTCTGCGTACTTGAGCTCATTCCGAGTTAGCACCAAGGCAGTGCATGGGCAGAGTGGAAAGCGAGAGGAAAGGGGCTGGATAAAGCCGTCCGGGCAGCTGACAGGGGGACCGGGACCCAGCCTCTGGCTCCTGAGCAGGGGCAGTTCATGTGGGAATGGACAACGCCTGCTGCTGCGCCGGCTCGCCCTGCCGCGCGGACGGACGGTTGAACGCCTGCGAGCTGCCGATGGCCATGGCTGACAGCCCGGGGGTTTCAGGGAAACGAAACCCCACTGCCGAGCCACCTCGGAACGTGGGCTGGAGGCAGAGCACCCAGGGGTGCGGGTGGTGGGAGCTGGAGGGACGGCAGCAGAGCTCTGCAGAAGTCACCCAGTCCTCGCGCCAGTGCCAGGCCGTGCTGCGGGGACGCGGGCTGCCCGGGCTGAAGGCGGGCGTGGGTTTAAATCAGACCCAGCATTTCGCAACGCGCTCTCTCCCTGTAGTTCCCTGCTCGGGGCCTCATTTGTACATCGTACAGCAGCTCCTTCACAGCCTCCGGTACTTTTAACACATAATATACATGTTTATCTCAATGCAGGATAGACACCAATTAACACTGCTCGTTAATGAGGGCACAATCAACTTGCATAACCTTGAACCACGGAGTGTACACAGGGATGCATGAATGAGAGGTTAACTGCAGATGACAGCTCATTTCTTTCTATTCTTCTGCCCAGAACATCCTGCCAATACACACATCATACAAAACCTGTTCTGGTGATGGTAGGGGGGGTGTTTCAGAAGTGAGTGCTGCTTCGTTGTTTTAGGAGTGATCGCGTGACTTTCAGGGCTCCAGCCTTAACACCATCAATCGCCTCGGCTGCTGGGATCAGCTGTTTCCCCCCAGGATCTCCACCACTGGTACCCCCAGCTGCAGCCTGGTTCTGCTTTCTGAGTTAGAAAGTTGAATGTGACACAGATTAACTTAAAAACCTACAGAAAAGGGCAAGTGGCATTTTTTATGCGCCCGAGACGCCCGTATCCATCTGACTCACAGTTCAGTACTTGTGGAATGGTGTCATTCGTAATTCGTGTAAATGCTCACTTGCTCACCCACCCACAGCTGTGTTTTATACTGCTTTTCAATGCAAAACGCTCAGCCAGCGATAAAGCCCAGTAGCATCACGCTATCTCCGCTCTCGCACACGTTATGCCATATCAGTGTTCTTCCTGTGGGGAATATATTTACTTGCTGTAAGGAGCCATCTAGTGAGGGTTTACTGCACATAAAATCAAAGTAACCATTTCTTTACTGTTGCAATACCGAAAGAAAAAGTGCTGGGTTTTTTTTTCCTCTTCCTCCCTTCCATGTGCTCCTGCTGCACTCGATCCACAGCTAAAGGAAACAGCTCGGGCAGGTGAGGCTGTGCGGGGCTGAGAGCTCGCTCCTCTGGCCATCCCTTTACGAAAGAGCGGGAGCACGCGTGCTCAGCCTTGCTCAGCTCCACTCCTGGGGTACCCACACGGAGTGAGGAAGAGTCCCGAAGGACTTGCCCTCTGCACTGGCAAGAGTGAAAGTAAAGCGAGTGGGTGGAGAATGCAGGGAAGGGCCGTGCTAGGCAGACGCGAAAGGCCTGAAAGCTGGCCCCGCTCTAGCGTACGGGGAACGGAAGAAGAGAGGCAGCCGGTGAAGTGTCCCTTGTCACGCAGGCAGCCATGGCTTAGCTGGGAACTTTATTCAGTCTGCAGCAGGCTAAGCCAAGGGCCTCGGTCAGCAGAGAGAGCAGCATTTGAATGGTGGGCACTTCTGTGCTAGTTTGCTTTTTTTGGTGCTTTGTCCTTTAAAGAATGATGAAGCTCAGCAGATGAACATGCAAGAGGAGAGCTGAGAGTGTCCGTGTGCTACAGAAATTTGAAGTTATTGCTCCTGGAGCATCAAAATCATGGCTACATTGCAAATCTATATTGTTATGAATTTTACAGTCTGCAGAAGGTACTGAACACACCGAGTTAAATATTAAGCACTCAGTCAGGGAAACGACAGCAGCTTTTCTACAGGTTAGAAGTAAGGTTTTGTGTTGTGCTCTGAAACTGTATTCAGCGAACGTGGCTGGGTGGAGGGGGGGTGCAGGGGCAGCATCACTTGTTTTGGCTGTACCAAAGCACTCTCCAGGCTCAATCTGCATGGCCGCAGGCAGCGGGGTCTCCTTCGGGGTGTGCCTGGGATGCTCTGCACAGGCGATACGTCAGAGTCCCCATCGTTACATCCGCTGCGGAGCCTCCTCCGGCTTCTTCAAGCCTTGTGGGGTGGGAAGCAAGCAAGCAAGCAGCTGTGCATCACTTCGAGCAGCCTTCTGCTGTGCTGGCACTGGAGTGATCCTCTCCATCTCCTGCCTGCGTATTTCCAGCGCTGTTCTCAGCAGGCAGCTTTTCCATCCCTCGATAGCTCGGCTCTGTGCTCTCCCACGTTGTCCTCGGCTCAGTCCCCCTAGGCACAACTGGCCAGCCCTCAATGGGAGAGCTCTGAGCATCGGCTCCTCTGAAGGGCTGAAAAAAATGGCTGGCACGCTGGAGGAAGGAGACTCTGAGATGTTTGACACCGTAATACACAATAAACAGGCCAGTAATTTTTCATAGCTATGCTGCATATCAGGATAGGGAAAATAATCCAACTTTTATAAACAAGCCTTTATTCTACAAAACCCAGGCACTCTCTCATGCACAAGAAAATGCTCTGAATTATGAATGCCTGTCATTTTACAATAACTATTCCTTGCCGGGTTTTTTTTGAAAATGCAAACAATGAAAAAAATTTTTTTTTACATTGAGAAAATCCTCATTTTTAGTCTGTGGAAAGTATTTGACTACATCAATGATTAATAGCTTTAATGTAATAGCTGAAACTGAAATTTAAAAAGCAAACAAGCCAAACAGAGCTGAACGGATTTGTTATAATGATTTCATTAGGGATTTTAAAAAGTTTGCTTTATACTTGCAGTTTGTTGTCAGAAAGAATTGGCTGAATTCAGTCAAAATGGTTTGTTCTTTGTCTGTCCATGGTCACCATAGCTACCATTTCAATCTGTTAACATATGTGGTATTATTTTGTTCCTTTCTCTTAAACTCTACTCACAGATGCTGTCAAGATTTTCCTTTGTACATATCTGATCGGTTCGTGCCAGGTTTGGCTCCATGCCTTTTCAGACGAGAGCCTCTGTGATGAGGACAAGGTGGTTAGGCACTCGGTGCAGCAATGGAGACAGGAGAAGCTGGGGTGGGGACGGCTCCTACTCAGCTGCAGCATGGGATCTCTGAGAAATGCCTTGGGAAGACACTGTCAGAGGTGTATCTTCTTTTCCCAGAGAGGTAGGTATTCCCTGGATGTGCTGTGGCAGATCCTCAGCTGCCGTAAATCAGTATAAAAGCATTCATTTCAGTGGAGCTGCCGAGCCTGCTGATGGGCAGGTCCTGTGATGTTGCTCATTACAGAGGTTTTGGGTACCGAGCCAAGAGATGAAGGGAGGCAAGGCTACAGCATTTTAAATAAATAAGTAATAAGATTGTATAGACTCTATTCTCTTGTTTTTTCCATTCTTAGCAAAGGTTCAGGTTGCCACTGAGTATGGAGGTGTATCCACTCTGTACAATGGAGGTGATCAGAACGTTTAGTGGAGATCAGATTATCCATATTGCCCATTTTAATTGGCATTGGGTGGGAGAAAAAGTCGGTTTTCTCTGTTGCTGAATGTGAAGATGATTGAGATGGCTTCATTTTCTTTCCAGCTGTGAAGCAGGCAGGTAAGTGTATTGATGGGAACATGTACACAGTACAGTTTATAGTGGGGAAGCAGTGAGAGAAATCAGATAGTCTGGAAAATATACAGTTTTCTTTCATAACAAATCTCTAAGAGTAAAGTTAAGGTGAGTCTGTCTCTTTTTTTTTTTTTTTTAATAGCATAAAAGCCTTTGTTTAAAGCTCTGTGGGTCTGATGATTTTCAGAGCTGCTGAGCACCCTGCTCTCTGATTTCTTTTAACTGGAGATGTAGGTGTTCAGCATTCCTGGCAGCCAGGGCCCCTCTACTAATGCCTGCAGAGAGTAGCTGGAGAAAGTGTGGGAAACATTATTATAATGAGGGGCTAATTCTGCCTCTCCTTCCTGCCTCTCCGTGCAGATGAAAGAGTGCCTGCGAGTCATGTTATGTGCACGGAGAAAGGGAATTCTGATTTACTGTCTCTGGCTCCCCAGGGGCAGGGATGCTCTCCTAGCACAACTCACAGTAAGTCACATCTGCATTTCCAGTATAAGGCCCATTTTTAAGGACTCCTAGTTTGGCTATAAAAATTCACTTAGCATGCATGAATAGAAACCAAATTGACAAGATAGACCATAACTGCTCTGAAAGGGCCATTAGTTCCTGTCGTATGAAAAATCCACATTTTAAAAAAGCGAGTGTTGTTCACATTTGCACAACAGGCTGGAACCGTTCCTTCCAAGTCATTATAGCCCGTAAGGAAATAATAATTTTCAAAATCACTATTGATATCACAGGCACAGAAACAGCAGGAGGCAGATGCCTGCGCTTGATATTAATCCAGAGCCTTCCAGTGCCTGCCTCTGAGCAGGTTCGGATCAGTGTAAACTCTAGATTTAGAAGACGAAGACCAGATTATAAAGATCTGGTACGACGACTGGGAGTTTCGTGCAAGGCTTCTGGTGTCCTCAGATGGATCCCAGTGGTGCAGTGGCTATGAGAGAGTACCAAGAAGCTGTGAGAAACACCACCCATCCCCTCTGCTCAGTGCTGGTGAGGAGGTAGGGAAAATGCATCTGTATTTGGTGATTTTGGTGTTTAACTAGGGAAAAGCCTGGGGCAGACAGGAACATAGCTCTTTTTTAAATTGTGATTTTAATATGTACTAGGTCATGGCATTTTCTTAAATTGTTTCTTTTAGCTGGTGATTAATCCCTCACTTGACACCAAACTGAGGTTTCATTGATTTTTTTCTTTTCTTTTCCAGGTTTCCATGTGTTGCAGGTTTTCTTTCAACAAAGAGGAGTGAGGAATCAACTTGGATTTCTCTTTCCTCCCCTAGAGATTGCTAGCTTTTGAGATGTCCTGATAATATTTGGAATGAATGTAAGAAAAAGTGTAAAATCAAAGGTTGACACTAGAGTGCTGAAGAGTTGTGCTACGCCTTAGAGGTGTGTTCAGGGAAACACTGGGCCTGAGCCTTCTTGTACTGGTTTTACAACAACAGGAATCTCCAGGGATTCCAGCAGAGTGATCCCCATGTATGTCAGAAGGATGTGAACAAGGAGATTTTCTCCACTCCCACATGTGTGTATGGACATACCAACCAACACACTTTTACTCTGCTACGAAAGATTGCTTGGACCTACGACTACATGTTTTGAGGGCAATTTCAGATTAATTTCTAACAGTTCCCTTTCCCGTGGGAACGGCAGTGGTCAGAGGCCCTGTAGGATACACCTGGCTGAACTACCCTACGATCACCCCATGCCATGAGAAGAGACTGCGCTGAATGGTGGAGTAAAAGGGGCTGTGTCGGCAGAAATTTTTTGGTAGCATTTCAGGAGCAAGCGGCTGCCTGTCAGCTGGACTACTCTCCCCCATTGCTGGGATTACCACCACGCCAGCAAGGCAAGCGCAGAGGACCCCCAGGACACTGCCTGGCCGAGGGACTTTGCTGCAGGGTTTCTGCCGGAGCCCCCGCCACCAGTGTGGCCCCGTGGGAGGGCGCAGGCAGGGGGCTGCCCGCAAGGCTGCAAAGGTGGGACGCCTCTCCCTGGGCTCCTTTTTGGTTCCCACCAGCGGACCCCAGCGACACCGGCCCCTGGAAAGCTGCTGCCGTGGAGGGTCTCGCACGGATGAGTTGTCCTGCAGCATCCGTCACAGGTACTGCGACAGCAGTGTGTAAGTAGCGGCTCCTGGGGACAGCTTCTTCCCTCACTCAAAAAAAAAAGAGAGATTGATTTAAATGCTGAAGTGCAAAGGACTGTATTCCTTGCACAGCTCTTAAAATTAATCTCTACTGTTAAACCCCTTAATGTACAGCATCCGATCTTTGTCCCATTAGGTCTTGTGACAAAGAGCTCCCCGAAGGGATTGTGTGCATTTCTTGTTTGAAATCTCCTGTGAGAAAAACTAAGTTATTGGACTCCCAGTCACCCTGAAAACGATGGCGGCTGCCTCCTGCAACCCCATCTCCCCTCACGGGCTTTAGCAGTTCGTGCTGGCCGCCCCTCTGCCAAGATGGTGGTGATGGAGCGAAGCGAACAGCAAGCAGTTTACAAAAAGAGAGCGGTATCTTCCCAGGTAAGCGCTGTGCTAGCTGCAATCATCCCTATGATGAAGTGGTTCCCCCAGAGAAATCTTCTTTCCCCATTTGTTTTTTCAAGGAGTGATGAATCTCTTTGCACCCTTTGTTTCTCTTCTGATATGGAGATTTTGTGCCTAAACACAGAACCAGTGGAGCAAAGCTATCAGCTGTCTGAGGCTTTCTACTCTGATTTTGCTCCGTGCCTCCTCCTCGCCCTGAGGAAGGGAACGGTGCCTGTCCCACCTCATAGGAGGCTCAGTTTCTGTGAGAAGGCACCAGCTACGGAGGGGTTAACGACGCCAGCCAGAGCCTAGCTCCTGTCTCAGCCCCTCTCACTGCTCTCACTTCCCAATTTCTGTTCCTGAGCTCCTCTTTGGGGCTGCTCAGGGGAGTGGAGTGGGGGGCGAGAGGGGCTGCCCGCTCTTGGTGCTGCCTGCCGGGGGTGCCCCACTCCGGAGCCCCGCTGGCTGAGGAGGTGGGGGAGCTGAGGGGGAACAGGGCTGCTCAACAGCCTTCAATTTAGTGAGCTGAGAGACGTTCCTGGGAGGACAAGGAGAGAGGGGAGTCCTGTGGGAGCCCCCCAGGAAGGCCATATGCCCCAGGAGCCGAGTCCCTGCTGCGGGGATGCTGACAACAGCGTGTGTAGATGGGTGACTCCTGTTCCCACCAGCTTCTCGAGCTGTGAAACAGCTCCTAGCATGGACACTGGAACAAACCTACTGGGGTCTGCATTCACGCTTCACTGGGATAGACAGGGTGTGCTCTGCAACTCTGCCCGCGCCAAGACGCCGTGTGTTTGTCCCACTGCTCTCCCTGGCATCGCCAGCCTCTGCCCGTGCAGGATTTTAACCCCATCCTCCCCTTGCTCCCAGGGCCAGCTCTTGGTGCCTCCACGCTGGGCCAGCCAGGACCAAGACGGGGTGTCCTCTGCTGCTGCGGCTCCCCGGGCTCTGGCGCGCTCGCCCCGCAGCTCCAGCAGCCCTTCTGCCTCCCACCGCCGACCTGGCCCCAGCTGCCTCTCTGCACCCCCACACTCCCACCGCAGTCCCCCCCGTATTTTTTCCACTGGCCTCCCACTCACTACAGGATATGAGCCATTCTCTCCAGTGGGAAATAAAAATTCGGATTAAAATTTGCTGTATTATTCCTTCCCTAAAAGCAGCTTTCAGGCTGAAAACTCCAAGTACGAATTTCCAAAGGAGGGCAGGAGATTTAAGGACAGATTTTTGAGGTCTTTTAGTTACATTAAAATAAAATTAGACACCCCTTGGGATTTTTTCAGCAGAAAGAGGTGTTTCTGAAATTTGCACGTGATGTCTGTTTGTGTCTTTTACGCATCTAAATGCTTCCAGAGACTTGGGATCTGAACACCTAAGACCTCTTGAAACCAAAGGGAGACAGGCACCAGCTCCCATACATTCCTTCCAAATTCCAGCCAAAATTGTTGTCGAACTTGGAGCACAAAGTTCTAATGTAAGAGATTATGAACCCGATTTCCGCTCTGCTTTAGCAGGCAGCTTAGCACCAGGGAAAAAAAACCAACCCTTAGTGTTGACTGTATAAACATCTTGTTCAAAGGGTAAAATTTTCCTGATTAATAGCCTTTCAGTATTAAAAACAATCAGTCTAGAGCATGATTAATTGTCCCTTCTACTACTAGCACCCAAATATATGTGTGTGTATATACACACATACATATATATACACACTCGTGTAAACACACAGGCACATTCTCACTAGGGTAAGCATTTTTAGTGTTTCTGTTTTCAAGGAAAATACAACATGCAAGAGGTGAGAGCTGCTTTTTACAACTCAGGCAAATGGGAAGGGTTTTAGCTCTTGTAACCCTTTGTTGCAAGAACCGGCAGCCCCAGGGATGTGCAGCGAGCATCGCTGACCTGGTGAAAGGCACAAAACACTCACCTGGGCAGGGAGGAGGCCAACAAAGAGGCAGAAGGTGCTTTGCTTTTTGTCAGGGGAATGAAGGCTGCTCAGTTGCTGGCCATCCCATCTGCATTTCTATTTCATCTGTATTTTACCTGTGGGGCTGACAGGGTTAATGATAATAAACAGTTTTCATTTAAAAGTTGGCAAGGGGAGGTGCTTTTCCCTTGAAAAAGACAACCAAATTTCACGAAATTATTTAAAAAGACAGTCCTGCCTGGTCCAACCTGTTGGGCTACAGCAAACGCACAACAGGGACACCATCTTTGTAAGGAAAAGACTTTTTTTTCCCCTTCCCTTTACTCTGATATCTAAACAGCTGAACAGGTTAACCGTTGCGTTATGGTCATGTCCAGAAGCTGCAGTCAAGCTCAGGGGCTAGGAAAAACACCATTCTTGTTTTACGTGACTCGGTCTGCTACAGCTTGTGTGTGGAACTCCTCCTGATCCTACACGTGGCTTGGTGAGCCCCAGCAGGACACACGGGCTTGCACGGTCACGTGTCGGGTCACAGCCTAATGCGTCTAAATGAAGTATTGATCCAGGCAAACAAGACCCCATGCCCACCGGAGTCTCTCTTAGTGCTTGTGGGGTTTCCTCCTCATCTGTCCCACTTTGAAGAAATTAAAAATAACAAAGTTTTAACATTGTTTTTCTCCAGAGCAAGCGGCATAGAATTTGTTGCTCTTTTGCCATTTGCACTAGTCAGAGGCTGCAAAAAGCGCATTCACCGTTGCTGCTGAAAAATAAAACACAATTCTGTATTTTGTGTACAGTATCTGTGTACACACTCGCCTATACTCTGCAAAGAGTTTTCTTTATGGCCAGAAAAGAACTTTTCAAAGTCTCCTTCAAGCACAATACCAAAACCTGCAGCGTTGTGTTGGGGCACTCTCAAGGCTTCAGGCTTTTAGCCTAAGCAGAAAGAAACCCAATGCCACTGTTAAGGAAGCAAAAAACAAACACTAAAACTTTTCTCAATGGTCAGAAACAAAAAGGCCCGCCAGCATCAGAGATGTCGTGTTCGGGGCTCATGGGTTTCTGCAGAAAGGTTGGAGGAAGAAAAGCCACTCTGCCGGGGATGGAGAGGGTGTTGTTGGCCTGGGCCAACAGCTGGGACGGGTGCAAGTGGCTGCGACGGCAACAGCCCCGAGGCCCCCGGCTCTGGGGACATGCACACATGCACCGTGCATGCACACGCAGCCCTCGGCACAGAATCACAGAATGTTTGGGGTTGGAAGGGACCTCTGTGGGTCATCTAGTCCACCCCCCCCCGCCAAAACAGGGTCACCCAGAGCAGGCTGCACAGGACCTTGTCCAGGCAGGTCTTGAATATCTCCAGAGGAGACTCCACAACCTCCCTGGGCAGCCTGTTCCAGTGCTCTGTCACCCTCAGAGGGAAGAAGTTCTTCCTCATGTTCAGACGGAACTTCCTGTGCCTCAGTTTGTGCC
>Ga0065711_1003091_pt1 | contig 29801 bp, 9 predicted proteins | sample Hoacrofraction12_FD_59098 | JGI IMG/M metagenome (GOLD analysis project Ga0065711, IMG submission 59098) | Hoatzin crop microbial communities from Cojedes, Venezuela - Epithelial fraction 12 v2 (version 2) | ecosystem: Host-associated > Birds > Digestive system > Esophagus > Crop | place... | reverse complement strand
TCCTCTCCTCTCCTCTCCTCTCCTCTCCTTCCCAATTCCCCATTTCATTACGGGCATATAAACAGACAGCACAAGTTGACTTTAGGTTTAGAAAAAGCTCAGATATTGTCCTGAAAAGAAAATTATTGTAGATAAATTGGATGTATTCTCCCCCACCACCAGGAGGCTAGGTACTCTCTTGCTTCCAGGAAAGGATGATATCTGTTGGACGCTGAACAAGGTGAAGAAGAGCTCTGCTATGTTTGGTGTTTCACTAGTGAAAGAATAACCAAAGAATCAAGATGGAAATAGATGGGTTGCACACGTCATCCTGGCCTTTTATTCTGAGAATGCCACAGAGAAGAAATAGAGAAGGACTGAATCACCGCAATGGTGATAAAGAAGAAACAGTTCCTTCCCTGTTCTGCTTGTCTTCCACGCAGGCATTAATATTATAAAAATTGCCTTTTTCATGTTTTCTCAATGATAGGACAACAACAGCTTGTGTGCAAAGTATCCACAACGTTAAGCTGTGAAGTATCAGCCACAGCCCTTGCTTCGTCTTCTCAACTGAGCACCTTGGTTTTCTTGTTGTCTTCCAAGTTGCCTCTCTGCTTCTCCTTCACAGTCACCATTGCAGCTTGGTTTCCATAGCCTAGTATCTGTGAGCAAGCCTTGGTGTTGGCAATAGACTGTTCTGGATTGGACCTTTCCAGGAGCTGTGAAGAAATATGTCTGAGATCCAAGGCTATGACATCCTGGACTGCATCAAGAGAAGCATGGCCAGCAGGGCAAGGGAGGTGATTCTGCCCCTCTGCTCTGCTCTGGTGAGACCCCACCTGGAGTACTGCATCCAGCTCTGGAGCTCTCAGCACAAGAAGGACATGGAGTTGTTGGAGCAGGTTCAGAGGAGGACCACAAAGATGATCTGAGGGCTGGAGCACCTCTGCTATGTGGAAAGGCTGAGAAAGTTGGGGCTGTTCAGCCTGGAGAAGAGCAAGCTGTGGGGACACCTTAGAGCAACCTTCCAGTAACTGAAGGGGACCTTTTCCACTTCCTATGGAAAAAAAATAAGAATCCTTTATTTTTTTCCTCATTTTTAAAAAAACTGTGATTAAGATGTGTATTGCGGAGTGCCCAATAGTTGTCAACGATTTTTTTTCTCTTATGCAAGATATATTCCTATCCTCTCTGAATCCATGGAAATAGCAGTGTGTGCTCAAACTATTTATATCTCTGAACACATCATTTTTCTTATCAAGTTGTCATTGCATTTGCTAAGCTGCTTGACTGGTTATTGCAGACAGAGTAAAAATATTCAGCTGCCAGGTATGCCTTAAAAAGAAGGATATACAAAAACAATAATAGCAAGTTGTTTTAATATTCCCAAATTTTTTCCCTACTCCTGCTGATTACTGACAGTGCTGTTGTGTTTTGTAACATGTATTTAATTATATTTTTAATCTGCCAGCTGTACTGCAATGCATTAGAACATTTTTGCCAGTGAGGTTTTTTCTTTGCAAATACATTCTATCAATGTGATCTTGATGGATAATCTTGTAGGGTGGTAAGAACATGCTGCACATCAAATTGACCACCCATTCATGAACTATACTAGATGATGCCTGAACTTTGATGTAGATATTAGCAATCTGTGTCAATATACTAGCCTGTGGCTAATAGGAAAGAGAATATAAATTTGCAAGTACTAGAAGATTTGTTCCACAGATACTCCGTACTGACTGTATTTTACACTGAGTTGATCATCAGAGATAGCACAGTGAAAATTCTCTTAGTCAACCTTATTTGCACTTGCTATCACCCTATGCTAAGTAGCTTGTGCAAATGTTACTCCTACGCTGAATAAATTGCCTGGCTAATTATTGTATTAACTGTTTATGGTCCTATTTTCCATTCTGTTTTTCATTCATTATCAGTTCATGGTTATTATTATTTCCCTGTTTGATTTACTTCTATACAGATTAGAAATCTCTTCCTGGGTCTGACATGGAAATCTGTGCTATGATAAAATAATTAGTTTCAAAATGCATAAAAGTAGAGATTTCAGTAATCAGATATGCAAAATAGTAAAAAAAACATTCTTTCTTTAACAGAACTGTGTTATTTATATGTTATCAGTTAGCCATTCTGCTTTTGCTGCAAAATCTTTTGTCTTGTAAAACTAGGCAAATTCTACTAGGCATTTTAGGTGCTTGGCAGGTCTGCGAGATAACGATAACTCTAGCAATCACTGGCCACAGCTGACTTGCACTTCAAAGGAGCCAAAAATTATTGACTGGAATGAAAATATCAAAAAATCACTTCAGATTTGTTCTCACTGATCAGCATGTAGTCTGACATTTTACCATACTTAGCTAATTACTTATTCCATTGAAATCAATAGATATTTTGCCTTTGTGGCCACCAAGATCAAGACTTGCCTACGAATTGTATTAGTGCTGTCTGGATTATAAATCTTTCCAGGCAGGTAGGCTACTATACAATATATCAGGGATTGGAAGAATTTAAATAAAATTTTATCTTTTATGTCCTTTTTACCTTATCAAGTAAGCCTTGCATCTTGACTGTTACTTTTGTCAGTTTAAAGCCTATCTTCCAACAGGGTGTCTGCTCTCAGTCGGGAGATGAAGCATTTCTCTTGTCACTGTTTTCTAGCAGTTAAGCAGCCTCATTCTCAAAAGAATATGTCTAACTCTTCTTCATTTTTGTCCGGTTGAAGCTTTAAATTTAGTGGTTGTATCTTTGTGAGAACAAAAAATCTTTCGGTACAGAGCATTTTCTCTCCATGAAGCTACTGCACACTGTAAAGAGGTTGCGTCTAGTTCTTGAGAAGCTAAACAAGTTCCTCAAGTCTCTTGGTGCAAGGCTTCTCAAGCCCTTAAATTACTGTTGCTGATTTTTTTCAAAATAACAATATAAATAGCTGCACTGTAGTGGTATTGGCCTCCGTGCAGAATCCGTACAGATCCCACATGTCAATCTCTTGTTTACAGGTCAAAAGACAGAATTAAGAGTTTGGGTACAAGATTTGCCCCAATTACACTGACTCCCTGAATTCTTTCAGCAGTTGCTCTTCGGGACATATTTTTTCTTTTTGTAAGTATGGTCTTCTTTGCCTGTTCCAAACTGTCTAACTCTGTACTGGTGGTGTCAAAACACTTGAATCCAACTTACTTCAGTGGTCTCTGTTTCACTTGCAAAATGATCTGACTTCATCACAATTTCCCATGCTTTCAGTGTTGATGTCATCTTTTTTTTTTCTTCTAATTTTCTTATGAAAATATGGAGTGACATTAGGTTAGTCCTAGCAAATCTATTTGATCTCTTCTTCCTCCCCAGGCTGACAATAGTTCTCCACTGAACTTCTTTCAGAGAAAAGACAGCTAACTAGTTCTCAACCTATCTAATGTGCTTTCCTGACAAATGTTAACCAGAATATAATGAAATACTAAATCCCATACTCTTCAGAAGTCTTAATATGTTTGCTGTTATCACAGAATCACAGAAATGTAATATCAAGCCTGTTGTTTAAAAAAAATATTTTTTTTTGTTTAATTGCATTGATTTTCCTGGGGAAAAAAATATTTTGATGGCATTAATCACCTTCCCAGCCTAATAATTCAGGAATTTATACCAGGATGAGCTGTTTCTTGAATATTGTCTGTGGCAGATAACAGGTTAATTGTGCCTGTAGTATCCTAGACCACCTTGCTTGCCCTCTCTGAATCAGAACACAGTGCTAGGATTCATCCATACTACTGGCCTTTTCCCTTTATCCTTGTCTGTTAAAAATTCTGAGCATGAACTAGAGATGTCCTCCATCAACTCACACACAATCCATCCGTGCAAGAGTCTGGCCTGCTGATTTAAAATTATTTATTTCTGAGAGACGTTTAACATCCTCCACAGCTATTAATGGACTGGAAAATACTTTATCATGTTCATATGATTCAAATACATCCTCCTGCTTCTTACAAACCAGAAATATTGAATAAACACATCTGTCATTAAAAGTTCTGCCACCCCCCTAAGCATCAGAATTTTATTATAGCTATTATTCAGAACCTACCTTATTCCAGCTAGTCAGAGTTTTTGCTCTTTTTCTGCCGTAATTTCCTACAATCTGTAAATTCTCCTTCTAGTTGATAGCTGTTGTTTCCCTCTTCTGTTTGCTAAATATTGCCTTTTCATTTCTAAGTGCTGCTTCCAGTCTTTTGTTGAGCCTGGAAGGTTTATAACTAATGTTGTCCTCTTTTTTAGAAGTGTATTTATGACATTTTTAGGTACTTCAATTCTTTTCATAGAGCTCCCAGATTTCATCTGGTTTTTTTCTAACACTTTTCTCCTACTATATTTCCTTTAATTATTTTTTCTCTAATCTAGGAAAATAGTCTTATATGTTGGACGAAGTTCAACAAGGGCAAGTGCAGGTTCCTGCACATGGGGAGGAACAACCCCATGCATCAGTACAAGCTCGGGGCTGACCTGCTGAAGAGCAGCTCTGCGGAGAGAGACCTGGGTGTCCTGGTGGATGACAAGTTAACCATGAGCCAGCAGTGTGCCCTGGTTGCAGGCCAATGGCATCCTGAGGTGCATTAAGAGAAGTGTGGCCAGCAGATCAAAGGAGGTTCTCCTCCCCCTCTACTCTACCGTAGGGAGGCCCCATCTGGAGTACTGTGCCCAGCTCTGGGCTCCCCAGTTCAAGAAAGATGAGGAACTACTGGAGAGAGTCCAGCAGAGGGCTACGAATATGAGGGGACTGGAGCATCTCTCCGATGAGGAAAGGCTGTGGGAGCTGGGCTTGTTTAGCCTGAAGAAGAGAAGGCTGAGAGGGGATCTTATAAATGCCTATAAATATCTGAAGGGTGGGTGTCAGGAGGATAGGCCAGACTCTTTTCAGTGGTGCCCAGCGACAAGCACAAACTGAAGCACAGGAAGTTCACTCTGAACATGAGGAAGAACTTCTTTACTCTGAGGGTGATGGAGCACTGGAACAGGTTGACCAGAGGGGTTGTGGATTCTTCTTCTCTGGAGATATTCAAAACCCTCCTGGACATGGTCCTGTGCAGCCTGCTCTAGGTGACCGCGTTTTCTCAGGAGCGTTGGACCAGGAGATGCCCAGAGGTCCCTTCCAAGCCTTACCATTCTGTGATTCTGTGATTCTGTGATTTGTTTTGACACATTTGTGCATCGATGGTGGAGAGGTGACACTGGCCTGTTGTCCTGCAAGTACTTCCCCATCTGAAGTGTATTTCAGGTCTCTTAATGCTGCTTACTTGATAGATGTGTCTACACATTTGGATCTGCAGAGGAAATGGTGTGTTTTGAGGGAAGAGACTCTGAGTCCTACCAGATCCTCTCCCTCCAAGCTAGAATTTGCCCACTGAGGTGCCCACTGAGCTCCAGCCATGAGACGTGGGTAGTTACGAGGCTCTTATACTTTGGTTAGATTCAGAAATTATCTTGGGAGATGACTTTTTTGATCATTTTTCCTACTTCAATGAATGTATAACCTTCCTTCACGAGGCAACTAACAACTTGGAGTACACTGAATGACTCCTTTTCATCCATAAAAATAAATCAAAATTTTTTGCCCCTGAAAGTGGAAAAAATATTTTTGAGCATGGGTCTTTTTTCATTGTTAAAAAAGTAGTCTATTATGGTTTAAATCATACATATGTTTTACTTATGGTTACCTGAGACTTACCATATCTATTTTCAACAAAGAATTTGTCATGCACCGAGCATGGAAGCAGCGTTTTCCCAACTTACCCACTCCTTGTAAAATTTAGATGAGATTTGTTTGCTTTGATTCCTATAAGGAATTAGACAACATACAAAGGTTTGGTTCTGAATCAGCCATGGACAATTCATTTCATTTTTTTGCTTGTAAATAGAAAGGTCATTGCCTTCAGTAGGACATCAACTTATTCAGCAGCTACCTGTGTAATCTTCCTATATTTGCTGCTGTCATCCTTCTTTCTTACATTTCTGCTACTGTTATTTATGATCAGCTACTATCTTATTAGCTTGTTAGAATAGGGTTTTATCTTCTTATGTATTTGTACAGCACCTACAGTGACAAGAGCCGTGATCCTGACTTGCTGTATAAATAACAGCAGGAACCATTGCTGTTGAGATAGTAATACTTGTTGAGGCCTTTAAATGTATACCAAACCTATATTTGGCCTACCAGCAATAATATGAGTGGTTTTGTCTCTGGATTATGAAATGACAAATCCAAAGCCTACCGCTGACAAGAATTGGATCAAGTCCTATAGAAATACACTTGATGAAGTTATTAACAGTGCTGGTCCAGTGTGGGTCTCTCTCCTCCAGACACTTGTTTCATGTGAGGTTGTTTCCATTAGAAGGGCTGAAATAAGAAAAACACCTAACAGACATCAGAGACCTTTTCAGATTTCTTTGCAGAGGTGGCAGAAAACATACCATTTCAATTTATTAATCTCTCCACAACGTGGCCTGAAGAACAACCTCTTGTAACGGTCTTTGCACAGGGTCTCACCCTACCTCTCCCAATAGTGCCAGGAGCTCTCTTCTTACCTGTTCTCCAACAGTCCAATACCTGATACCCAGCTGTCCATTCCTTTGCCATCAGGCATCTTGTCAGGAGAAAAACAACAGCTCACAGCAGCACCTGTCTCACAAGGCACTAAATCTCAGCAACTGAAATGTCTCTGAGTCTGCAATCTATGAAAACCTTAACAGGCATTGTTAAAAACTAACCAATTTATTTTTAAACTACTAGGATGATATTCAGCTGATTTCAGGAGTGTGTTACTGAAGTTGGAAGGTCTTTGCATTTTGCAAATCTCACAAAGTATTTCTGAGTCCCACAGCATGCTTACAAATCTCAAAACAGTGTTACCAATTAAGTTAATGAGTCCTGAATGAAAAACTCCAACCCTTTCAATTGTAAATCCTGACTTTCATCCTACAATACAGGGATAAGGAAGGATTTACAAAGCCCGTACTGTCAAATACTGAAGTAATTTTGATTCTCAGTATGCCTTGTGGCTATGTTTGAAAGAATGAGCAAGCAGAAAGTTACCGGTAAGACCTAAAATATCCAAAGAGTAAAGTCCTTCCAGTAGAAAGCAAAAGAAATTGAGGAAGGAGCTGAATACCACCCATAAAGATCTTTTCTTCCCAATGATGAGAGTAATTATTTGTCCAGTCCTTGATTAGGGCAAGGTCAAGGAATAATGGTATAGATCTCCACAAAGCTGTTAAACTTGATGCTGTTTATTCCACACAAATAAGAATAGGATAGGATAGGATAGCATAGGATAGGATAGGATAGGATAGGATAGGATAGGATAGGATAGGATAGGATAGGATAGGATAGGATAGGATAGGATAGGATAGGATAGGATGCAATGCAATAGCTCCAGCTGGAAGGGACCTACAAAGGTCATCTGGTCCAACTGCCTGACAACTTCAGGGCCGACCAAACCTTAAACCATGTTATTATTAAGGACATTATCCAAATGCCTCTTAAACTTAACAGAATGAGTGTCGAACATGATACTTTTAGGTGCATCTGTCTTTGAATACGTGAAACATCTAGTCTCAAAGGATCTCGAAATCAGAATCTTGAATTGTAAAAAAAGTATTTTCCCCAAGTTATTGCCGATTTGATTGACAGAAGTATTCAACATTTAGTTTACTTCTAGACTTTGAATCATAGGATCGTGGAATGATTTGGGTTGGAAGGGACATTAAAAGTCATCTACTTCCAACCACCCTGCCATGGACAGGGACACCTTCCACTAGGCCAGGTTGCTCAGAGCCCCGTCCAGCTTGGCCTTCAACGCTTCCAGGGAGGGGGTATGCACAAGTTCTCTGGGCAACCTGGATATTGTGCCTGAATTCCATACTGCATTTTCCAGAATCTCAGTTTATACATAGGTTTCTTCTTTTATAGTCACAGCACTAAGCCCTTACCAATGTACACAAAATTTGACTGGTGTAGAGATGATTCCATCAAGAGCCTGGATCCATGAGAAAAGTGAAGTCACTTGCTCATCCTCACAGTGGAGATGCCATGTGATAATTATCTTAATGTTAATATTGTGAAGTGAATCATTCTTCAATGTCATGATAACATATGGGATGAGCCATTTCCAGAAAGCCAAGCCAATAGGGTCCAGCACTGCTACTGAAGCTTAAGGACTGTATAGCCATTCAAAAAAATACATGTTATCATACATCAAAATCTGCACTCTATTAGAGAGTAGTGTTTCATATGAGTAGTGCAAAGGGATAGGTCTTAACATTGAATCAGTCTACCTTCAAGTGTGTGAGCGGGTTGTGAGAGCCCTGAGTGTTTAATACTGTCAGTAGTTTCAGAATAGCTTGCCTACCCTTTTGCTTCTGAAGGTCAGTGTACAAGGAAGGTTTAAAGGAAGGTAAAAACGCAATAGCTAGCAGTGAAAATAACTTCTCCTTGCCCCCACAGGTATCCAGTGTGATTCCTGATACCTGGAAGTAATATAATATAGTGCACAAGTAGTAATCTGGAGCATAAGCTCAAAAAAAAATACATTTTATTTCTTTCTACTCTGTCACCTACCATTTTGATAAATCCCTTCCATCAAGGAAGAGAGGTATCATTTACTATTGTAAAAGCATTTTTCCCTTGTATTGTACAATAATCTTCAGACATTCTTATCAAGATAAAATAAATGTTATTTTTAATAATGAATGACTAAGTACTAACATGGTAAAAATCAAGGTAACTGATGTATTATTCAAGTACACGATCCACAGCTGTTTGAAGCCAATCAGCTTGTTGATCTTATCTAGTTCAATGGCTTTGGATCAAACTCTAGTATTTACAGGAGCTTTTATTTGCAGGGCATTTAGAAACAAGTTCAGATAAGAATTTGCAAGTGGCATGAATTTTCAGCCTACTGATAAATTTAAGCAAACAGACAATGCATAAATAAACATTTATAGGTCATTGTTTATCGTATTACATAATGCAACTTTGCAGAATTTTCTGTTAACAGATTTTTCATCACAGCTATGTCGTTTAAGAATTTTTTTTACTTTTTCTCTAATATCCAAACCTGCAGAGAATTACACAGCGGTAGCAAAAGAAAATGTTGTTATTTGATTAAATAAAATTATCTTCTAAGAATTTTTTTGTGCTGCTGCAATGTTCCCACTGGCATTACATTATGTCAAAAACATAAGACTTAACTAAGAATTTTACTGAACAGCATTAGATGGCAGTCTTGGATGTATTGTACAGGAGCTCTGAATGAGCCAAAATTCAGAAAAAATGTATGAAGGATTAAGAGCTGCTTCTGTAGATGTACTTGGCATCCTTGTTTAGATCCCACAACTTCTGTCACCTGTCACAATAACAAAGCTCTGGTCTGAAGCACAGAAAAGGAAATATTAGAATTGTTTCATACTCTTTGGAAAAATATGCTTTAGAATAATGAGGATACTTCTTTTTTATTGTTATTTGAGTAAATGGCTTCATGTACTTTTCATTGGCTTTTCTCTAACTTTCTTTGCTTTTGTAAACAGCCACATATTCTTTTGAGGCCTGCAGAGACTTTTCTACTACAGCCCTCCTAGAAACTCTTGTAAATATCAGTTGTGTTGCAGCCCCGTTGAAACTGGCTGTTTCCTCTGAAATTTGTTTTCCCCAGAATTGTTCATAGTCGCCGGTCCTGAGATATAACAAAAGGACACTTAGAGTACACATGAGGAGAGCAAAGGCAGCCTCACACCACATTTGTGCGTGTGTGTGTGTGTAGACTCCTCCAGTTATGGCAGCTGCCCATGTCTGTCCTAGCATCTGGTCAACACACATGGTTTTTGGCCGCAGTTCCTTATCCTTGTCTGGTGTCCTTGCAATCGCGACTTTGAAAACTGGTGGACTGTCAAGCTTGGATACTGGAGGTTACTTATCCATACAGTGTGTTCATCCATACAATATGTTCAGGACTGGAAGTAGCGATGTTCATCTGCTCTGCTCATTCTTTGATGTAATTCAAGCTCAAAGTGTGGATCGTTCATTCCTTCTCCTTATTTTTCTGGTACTTAAACTTCCTGCAGGCCAGAGTTTCCAGAAAACAGTTTCAGCTTATCAGATGGAATACAGTTGTGTGATGTGGCTGCTGAGGTCAAATTTACAGATGTATAGGATGCAAACAGGCATCAGACTACCACCAGAAGTTAGTGATTTAATGTTAAATGCAATACAAATCAGGAGTAAAGTTTTGAAGCAAACCTAAGCATTCACGCAGACTTCGGGTCTCACTGTGGAGTGGTGTTGGACTGTGTGACCTGGACTCCATGTGGATGAAATTCAACTGGGGAATGACTTCCAGCTCATACCTGAAGTGCTCAAACAGTCTGAAGGTGTTCGGTCCTTCCGACCAGACTAAATACTCATAGTACAGAGGTGATTCCACAAGTAAAGAAATATGAAGAAAAACATTGCAGATTTATCAAAATGAGCTTGGTTTATTAAAAAAAAAACCTGGATAACTTATCTGTAGTTGGTACAAAAGAGTTCATTTATTTTCCTATAATTTTTATTTTCCTATTATTTTATTGATATTAATATTATTAGCAATAATACATCCTAAACCCTATGTAGAGCTCAGTAGATCTCACAGTGTTATATAAAACAGGATCTTGTCATTATTCCTACTATATACCTACCAGAAACAGGCAAAGAAATTATGAAGTGACTTCAGAAAGATGTCCTTACAGGCCTTTATTAGAGATAAGAATGAAACCAAGACCAATTACTATCCAGTACACTATCTACTAAGCCTTAATCTCTTTTGGCACAACTCATTTGCCTGGTCTATACAATAGAAAATAATGACAATTATTTCTTGCTAGTGGAGCAAATATTATCAGTTTGGGGCAAACTCTGCTACTATAAAGCACAATGTAAGTTTGTATAAAGAAACCCAAATCTGACTGCATGCTAGAAGCAGTGTAACTCCTCATTAGCATAGCTTTCTAGCTGGGCTTATATATCCTATCTTGCTGTCTTGCTAACAAGGTTGTATTGGATATATTTGCATGGGGCTGCACAGTACAATGTAGATATAACAGAAAGGAAAATCCCAAAGCCCACTGATTTTTGAAAGAAGAAAAACTGGCCCCAAATGCCTGTGTACATCCTGCAGTTTGACTTATCATTGACTGGTATTCTGGGTATCTTGAAGACGCGACACCTTACACAGTTATAAAAGACAACAAATAAACACAGATAGAGTACACAAAAAAATTCAGATTTTACTCACCCGGAGAGGTTAAAAAGTTAATAGTCCAGATCTCTTTGTTTCACTTTTCCTTTCTTTTAAAAGGGGAACTATAACTCTTATTTTTATAAAGAACTTGGAAACATTTAGTTAAAAAGTGTTGAATAAGAGCTAAATATTATTTTCATAAATTAAAAAATTGGAAGATCCTAAAATTTCCTAAAAATATTGTTAGCTCAGTATACTTATATCAGGAAATTTTAAAAAGCACTGAGGAGCTACACATTGCAAAATAAATTTTACTAAAGGTCTGGTACTCAAAATCAGATGGATGGTCAAAACTTTTAGTTTATTTGTCATGTTTAGGTTCAGAAACACATACAGGCCCTCTTCTTCTCTGGAACTGTAGAAGGCTTGATTGAAATATTGTAAATCTGTCAAATGCAGTGAACCCCTTTTTTTTCTGATAGAACCAATTTTTACGGGGGGAGAGGAACTGCTGGAAATTTTTCCATTTTAACTCCTCAGCTGGGAGAAGGGGAAATTCATGATGTCCCAGCACCTTTACAACTGACTGAATTTTATGTGGTCTTTTTTCTTTTTTTTTCATTCCCACTCCCCCTTACTATATTATCAAATACTTTCATGTATTTGTCAAGTTCCAGTGCTCTATGACGGTTGATCCGAACTGCACTTAAGGATACTTTTGCCATGGGTATCAACAGATCTCATATAAAACATTCAGAGGCTACCTGGTCCCAATGAAAATACATGTAAGCCTCTTTCAAGGACAGTCAACTTTTCAAATGGTTGAACATCCTGGATTATACAGAAAACAACATCTCGTTTTAGAGGAACTATCCTATGTGATTTTAGGCATATAAATAAACAACAAGGGAAGCTGAGAAGGGAAAATCTTGGTCAGTGATACAATTATGCCAACATGAGCACAGAGGAGGACTGTGCAACAGAGAAGCTGATCAGCAAACGTAAAAACCTAGCAGAGTCAACAGACTATGCAGTGACAGTATTTTTGTGCTGACTGATGTGATACCTAACATAAGACAGAAAATAATTTAAAGAAAGCTCAGTTAAAACAGTTAGAAATCCAATCTTCTTCCACGTATGACTTTGCTGTCACATAAAGATGTGAGTTTCTCTGAGCTACATTTACCTTTAGCAGTTTGTTTTTATTCTTGCGGGCTTTACCTGGAAACAAAAAAAGAAAGTAGCATTCTCATCTAAATTTTCACACATGCAAAAAAGCCCTGAAGGAGCAAGGAGGAGAAATTATTTCACTTTCCTACACACAGAAAAATATCAAACTTTAACCACCTTTGTGAATAGAGCAGCATATAAGAAAAGCTTCCTATCTCTTAGTTGTTGTCTGCATCCGTGTAGGAGAAGCATCTGACACAACTTTCTGTTTTGTTTTTGAATGTGGGAGAAACATAAGGTGGGAGTTATGGGTTTTAACTTTAGATATCTACATTTGCATTAGCTGTCTAAACAGCATCTATAGTCAACAGATAAAAGCAAGAATTTATGGCCATGATTTGTCTTATCCTATAGTAGACTTCTAATGTAGCCCAGTTGAACCAGACTTTTAAAGAGCCTATTTGTCTACCTGTATCAACAGTAGGTGTTCGACCAAACACCTACATAACAGACAGCTGAAGCTACATGAGATTAATTCCACTCATGAGTGACCTAATCCTGAGGCTATAGTGGGATGGGATGCTATTTATGGACCAAAATAAATCCATTATGTACCCAAGTTTTTTTCCTAATTGAGATCGGCGTGTTCCCATGAAGGAGATTTTAGTTTTGATGAACTAGCACTTTCCAACATAACTTTCTTTTTTATTTGACACAAAAAAATTTTTATTAATTCTCCCAACAAGAATGAAAACACAGTAATGACTCATACTCAATGGACTTCCCAGCTCCAGTGCATAATATATTCTCTAATTTTGTGAATTACTGTATTCTATGCAGTTGCATAGAGTACGGTATTGGTCAAATATCTAGATATTCACAAAGAACATTCATATATATATATACAATTTTATTAGGGTGGGTCACGAATTTTGCTTCCCTGATTACAAATTTTATTTTCAGCAAATAAACATGTTTACAGAAATACTTTTCTTTAAGAAACCTATCATTAACCAAAAAGAATTTTATTTTTATTTATTACTGAAAGTTTTTAGTTTCTAGTTTCTGTAAGCTGAAAAAGTCATAACCTTAAATAACTGAAAACTTCTGGCAAATTAGAAAGATTTAAAAAAATCTAACTTTAAGTTTTAGTTATGTTTACATCTTCTGAATTTCATCTTCAACTTAATTTAGACTAAGACTGAAAACACTGATAACACACTTTGTAAGCTACTTCAAGCCTTGATAATTCTTTGAAATTCCATGGAAAAGTCCATGTTTTACATTTTTTAAAGTAGAATTTAACTGAGCTCAAATTCAACTTAAAAATTACTGCAGATTAGATAGGACTGAGGCAAAAATGCTAAGGCAACTATCGTGACTTCTTGTCAGTTTAAAAATTAGATGATATTATTCAATGGAAATTTAGCAAATGGACCTTGACCTGCTAAGGAAGGAAACCAGATTCAAAAAACAATCTGTAAGTGCTGGGCAATGGAACATCTGATATTTAAATTATGTCCAAATAACATCTGGTTTTGTTTGTTTGTTTGTTCGTTTGTTTGTTTGTTTTGTCATAGGCCAGTGCATGAGTTTATGGGTTACAGCTAAGGTCTGTACAGTCCTCTTTTCACCAGGATTCTAAAATAGGTAAATCTCCTACTTATTTGCATATCTCTGAGAAAAAAAAATGGTTATGAGAGAAGGGAAACCCAAGTAAACACAACATAGAGTTAGATAATCCCCATAGATATGCTAAAGCTTTTCAGATTTATGAACAATAGAATTTTGTAACAATTCTTCTTTTGCATTGTAGAAACTGCAATCTTTGCTTTGTTGGCAGAAACACTTTATATTCATGAACTATGTTTACTTTAGTACTGCTTAGAATTTCCTTTCTCAGTCTAAATGCCAATAGAATAGAAAGACAAAGTAGTGATATTAGGCTAACATAACACACAAGCTCTTGTTTTGATTACTCATCTGTCTGCTAGCCATTATGTTTGCCCACCCAACTACTTTCTGCCTGTTTTACTTTGTACAGTCTTGTGGAGCAGCCAAAACAGCCAATGATACTTCAAAGAAGTTCATAGAGCTGATACTGGAGAAGGAAACCTTAGACATAAAACAACAGCAGTGTTTTTGAGAGGGGATAGACAGTTGTAGTTTCAGTTCTCATTCATAATGACTTTTGAGCGGCAGAGTAAAAGCTGATGCCTCTAACAAGTTTGTGAAATTACTAAATAATTTTCCAGTTTCATGTATGCTGACGGCCAGATTTTTAAAATCACGTTCTGGCAGGTTTGGAGCAGGTGCTTAAATGTATTATGACCATATTTGAAACTCTGCCATTAATTTCTCCCTTGAAAGCATGATGTAAACCTTTGCAGGGAAAAAACTCTCTATGTCTTTTGTAGGCTCAGTATTTTCGCACCGTAATTTTCTAACTCGAGAGCCCCAAATTAGGTATTAAATTTCATAAATCACATAACTGAAGAATGTGGAATATTTGGAGACAATGAACAACTACAGCTCTTGCTGACTTGTCTAGAAGCAGCCCCATGAGCAAACAAAGCAGAACAAGAGCCATTCAAGCATCTCCATCTGCTAACACTGGATGTACTTCAAAACCTGAATGGTACAGAAAGGGAACAGTGAAGCTGCGGTAGCAAGACTCAGAAGAACTCATATCAGAATTGACTGTCAAGCTCAAGTATTTATTCAAGGAACCTATATATTTTTGTTTCATTAGTATTTATAAGATCTCATGTCAGCCTGCTTTGTATATGATATATTTGTTTCAAATGTTTTGTGTTTCTGACTGCATCGGTAAGACTGGCCGGTGCTGCTCTTGCCTTGCTTGACATGTATATTCCTCTGAAGAGCACAGATCTGTTACTGATGATGCTAAACAGAGAATTGTGAACAGCTGATTATTTCTACTAATACAAACATCTCATCCAACATGAAACACTTGGCTTGGTTTTGTGGAGGTTGTTAATCCCTTTTTTATTTTTTAAACTACATTTAAGAAACTATTTAGAGGGATGCCATTCATGTCCCTTTTTTGGATTGAAATTCTTTGCCAAAGTCAATTCAAATATGGAAGAAATTCATGTTGACCTTTTTTTTTTGGCAATTATATTATTTATTAAATATGTATGGGCTGCTTCCTGTCCTGTTTGGAAATTGCCTTCCATCATCTACTCTGAACACATTCTAATTCACCTCCAAATGATGCATTAACTCTTCTGAAACCCAGAGCATTGAAAGTATTAAGAAGGATGATTGAATAATGCCCACATATGGAACTGCAGAATAGTTAAGCTGTATTAAAGTCACACGTATACTTATGTCATAAAAAACACCTCCCACTGCATATAAGTCTGTGACAATGTATACTTAATGAACCTAATGACTTGGAAAATTGTCTACAAACCTTTTGAGTCCGTTATAAGTAATGCTATGTGAAAAGTGATTGTTAGCTGTGAGGAGGAAAGGTAACAAATAATAGAAATGGTAAGTAGATGCTTTATGAAATGTTTTTCTTACATAGATACCAAAACTCTCTGCAGAAGATTATAAGTAACATTAACTGGTTTTCAGATACAACTTCCAAGCGCAGTATCACAGAATCACAGAATCACAGAATGGTAGGGGTTGGAAGGGACCTCTGTGGGTCATCTAGTCCAACCCCCCTGATGAAGAATGGTCGTCTACGGCAGGCTGCACAGGACCTTGTCCAGGCAGGTCTTGAATATCTCCAGAGAAGGAGACTCCACAACCTCCCTGGGCAGCCTGTTCCAGGGCTCCGTCACCCTCAGAGTGAAGAAGTTCTTCCTCACGTTCAGACGGATCTTCCTGTGCTTCAGTTTGTGCCCGTTGCCCCTTGTCCTGTCGCTGGGCACCACTGAAAAGATCTTGGCCCCATCCTCCTGACACCCACCCTTCAGATATTTATAAGCATTTATTAGGTCCCCTCGCAGCCTTCTCTTCTTCAGTCTGAACAAGCCCAGCTCCCTCAGCCTCTCCTCGTAGGAGAGATGCTCCAGCCCCCTCATCATCCTTGTAGCCCTCCACTGGACTCTCTCCAGTAGCTCCTCATCTTTCTTGAAGTGGGGAGCCCAGAACTGGACAGAGTACTCCAGTACTTAAAGTCACTTAGCAAGTTAAGGGTAGAGACATGAATAAAAATGAAGCAACAGAACTGAAAACTGAGGTGAGAGAATTCCTCTGGTCTGATAAAGAAAAGCAGGAAATGGATAGGTTTTTTTGATTTTTTTTTATGTTCTCTCATTTAGTTTCTGACTTTTAAGCCTTTAGGGTTAAATTTGTTGAAGTTTCCCCCTCCTTCACTCTAGCTCCAAGGTCTCCTTGTTGGCTTTCAAGACAAAGCTAACATTCTCACGTAATTATAGTCTTCCAAGAATTTGGACTTGACACTGCTAGATGATTGTTCTCTCAGACCTCAGACTTGAGGCTATAATACTAGATCGTAAACTTGTGTAACAGTCCTGTTTCAGACCTACAGTGGAGATAACACTGCAGGTATGATTAACTAACAGAAACAAAAAGATCATGATGCTTTTACAAACCTGGCTGCTGTAGTCCAGTGTTTGACTGGCAGTGAATTATTTTGGAATTTGGCAATAAATAGCATTTTTCTTAAGCTTCAGCAGGCATACCCTGATCCTATTGCCCACACAGTTAATAAAGGTGTTAAAGCACCTTTACAACTGTCTCGCATGTTCATTATTCATTTAACATTACACCTACCCCAGTACTTTTTTCCCAATAGAAAGCAGGTTCCTCTTGGAAAAATGCCAAAGTGTGGATTGAATGACATGCAGAATCTTTTGCTATCGTGTGACCTCCTGACACTCAGTAATGAGACCAGTCTTCGATGTTTGTATAAAAAGAACATTCAATTTCCAGGGAAATGTCAGTAAGATTATTTTCTTTTCGTCTCTTTTTTTTTTTTTTATTTTGCTTGGGTTTTTATCATTGTTTAGGTCCAATGTGTGTTTCAGGAGCTGTATTTTTAAGTAATTATAAATAATTTTGAAAAAAATATACTGAAGTTTTGGCATTTTTTCTTATCTTTTGAATAATTTTGTTTGTAGATAGGAAGGAGGGGGAAAAAGTAAAGGAAATACATAGAAAGAACAAAAATGTCTCTCTAGTAGTCAGAAACTGACATTTTGCTTATGCAGAATGCTAACCCAGCTACACTTTCAGGCTAAGGAATGCATCCTTGTAGCTCACAGAGGAAATCACAAATACATGTGATCTGTGTTAAGGCCACATTCACACACAAACACCAAAACAAATCCAGCTGCACCAGATTCACATCAAGCAGTGAAAACGGAATTAATCCTTAGTGGTAGTGGTGACTCTGGACTGATTTCTAGTGATTCTTTAGCCATTTTTTTTGATCTAATCAGGATGATTAGAGCATGCTTAAATTTGTGATTTTTTAGTGTGAGTGCTGAACTGAGAAAGGGGAAGGGAGAGGGAAAGGACTAGTAAAATCTATAATTAGTTTGATTTTGTTGTCATTTCTTATTGAAGAAAAATCTGAGATATATAACTACACTGCAAAAACTCCGTGCTACCTTAGTGACCTGCAAAAATGAAAGCAAAATGGAACCTAGTTTCATCATGGTCTGCTACAAAGGCAGTCTCCCAGTTGAAAGAAACAGTGGGTTCAAATTTCCATCAGAGATGAAGGATACAGCTCATATCTCTTGGCTGAGTGTCCACTATACTGCATTTTATCCACTTGTGGAAAGATTTTACCATTTTTTACTTCATACATGGATGGTGTTCTACTATGTGCAAATTAAATAGTCAACTGCATTGAAACTAAAAGACAGGTGCCCCACTTCTAGAGCGTAAGTCCTGATTACCCTAATAAGGAGCAATTCTCTTTGTCTCAAAAGACTTTTAAGCATTTAATGAAAAGTAGAACAGCACTAGGGGGAAGAACTGGGGAAGAATGACCTCGGATCATCATTGTGTCAGGTTCATTCTCTTGAGAAGTCAGATATCTGCATTCTAAGATATTTCCCAGAGGAGTATGAAGATTTTAATAAAATGGAGCAAAGTCAACAGCAGACTCTGAGCATATCCCTCCTTAGAACAGCCTTTTACATAATACCTGTAGGATATGCTCATTGAAGTGTCTTCAGATCAAGAGATGTCTGAACTGCAAGATATGACTGGACAAATTAATTCTATTTAAAAAAAAAATAAAAGTACCCTATTCAATTTGAAAAGAGCTGCAAGTTGTTGAAGACTGTCTTTTTAGGGGAAAGAAAAGGTGCTATATGAAAAGCAAACCCTCTGGATCCAATGACTGTAATACAAATTGTATTTATGACATACTGTTCAGAGAATCCCTTTGCTGGTACACGGAGACATGAGGAATGGAATCCTGGTCTCACTTTAGATCTAACTTTAGAAATGTAGGCACTTTTACAGCTTGACTTAGCTGACCTGTCTTAGATCTTTAAATCGCAATGACATGAACTGAGGCCTTTCATTGCTTGTCTGCCTGGATTACTCAGTGTGGAGACTGTTAGACTAGATGTTGGGGAAGATGAATCCATGTAGGAAAAGTACAGTTCTGAATCCCACAGCCACTAACTCATCTGTAGGGTTTCATCCAAACTTCCTACTCATCTTTACTTCTTAGAAAAGCTGTTCAAAACTGACTGGAAAAAATCACTTCTCCCACGTCCATATTTTGGGGGTCTGCCCAGTCTCTACAGTTTTCTGCTACTTTGGGCAGTTTCCTGTTGCTGACCAAAGGTCAGTACATGTAACATCTACTTAATAATCCTACATAGCTGAAGTTTGGTGTAACGAGAGCTGGCACAGAATAAAAACTTAAACTGAAACAGATGAAAACATGCTGTTTCTTGCAGTAAATTGTGTGCAAAGAGGGGATTATGCAAGGTGGACAGAGTAGCCAAAAGCAAACATAACAAAGGAGAGGTATAATTGCTGAATAAACAACCTTACTTCCTTAAGAACGGAGTAAGGGAATAAATACACTGCCAAAGGGGAAAATATCCTTCCCAGATCTGTCTTAATGACACCCAAGAGCAAAAAGATAACTGTATTCAGTATTTAATTTAATTTAAATTTTGGCCACTGCTATAATCCTTGTGAGAAGTATCGTATTAGTTGGAAAAGATTGTGGGCTTAGAATTATGTGCATACATGTGTTTCTGAGAAGAAACTGATTTAAAGTTGTATGTAAGTGGACGGTAAACCAGGACTTGGTAGACAGCATATAGGAAATTCCTATTTAGTTCTCTGTGTTTCAGAAATGGTACAGTGCATTTACAGTATGACCCTGACTCATTGGAATGAAAGGGAATGCGACTAATAACTGCAGTGCACACAGGCACTATCTGTTAAGGGTTGATTAAAACTCATTCAAGTCACAAAACTCTTGCTAGCACCAAGCTTCAAGCTGTCAGCAAATTGATTTAAAAAATGCCCTTCGTTTCATCCTGATATTTCAATGCATAGCCCAGAGAGACAATGATAGAAGTACTCATGCATTCATTGCACATTCAAATTGTCACCAGTACTAAAATGTGTGCTGTGCTCTGTGTTAGTGTGAAGCACACATCACAAATACGTGTAAACAGTAAAAATCTATGCCACACAAGTACAAATGTGATCATTCGTATTTTTACCTCAGATTGTCTTACTGTCTCTGGCTAGTCAGGAGCAAGTAAATATAAGGTATACAGTAATGTTATTTCCTTTTGCACAGCGAAAATAGATTCCATGCAAGACAGCCTACCACAATTTCATAACTTTTAACTAATTATTCCCACAATCCTAAGTGCCTCAGACTTCTATTGACCCTCAGTTAAGAGGAAAAAAACCTGTTTCAATTCTGTAAGGTACTAAAAATTCAGAATTGTCTATCGCAAGCTACCCCACCCCAAAAATGCTTATAGGTGAGTTCTTGTTTATTGTTGAAATATCTCAGTGTTGCGGAAGATTACAAGGTCATTACAACACCTAAGAAATACTTTTCCTGAATCCTAAATGCTTGATTAAATTCTGAAGCTGAAGGGAGAATTAGCTGCAAATTTGGGCCAGGATGCTCCAAGAGATCAAATTGAGATTTAATTGAAAGCTACTGGCACAGCACAAATTATAGGCATTCTCCTCTTGATGTAACTCGTCTGGTATATAATTATTTAAAATAAATTTGACGGTACTTATTCTTTAACCATTGTCAAGCCTGTCAAAGCTACCTAGAGATCTAGAGAGGGAAATGGCACTCTGTGAATTTAATATTGCTCAGATTTATATTGGTTTTCTCCTGGTCTCACAGATAATAAGGTAACACTGCTGTGAAAGAGCAAGCAGTCAAAAAAATAAAAAAAGAGATATCCCTGCCTGCTGCAGCTGTATACAGAGACCTGCATAGGATTTTGGTCACTGACTCTTATCTTTCTGTGGGGAGGGGAGAAGGAGAAAGTGGGAAATGAGCAGAAAACGTGATTCTATTCTTTATTTTCCTTTTCCAAGGATTTCCTTTGGAAATTTCCTTTCCAAGAATTGCTTGATGCTCTGACGTTGCCTGCACTAATATGCACATATAACTTAACAACCCAGTGTTCTCAATGCAGGAATTAACACCCTCTAAATCAAGATGCGGTTCCTACTAAATGTATCATTCCATCCTGTACTTCTCCTGCAAATAGAGAGATGCCTCACAAGGCCTTTACAGAAACTCTGATGGAAAAAAAGTTATTCTTACTAAATTACCCACAATGCCTCAGTATCCCCTGTGGTTAAGATCATTGTCTTTTCCTCCAGAGTTTAAAAAATACATTAGATTTTCATCAAAAAATACTGAAAAAGCTGTATTTGTTGATACAATAGTGCCTTAAAGTATATCACATATGAATCCTAAAATGAGAGAAATAATGGATAGATGAGATTCAGAAAAAGGTAAATCTGTTCTTTTTTTATAAATTTGTTCACACACTTCTGTTAAATTATATGTTTTAAAATGGGGCCTAATATTTGTAGCATATTGGACTAAAAGACTTATCATCTCGAAGATTGTGTGCTTTATCAAGCTGTCTAAGTCACTCTGTTTATAATATTCAACCTATCCTTTGAGCAAGGCTGCTTGCTACACAGCAGTGAGTGACCACCTTCGTGCGATGAATTATGAGCTGGTGATTTGGGACCTTTTATAGCTACTGGACTTGTTTTATTTTGTAAAGAAATTTCTATTTCAACCTTTAAGTGTACAATGAGCTCTGTACCATTTCATACTATCCTGAAAGAACAAAGGATCCAGGCTCTGCCATCAAGTTGGAGTTCATCATTCAAAATTATGTGGTGAATAAAAGACAGAAGAAAGAGTAGAAGACTGGCTGAGGGAGCAAAAATTTGAGATACGTACACAATCTATTGGTTTCAACAGCAATGTTGCACACCACTCCTGACCAGGAGAGAAGCTAAAAAGAAACTAAAGGTGTGCTCTTCCCCTGTGACCTCAGAAACCTTAGAAAACACAATATCACAGGGTAATGCATCATTATACACTCATAAAAGCCCAAAAAGCTTCTGAATGCCAAATCCCAGGTGGATTCCATGCCTTTAGAAAGCATGAATGATGTATCAGTTGAGCAAATAAACCCTTAGCCCTTGCTAAGGCAGTTGGTTATGGACAGAGGACAATAAAAGTGCCAGGGAACTGTTATGATTTCAGCAAGTCTCTTCTGTCCATTAGAGTAGAAGTTTGATGTTAAATCAGGAAAAGCCACCCAAACTACACAGGGAGAAGTGGGAGAGACCTTTAATACCCACATTAGAAGTGGGAAAACACCACTGATTTGTGTTTACCCTCAATTACACCACTGCTGCGGAGATGAGAAAGATATTTATGAGAGTGCCTACCCAGGCCACTACTGCTGTGCGTGAAGCATGTGACAGCCTGTAATGGAGATTTGAGGTGAATGCAAAGAGGTGCTCTCTAATGAAAAAGAGATTGGATTCCGTTAAGCCTCTGTCAGCACCAGTCTTGAAAATATTAAGAGAAATAGTGAAATATAATTAAAAAATACTTTTCTTCTAATGAAACAAAATTAAACACTAGACTGACACTGCTGTGTAGGAAAATAACACAGAGGAGTATCAGCAACAGGATGGCTTAGTGTTGAACGGAGGAACAAGTTCAGTCATTAAGCTCAGTCTCCTCCAGAGGCCTGCCCTGGTGAGGAGAGGCTGCAAAATACAGAGCACAGGGCTGGATGGTCACCAGCTCCAGCTTTCTACTTCAGCTTTCTTACCAACTCTTCCCTGTGATGTTAAGCAAAACTTTCCCTCTCCTCCTTTCCATCCTATACCTGCCTAGAGTGTACAGACTGCTGAATCACACTATCAGAGTTTGTGTAGCCCTTGGCTCCGTAGATGAACACGGAAGTCAGAGTAATGTCATTTCTGTGAGGATTTGGAGCACGTGATATCTTTTAAGAATTAGTAGCAATGAGCAGAACAATCATGGTGGATCCCTCATATCCTCACTCTGTGAAGAGTTGAGCTGCTCCAGCTTTTTGTCCTATTTAGTTGACTTGTCACTTAGGATATGGAGATGGTCAACTGTGATTTTCTGACAGTAGTATCTGCAAAACAGGCACCCTTCTGTACTTACAACATTATATTGTAATGTCTTCTTAATCCAAAATAAATATTCCCCTTTTATGTGAAAGTCTGACCTCTGCTTAGCAGCAGTAGTAGTAAATAGTAAGAAAATATATAAACCTGTTTCCCAAGCAGAGCAAGGTAGCTCCCATCAGCACAAATGAGAGGAGGTGATTTTTTTTTTGTTGGATTTTCCTGGTTCAGGTGACCTGCTTCCTTTTGTAATGAAATAAACTTTCAGTGGTAAAATGCTGAGCTCAACAGAGTTGAAATCCACAAAAAATACAGTCTTTTCATCATCCACCCCTATAATATGTCAAAAAAACTGTGCGTAAGTTGAAAGAGATCTGGCTCTTCCTGTGTCCTTTTCACCTCCCAGCTGCTGGACCTATGGGACTCTTCCAGACTCAACAATGTTTTAAATTCCAGCAGACATCACTGAATTGAGATTATTTTAACAAGCCAAACTCGTAACACACCCTACGGTACCAAGAATAGAAAGGTCAGGCAGTCCAGGCAAAAGCTACTCAGTGTCACTTCGGAGGCCAAATTTTGGAAGCAAAGCTCCCTGTGCGACGTGCTGTAATGCAAACAAAGTTACCTTTGGGGCATCATAATCCTCTTTGAGGACGTGGTTTCCAGCTCCCAAATACTGTATGATCAGGGGAATAAGGGTAGATTTTCAGCCTTAAGTGCGAATCGACTTTTGTTTCTGTTCACATGGTTGCTTGTTGTATTCACCAAGACATAAATATACACGTATGAGTACAACATATTTAATTATTGCAAGTTTCAGCTTTCTGCATTTCTTTTTAGATGTTTCTTGTTTACAGAATTCCGCTGTGTTGGGCTGGTTCCCTGATGTCAAAGTAAACTACTTTTGTTGAAGATTTTAACATAATAAGCCAGCAAATAACTCAAACTCTTTTATATGACATGGAAGCATCAGAGTGAAAGATGGTGCAGAAAGTTATTAAAAATACTGTAGCAGATGTGAACTTAACATTCTAAGTATAGAAAAAAAATCTATCCAAATATCATGAACTAAGTTGAGAAGTATTATCTAAGCTTTTTTTAAATGCTTCAAATTTCTTGTTATTTGACCTCAAGGAAAACTATACTGGTGGTTTCAACATGAATCTGATTATACGGTTTTAATGATACCTAACTTTGGACTGATGGTTCCTTAGGGCGAAAACCATGAATTCCACAGTCTTTGAATTGGATTCCAGGTGGGAATTAGGGCACAGACCATGGCTCTTGCTTACTGACACAGGCTTGAATTTGTGCAGAAAGGCTTTAAGTAGAGACTGCAACTCCCATTGAGTTCAATGATGGCCCTCACACAGTATTTCTGGGACCAAGTTAAAAAAAGCCACTTGTCCAAACCACATCCACAAATCCTCCAAATCCTTGCCTGAATCTCCAACGTTCCTAAATAAGTGAGGAATGCATATGATAATTCTTATTCTTTTACAGGAAATGGTGATATAAAAGATACATTCACACAGATATAAATAGTTGTATCCAATGTTATTTGATAGGGAAATGTACTATCAGAAGTCCTGCAATAGAATATGTCTCTGCCTTGAAACACTGATCATGGCAGCATAAAAGAAATATAACTAAAACTTCATATTCTCGTCAGAACTTTGATAGCTTCTGCTGTCATGAATGATTATACAAGGATAACACAAGACTTGAAAATTTCAGTTGTCTCAGTTTTAGTGTAAATAGACTGACGAAAAAATGAAAATGTGCTCTTCAACTGTGGAGATTATACAGTCCTGATCCCAGAACCCTCTGATTTCTCATTTAAATTAAACCAGTCTGGTCTTGGATGGCATTGCAATGTTTGTTTCTAGCATAATGGGAAATGGTTCCCACAGCTCTAGTGTGTTGCAGATCAAACTCATGTAGACCTACAAGTGGCTCCATCATCAAAATTTCTCTTGGCAGCTCTTGGAAGGTCTCAGTGGAAGCTACCCTGCTGATTACAGCCACGTCTGTACAGTCACATTAAGTGAATATTCCAAATGACTCACCAGTCATGGAGATTATAGACAGAGAGGGCTTTTATATTATTTCAATATACAATTTATTATTTTCATAACAGAAGTTGCAGAGTTATTAATGATAAAAAAACCACATTTGATCTTTAGGAATAAATTTAGCTGGGATATATAGAAGACTTGGCCATACTTAACTTCTTAATTAATGATCTGGATGACAATGAAGCAATATGTTAAGGATAATCACTACCTGTGTGAAACTGGGAGATACTGTCAGCTCCAGTGGGGACAGAGACACAGTGCAAAGGGACCAAAAGGATATGAAGATATGATGGGAAAAGATAAGATTTTCAGACATGACAAATACAAATAAGCACTGGATGGCGGAAGAGAAGAAATAGCCCAAAATTGGCTGCAATACAGGAAGAGATACATAATAAGATAAAAAGTATAAAAGGAGCTTGCAATACTATATGTGAGAATAATAACAATAATAATACTGAAAGTAAGAGTGAGCAGAGGCTTATTTTGCTTAGCTGAGACAGAAATGCTGTCAAAAGTCTGAGTATTAAATAACTGGTGCTTTATAAATGTTGGTGTCTAGGTAGAGCTGATGTCTTTCCTCCTTGCCTTTCTGCCCTCCCTCTCTTCCATCCCCTCTTCTTTCCTTCTCCTTCCTTCCTCCCTTTCTCCCTCATAGCCAGCCTTTCCTTGGGCAACTCTTCTCCTCCTCCCAACATTCACATATTCTCGTCTTCAGCAGGAAAGGTCATATCTCACCTTTCATACCCATAGCACTATGCAAGTATTTCAGATACTTTATGGCATCTCACCTGGCTTTAGGAGCCCAAGTTTGGGCAGCTGAAATGCACCCAAGGAATCCCAAATTATGTTAAGTGTCAAATATGCCTACAAGTATATTACCATCTGAGACCAATTTCGATGAAGACGGACAGTAGAAAAAATTGAGAGGTCCGTATCTGTTTTTCTGCAAGTTGCATAGAGTTTCTGCAGGTATTTTTTCCCTTTGAACTTCAGTAACTGAATGCTGTCTGGCTTTCACTTCGTTTTTTGAAGTATTGTTTTGACTCTGCTTCTAGCTTGCCTTTTCATTGACTTCAGCAAGAATTGTCTCAAGTCAGTTTGTCTGTAATTAGACCTTGAATATACTTCATGGGGTAGTATATTCAGGCATATGATGATAGTCAGATGACTATCTTTCAGTAGAACCCACCTAGCCGAAGAATATATTTGGATGAAATTATAACTGCGGATATGAGAAAGAGGCTCAAAATTTTAAAAAGACATTTTTAACCTTATGCACCGTTTTAAAACATCAGAAACAAGTGCCTGCAGGTAAATTCAGAGAACAGTAAATACAGAGAGATATTCCTGACATATAAACTTATGTAGGATTTCTTAGTCAATTATTACTGATTATAATCCATCATAAAACTAGAATTTTCTAGGGGAGAATAGAATTAAATTATATAGTCAAGTTCTGGCACCTCCTTGAGAGACAAAACCAAGACCTGTCACTATCAATTTAAGCATGAAGTGGTATGAATTAGGAAAAAATAAATTAATATGTAAAAAATAGACATACATGTTTTATTTTTTTTCTTAAAGTAGATCTTAAAAACAATTGCATTATTCTGCTTTAATAGTCTAATAGTCTCTAATACTATTGCAGAAGCTCAAAAGATTTCATGTCTTTATGTTCCATTACAATGGCTCACTCAAAAATCCTGAAGGAAAAAATTAATTTTGTGTACTTTTCCCAGTCAGATGAATCTACCGTGTTGTACCAATGTTCTATGAAATAAAGATTCCTCTCTTCATAAAAAAATCCTTAGGCTATTACAGTTCACCTTTAAAGTATTAAATGCTATACTTTTTTTAAAATACTGGAATATCCTAGGTTAACTTCTCAACACACTTAAAATACTGATTGCTAAATTGTTTGGAGCTGCTCTGTAGATGACTGGAAGCTATGACGTGAGATGAGCTGCAAAACTTAAATGTGACTAGAATAATTGAGAAAAAATGTGTGGATATGTGTTATATTTATCTAATTAGATTACAGGGGCAAACCCATGGCATAATTATTACAAGGTGTCCTTTGGAAATACCTTAGTTGCTTTGTTTTCATTTGTTCGTATAGGGAGGAGTCACTGTCATCAGGATTCTTGTTAGATGGCCCTCCAAATTCTCGGTCCAAGGGGTCATCAAGTCCTGTTAAAAAAGAGTTCAAATAAAAAAGGTAGAGTGAAACAGAGGAGCCAAAGCTGCCAGAGTTCTGTACTATTTATGCTGTAGAGTCTGTTGAAGTACCCTTAAACTGAACCAGAGCAAAAGTTAAAGAAAAGTACAAGACATTTTGCATAGTATAAGATCATATCAGGTGGATCTACATTAACATTTCATTTCAGATGATAAGCACCGTTTTAAAATGGTTCGCTGTTCACAAATAAAGATCTTACCATGTCTTTGTCTGCAACAAAGGCTGGTCTCAAAGCACACAAATCAGATTACTTAATTTCTTTGATGAGATTAAGCCAGACGATTTCTTCAAGCTGCTAAAACACGTTTGATATATTGGACCAGGCTAGAGCTACTCCACTGCAAAATTTCCAAAGATACAAAGTATGAACTTCATGTCTGATATTCAAAAACAAGAATCCCCAATCTGAAGGCATGTCAGAGCTGTGATTGCCTAACTGTAACTTCCAAAAACAACAACGTTTGATGAATGAGTGCTGGTTTGATACTAAAACCAAATGACAAACTCACAACTGATGTTCTGGCACAAGTGAGTGTTTTGCTTTTTTAGGAATAATCAGGTAAATTCTTTCAAATGTTCATTCTGGCAAAACCACAGTTTTGTGAATATGGACAAAAAAGTGGGTACAGAAAGCTAATATGTATGACAAAATGAACTCAGTTAGAAGTTTGTATGACTGTTGGCCAGAAAGACAAGCTCTGTCTCCAGCCCTCCCAGTTTGCATGACATTCACTTTCTCTATGTTGTCAGAAGAATTAGTTCTTCAAATACATTGATACATTTACCTGTCTGAGCTGATGTAAATACACTCATTTTACACAGATTTAATTCACTCTTGCCCTCAGACCCGCTTATTCACGAGGTCTAAGGCATGTGCATCCAGATGGGTCTGGCCATGATCATCTGTGTGACATTGGCTACCAGGTCCCCATCTTATCTCTTGGGTTGTCCTTGGCTGGCAATGACAAACTGATTTTTAGAAGTGCCTTTTATTTGTGACCTTTGACATTATTTTATGCGATTTCTCATAAGTCTTGAACAAAATTCTCTTATTTCACTGGATTTTTGATTTCCTTCTGGAGCAGTTTATGATTCCAAACCTCTGCTTGTCACCACAGCTTTGGATCAGCTTGCTTTTCCTCTTCATCTTCTCTGGTTATTTGAATGACACCGCAGACAGAGTGCTCTATTTCAGTTAAGGGATACCATGTCTTTAACTTTGTTTTTTTTTCTTTGGGGGGGGATGAAATTACTGCTGATGCCTTTACACAACATGCACATTTCTGTTCATACATCATTCAGATGCATTCCTGCTACTAATTTCTACATTTATATGCCACCTGTCACCTTTCACGTGCTGCCAAAATGTTTCAAGACTTTGCTGTCAGAACTGCTGACTCTTCTGTTCCCCTGTTACATCCTTGATTCCTTTGTCCCCTCTTCCATGCCACCCCTCACATTTGACAGAGATTATCAATATAATCCATAGAGATGCCTCACTCCACTTCCTATGACTAAAAATACCCTGGTACCTAAAAATGTTTAACACCCGTCGTGCTGCTGTGGTGAACGCTATTACCATTCCAGCTACCACTGGTTTATTTTTTCCCATATCTCTTTTACTTCTGCCTCACTGCTTAGATTGAGATTTTTAGCTCATTGGGTCAAAAGCATTTTTTTAAAACTTTGACAGGTACTGTTTTCACAGCCAAATAGAAGTCTCCTCCGCTGTTCGTTGATAGCACTCCTGGGGGAATTTTTAATGAATACTACTACATTTTTAAGGCTCAGTCTGTAGCTTCATATCTGTGAATAGCTGAAATTAATTGAGCCCTTGAAATTTAGCTGTTTTTATTGAAAACATCTGTGTTTAAAAATAAACCATACCTTCAGTTTTGACTGGCCTAATTTGAATAAGCTGTTAGCTGCGTTTTTATTTCCATCTCATTCTTAGTCTTAAACTGCTAAAATAGATGATTATGACTTGGTTCTTAAACTGGTTTCGTAATTTTCTTAGCATTTCATATAATACAGAGGAGGGGTTCTATATTCTTTTTTTCATTTTCATTTTCTGATTTTTCCTTTTCATTCTTTTTTCTTTTTTAAATTTGCTATGAAATGTTTACCCTCAAAATAGGTATGTTGAATAATATAAGGTATATTCTGAGTCTTGTTAATATCCTCGGTGTGCAAACTATATCACAATTCAAACACGGACGTACTGCAGAATTCACAGATTCAGTTTATGGAATCATTCTGATTTTCTGTGCCGGGGTGCTTCAACAATGAAGAAAACCAAAATCCTTCCCCTAGGCTTTGTTATTCAGAAGTCTATGTCTGAAGGAAGCAGCATTATTTCCTGGACACTTTTTTTTTTTTTTTTTTTTTTTT
>Ga0065711_1031388_pt1 | contig 29802 bp, 24 predicted proteins | sample Hoacrofraction12_FD_59098 | JGI IMG/M metagenome (GOLD analysis project Ga0065711, IMG submission 59098) | Hoatzin crop microbial communities from Cojedes, Venezuela - Epithelial fraction 12 v2 (version 2) | ecosystem: Host-associated > Birds > Digestive system > Esophagus > Crop | place... | reverse complement strand
GGATGGGGCGGAGGGCGCAGGCCGGGGGGGAGCCGGCCCCGCCGCCCCGCCGGCCCGCACCCTGAGGCACCTCGGCCCGCCGCTGGTGAGTGGGCGGGGGCTGGCGGTTTTTCCCCGTGGTTTGGGATATTTTTGCTGTTGATTTGTTTGAAGCGGGGCGAGGGTTTCGGTCAGCTCATCCGCTCCCTTCGCCGTCCGGCCGGGCCGGCGCTTCGGCGCTCGCCGGTGCGGAGCAGCGGGAGCCGGCGGGGAGCGGCGGGCGCCGTCAAGCCCCCACCCTCTTAGGGGCAATCTCTGACCCTTCCTCGGCTCAGCAGCGGGGTGAACGCTGCGTTAAGGTGAAGGTTCTCGTGAGCGAGGCGTGCTGCGGCTGGGGAACCAGAGGGAGCCCGGGTGGGAAGAACCTGGCTGGGCAGCGTGGGCGAACTTGCTTGTCCTGTGTCTGTAATCACTTTTTCAGCGATACTGGTTTTTTTTTAAGTTGATGCTCTGTGCGGGGGAAGGGGGATGGAGGTACCAGCCCTCACGGAACGAGAGCGGTGAAAGGCGTGGAGGTGCGGAGGGAGGTGTTGAGGCTGCCGCCGCTGTCAGCGCGCCTTGCCCTGGCTGCCCAGCCAAGGCTCCTCCTCATCTGGCCGCTCTCCTCGCTTTTCCCCTATCCCAGGTATTTTGCCCAGACTTCTGCGGAGCACGAGCGTAAAATGCCGCCTTTTCACTCCTTCCTCATCTTTCTGCTGTTGGCAAGTTGGGGTCAGGAGCGAAATAGAGGGAGGGAAACGCAACCTTATGCTTTAGTGCCATTTAAATTGTCTTCATTGCTTAACAGAAAGGTGATGAACTGCCTTCTGTTTCTCCTTCTCTTTTCAAAATGCTGAGAAGTTCAGTTATCTTACCGTGTGTGGAGATCTGCAAAGCTGATAGTTATCATAGTGTGTTTTCTTACATCCCCTTGAGAATGGCGTGCATTGAGGTAAACCTGCAAACTGATGTGCTGCCGGGGAGAATGAGCTTATCTTGCAGAACATTTCCTTTTTAATACTGAACAGCTAATACGGACGCTGCCACAGTACTTCATTAAAAAGTTGGGAGCTAATTAGCTGTTTCTTACAGCTAGAGTTCCAGCTTTTAATTAGAGTTCCTGTCTTCACGTTTAAACTGATTAAAGCAATGCCAAAGCCACTCTGGTTATTTTCAATGTTTGTTTAAAAAAGAAAAGGGAAAAAAAAGGTAATTTTAAGCTCTTTAAACTTCATGTTGAAAAACAAACCCTTCTGTTTGCAGTTCTGTCCCTGACTGTGCTGGGGGGGAGGGGGGGCCGAGAAGATGTGTGTTGTGTACATTTTGTATTAGAGCGAGGAAGGAAACTATTTAATGACAAAACTTACAGATTTGTTGTTGGCAGAGCATCGGTTGCAATTGGAAAACCACAATTTGAAAGGGAAAACTGAAACATATTAACTCACAAAAGGTAGCACTGGATAACCTGTGAGCATTCAGGTGCATTTCCCAATGTTCAAGCCACATGTAAGGGTGTGTTTGGAGATGCAGTGATGAGGCTCCCTAATAATAATAAAAACCCTGCTACTGTCTAATATTCCTGACCAAAAGTCTCATCCAAACTTAAATAAAGCTGTCATGATGATTAAATACTGCCCTCCATTACCTCCTCTAATAATCTCATGTGCATGCTTCTGTCTTCATTCTGCCGAAGAGCGATCACTTGCTTCAGACTTTAGAAAGAAAATTCAGTGCATAGCTCATTCATGCGTACCCTGCTATATTTTGAACAACTTTCTTACCCTTTTTAGGTGTTTGAGAGATTTGCAAATTGATAATTCCCGAGGGAGTTGTTATGCTGATTAGACTTGCATAGTGGGTTTATTCTGAGTATTTCACAGCACTCTTCGACACTCTTCATAGGAAGAGTTTAATGTTTTTCTCACAGTGCTAAGCACTTGTGACAAGACTTAGCAATGGGTGCTTTAAAATACAAAAAAAGAGGTTTTCTGGGAAATGCACACTAAATGAATGACACCCTTTTAAGGTGTGTGGATGGGTCAAACTATCAGTGCTTGAAGCTCTCCCATAGGGGACTGGCAGCTGAGCTTAACTCTGTGAACTTGCTTCGTTTGAATGTTCAGCCCAGTCAGAGCTGTGGTAATCCTCGTGTCGTGACAGCAAGCTCTCTGGTCTGTTCAAACCTTTCAGGAATTTAAAAAATTATTATTATTATTTCACAGTGACTGAATTTTGTGGAAATGAAACTTCTTTGCAAAACCCTGGATGTTAATTTTACATCTCTAGACATTTACATTCAAGGCGGTCAAATGCTCTGGTGTCAGGTATGCTGCCAACAAAGCCTATGAATGAAATGTCTACATTAAAGTGACTAATTTTTTCCCTACTATGATTATCCCATATGTTTGTTAACTACAGCTCACATCAACTCATGTGATGTCAATGTGGATAATGAGATAAACTGTCATCTTGGTTTTTATATCTGCTGTAGGACTTGTTTACGTGACTCTGCAATTAATTTTTTTAATATGCTGAGAATAACTGTCTGGCTTTAGACAAATGCCTTTTCTCTTGTCGAAGTATCAGGTTCACATACTAGGAGCACCTACATGCAAACATTAAAGCATTTATTAGATTTTTAGAAGATTTTATTAGCTAGTCAGTCCTGAGAAACCTTACATGTGATCTAGGAACAAAGTTCACCCAGTTTGCACCACTACACTTCCAGTGTGAAGGGCATGAGAACTGGAAGTTGCTCTGTGGTCTGTGGAGTCTTATGGGAATGGTCCAGCTAGGAGACGATACATCTGCTGGTAGTCTTTTCTCAAGCTGTGTGTATCTCCTTGGAATTTTGGTCCTTTTCTGGTTTTTCTGTTATCACTGGCTTCTGCTGCCACAGCCGTGCTGCTGTCGGATGCCCGTTTTCTAATTTTGCTGCCTTTTTGTATGCTGCCTGACCCTTTCTAGGTTTTCAATTTGATTTTTGTTTGGTTTCTGTATGTATATTATCCATTCCTTTATCCAGTAGATTCACCATCACGTAGCATACACAACAATGAAATGATATGTCTTAACTTGGAAAAAATTTAGGATCTTTAAAGAGAAACATCTTGTTATGTGAAATGAAATCTGGAGTAGGCTCATCATCTTAATAGCAGTGCAAATTCAAATAATGACTTAATAGAGGAGCTTAAACCTTTTATGTGATGAGAATAACCTTGTTAATTATCAGGGTTAATGAGGTGCATTCCTTTAAAGTGAACAGAGTGATCACAGGCCAAAAAAAAAAGGCTATGTCTTCTTTTGGATACTATTTTTCCAAGTCATTGGTAACTGAAAAGGCGATTTGCTTCCAGGCAGGTGTGTGATATTGCAGTGGTTTACAACACCTTATTCAGGAAGGAGGAATAAACACCTATTAAAAAGTAGACTGTATGTTACAAACAGTCAAACCAATATGATATGGTAAAATAACTTTAACTTGTTTTGTGTAGCTGTCTTGATGGTTCAGTGCCTTTTTTTCTAAGTTCATTGATAGCCAGGCATACACTGAAACTTAAATCTCTTTAGAGTTCCACGATTTGGAAATAGTAGTGAGTTTGATATTACTGAATTGTTCTGTGTCATTTCACAGCTCTCTAGGGTATATCAATGACATGTGTTTCATATAGTTCCTTCTACGGAATAGTTTCTGGGATGCAAAGGACTTAAAGGTGCTTTGGGCAATTGCACTGCCACAGTGCCATCCTGTTGGCTGTGGGACAGGTGTACAGGATTGGTCTTGTGCTATATTGTGAAGGGTGCTGGCAGTGTTGAACTGCACAAGGGTATAAAACTAATTTCAGACTAGATGACTATTGAAAAAAAAACAACTTTTCTGATTTTACAGTGAAGATGATACTATGTTTGTAGCTCTCATAATTTTCTGAAATGAATGTTTTTGCAGAAGGAGTGTGGCGTTCAAGGCATTGAAAGCATTTCTGGTAGCTTGTGTGTAGGAAGAATTACAATGTTTCTGCCTGAATGTTGTCCCGGTAACTTTGCTTGTCTGTTGCCAGATCTCTTCAGGAGTGTGTCTTTTGGAGTTCATAGAATCGTAGAATGGTGGGTTGGAAAGGACCTTAGAAATCATCTAGTTCCAATCCCCTGGCTGTGGGCAGGGACGCCTTCTACTAGACCAGGTTGTTCAGAGCTCCATCCAACCTTGCCTTGAACACTTCCAGGAGGGGGGCAGCCAGAACTTCTCTAGGCAACCACTTCCAGTGCCTCACCACCTTCATAGTAAAGAATTTCTTTCTTATATCTAATCTAAATCTACCCTCTTTTAGTTTAAACACATTACCCCTTGTCCTATCTCAACAGGCCCTGCTAAAAAGTTTGTCCCTGTCTTTCTCCGAAGTCCCCTTCAGGTACTGGAAGGCTGCTGTAAGGTCTCCTGGAGCCTTCTCTCCTCCAGGCTGAACAGCCCCAACTCTCTCTGCCTTTCCTCATAGGAGAGGTGCTCCATCCCTCGGATCATTTTTGTGGCCTCCTCTGGACCTGTTCAAACAGGTCCATGTCTTTGCTGTGCTGAGGGCTCCAGAGCTGGATGCAGGACTCCAGGTGGGGTCTCACCAGAGTGGAGCAGAGGGGCAGAATCACCTCCCTTGACCTGCTGGCCAGGCTGCTTTTGATGCAGCCCATGACACAGTTGGCCTTCTGGACTGTTGAGCGCACACTGCCAGGTCATACTGAGCCTCTTTAATCCACCAGCACCCCCAAGTCCTTCTCCACAAGGCTGCCTTCGAGGCACTCTCTGCCCAGCCTGTGTTTGTGCTTGGCATTGCCCTGACGCACGTGCAGGACCTTGCACTTGGCTTTGTTTAACTTCATGTGGTTCGCACAGGCCCGCCTCTCAAGCCTGTCCAGGTTCCTCTGGACGACATCCTGTCCCTGCAGCGTGTCGATTGCACCACACAGCTTGGAGTCACCAGCAAACTTGTTGAGGGTGCACTCAATCCCACTGTCCATGTCACTGACAAAGGTGTTCAACAGCACTGGTCCCAGTACCAACCCCTGAGGTATGCTATTCATCACTGGTCTCCCCTTGGACGTGGAGCTGTTAACCGCAACTCTTTGAGTGTGACCATGCAGCCAATTCCTTATCCACCAAGTGGTCCATCTGTCAAATCCATGTGTCTCGATTTTGGGACAAGGATGTCATGTGGCACGGTGTCAAATGCTTTGCACAAGTCCAGGTAGTTAAATTACCCAATCTGTGTCTGTCTGTCCCCATGATCAGTGAGCATGCCTGCCCTGGGATGGTGGTGGGAAGTGCAGAGCAACATGAAACAGTTGCTCAGTAGCTGCTGCCCTGCGCTGACTTGGCTGAACTTTTTGTGCTTTGAGGTGAGGTAGCTGGCTGTATCTTATGCCCTGTGTGTCTGCACGGGCAGCGCCGAGCAGGTAGTTACAGACAGTGGTTCTTTATGCATCTACAGAAATATTCTGTGAAAGTGCACCTAACCGTACTGTATAAGAAACAATAAAATAAGGAGCGAAGAAAATGGAGCTAGATGCAGCTGGTATGGAAACTTTAAGATAAAGAAGTAAGGGCAGTTTTGTGCTCTGTAAACTTTTTTTTATGATATAATGCATGGTGTGAAAGGTAAAGTGGTGTTACATGGTAGCTTAAAAATTCCCTAATTTATGGAGGTTTTGGTTTATAAGACTTAAATCCATTCTTTATATTCCTTTAAAAGGCAAGTAATAGCTTAGTATTTTTAAAAAATGTGAAACAGTTGTTCAAATTTCATATTAGGCAGAAGTGAGTGCATTTTTTGCAAAGCCAAACTGTGTCAAGTTAATTTGACTTTGTTTCATTTGTAGCAATGTTGATTGTGCTTTGTAGAGGAAAAAATGGTAGCCCAAACCCTCAGGCTTCCGTAGAATAAAACACACAACTTAGGTCTGGCAGATCAAGGAGTGCAGGATGTACTGGGAATGCTTCTACGATTGCCTACCAGCAACTGAAATCCAAGTTTGGATTATTTGTATCTTCAAATGGACTTTTACGTAGACAAAATTAGATGTCAAACACGATTTCTGCAAAAAAAGTATGTAATATTTGACTGTATTAAAACACTGGACAATGTGGGACATGCTGGAAAACGTAGGGTACAAAATGCTTCAGAACACTGAACAGCTTAAGTACTTCTAATCTTTTCAGCAGCTCAGTTTGAGAATATAAAAACCAGAAACTCATTTTATTTAGAATCTTCTTGTCTATTTATCTCCATTGCAAAATTAAGTTCTTTAAATAAGGTAGTGGTGACTGACCACTGTCACTTACATGAAAGGCTTTCCATTTTCCTCAGAGGCACAATTTCTCTATCATTTTTGATGTCTGTAAAAGTATTACAATTAATTGCTGCCTTGTGTTGTATTTTTTACTTCATGTAGCCTTAGACAGCTGTAGAGGGGACAAGCTTGGGAAGGGACGTGGCACCATGGTTCTGCAGGAACTTGTGGAAATGTAATACTTGTGGCATCATATGGTTGGGGCTCCCAGTGAGGACATTTAGGAGACAGCTTCTGTGCATGCCACAATTACTTTAGTCACGTTGGGTCATTGAGTGAAAATGTGTTTGAGGTCAACATTTTACTAATCCTCATTTTCCAGTTTCTGCCCTTCGGCTCTCTAAAGAAGAGGAGAAGAGATCTAAACAAAAGGACAGTGAGGGAAATCCAGGCCATCTTTGCAGTCACAGGAGCAGCTTCCTTGACCTCTGTGGAGTGTAGTTTATGTTGTGATGGCTAGGTCACTGCAGGTCTCATGGGAGATAGGGTTCTTCCCCCAAGGTATTCTTCTCTGAAGTCTTTTCCAGATGGAATTTTTGAAATACCAATGATCTTATGGAAGAAAGGGACTTCTTTAGCATGGAAGAAAAGTTCAAAGAGGAAAAAAATTATTAATACATTGATTCAGATGCAAAATTGATGTAACATGAGCCAAGCTATATAGATACGTAACCTAAGGGACAAAATTTTGGTTTGAGATCAAGTACTATTAAAATAAGGACTAGGATAAGATTTCTAGCCAGCAGAGAAGTGAACTTTTTGGAGCTGTCTTCTGACAGGACAAGGGTGAGCATATGTTATGTGGTCAGAGTTTTAAGGGGAAGCTCAAGCCAAGTGTAAGACATTGTGGGACTCTAAGTGTGGTGGAAGGAGGCTGGTACCGTAAAGTGCACTGCAGCGTGAATCCTGGTGTATTGCTGGAAATCATCGGCTGGAACCCATTTGCGTAGCAGAAGAACATGAGGTGGACTCTGGCTCTCTGATTATCAGGGTTGACTGGGTGCAGAGGCAGTTGCTGTGAGCTCTCTATTGCTTTGCTGTTCAAGGACTTTGATGCCATCAACTGGAGTAAGGAAAAACCCTTTCTCAGAAGTAGGCTGTGGAGTGAAAGTCCCACATGCTAGCACAAAATAGTGTGTAACAGGACTAAATCTAATCATATTTGCTGATCTTGGATCCTCATGGGAAAGCAATGATAGTGGTTCCCATGGGAAGACCTCATGCTTCAGCATTTCCAATATGTGAAACTGGCATCAGGCTGCATGGTCAGTCCTTGCCGCGTTACCTATGAATGCCGGCACATTTCTGTCCTGGCCTGTGGTGGACCATATGCAACTGTACCTCATTGCTGCTTCAGGCTCAGAGTGTCTGTGCCGCTTCTTTGGAGAGAAACCTAAGGCATGGCTCCTGAGCGCCAGCCCCCTTCAGATGTCTCCTCACAGTGGTATGGTCTCTTCTGTTTAAAGCCCTTCTGCAATGCACAGCCACACACAACTCAGCTGATGTGACCAAGTTGTTTTTCTGGGGAGTAGTAATAATTTCAGCACAGTGTAGAAAACTTCTGTATGTCGTAACAGTGTCAAATTGTCCTTCTCTCTGCTAGCGCTACGTGTGTGTAAACAGTCATTAAACATCCAGCTGATGGATGCAAGTTTTTGTGGAAACAGATGCTTTCCTTTAAAGCTGATAAATGTTTTCAGTCCTGTAGAGTTCTGTTTAAAATGCATCTTCCTTGTTTGTACAGGACCTTTTTTTTAAATCAAACAGCAAGATCAGTGCCTTAGGTTAGTGGTAGTCCCAACAGACAATATGAAGTATTGGATGGAAGATGGCGTACCTGCAAAAAAGCCAAACTGATTGCATCTCCACGTGCTGTTCAAATGCTGGTATTTGCAGGTGGTTGGATGCCACATTCTGTGGCACTGAGGCAAAGGGACTTACTGTCCGTTTGAGGCAAAAATGCTTCAAAAAGTTAAAAGCTCTTTGATAAACTCTTGCTAGAGTAAAGAACTTAATTCAACTTTCCAATCGTATATGGATATACTGAAGTTGGTAAGGTGGGTGACTTAAGGTAGAGAAAAGCCTGGAAAATCAAATTCTTGCAAGAGAAGCATGTGAAAATGGTTTCTCTTCTGCAGCCACACACAGGGGAGGAGGGGAAAAGAAATAGCTACACTTCGAGTATTTTCTTGGTGGGTTTGTTACGAACACTTGGTGAGAAACTGTTTTCTGAATTTTTTGAGTCTTTTGAACTACATTTGTAGTAAGAGTGCTGATTTTTTTTTCTGTCCTCCTGTGAAAAAACTTCAGTACAAACCCTGTTCAGTCAGTGTGTGTTTGAAAATAGCCATGTTTTATCTAAGAAAGAAGAGCGCCTCAGTTGCATGTGTTTCTCTTTGAATGAGAGTGAAAAGCGATGTTACAAAGAATGAATTTTGGCAAGCAGGAAGAAAGCTGAAGAGAAATGACAGAATGTGTAAGGGACGGTTTTTATCCCTACTGAAAGGATTGTTGAAGAATTTAAAGGGGAAATGAAAAAAAGAATTTCATGGAGAGGAAGATGAAGGTAAGATTATAGAAAATGGAGAAAGGCCCAAGCAAAATAAAGAAAAAAGAACCCATAGAATCTGAGTTAGTGGTGGGGTGGAAGTGAAAAGAAGGGGAGGAAGTATCTGTGATAAGAGAAGATTGATATGAAGGCAGTGAAATAATCTGAGTGGAAAAATAGTGGAAAAGGGACAGAACTGAGGTATGTATTGAGAGATGATGATCACTGTATGTGGAATGGGAGGAGAAAAATCTTGTTTTAAGCGTGTACTGTATTTAACTTTTCAAAATCCTTTTCTTGCCTTGTGCTATGGGAAAATACCAGGTCAGATCTGGCAGCCCAAGGGGGGTGAGGCTGCCACAGCTCCATGCCCTGGGTCCAGGCAACAGGATGGCTAATCGTGTGTTCCCAGTGTGCACACACGTGTGTGCATGCCTGCACCCGCTCCAGGGGCTGCATAGTGGACACACGTGTCCCTGTGACCCACCCCAGGCTGGCACTTAAGGTCCCTTGCCCTGGTCTCTCCGGTGGCTGGCAGTCCCACCCCAGTTGCTGCACTCAGACCCTTGTGCACACACGTGTAATGAGTAAAGCCTCTCACCCAGAAAAGAGTTAGAAAGGATTTAATAAGCAGATAGGACAGATTGCACTGATCAGGCAGAGGGCATGGCCAGGCAAGCGAACCCAACAGCAAACTATTTGCACACAACTGGCTCTTTTTATCCACTTACTCCTCTGTTTTCTCACACTTGTTCCTCCCCAAATCATGTAAGTCCATCCCTTTCCCTGCCTTCCTTGCCGTTGGTTCCTCCTGTAAACATGCCATAGTAAGTCCTGTGCAGTCCCCAAATGCTCTTCCCCTGCATCCCATAGTGTGTTGGGCACCCCTGGGCAGTGACACTTCTCTGTCCAAGAGATGGTCTGATGTTGACTCATCATGTTGGGTTTCACACCCAGACACTGGGGCTGAGACTGTCCTGGGATGGGTCTGGATGGCTCCTGCCCTCCTCCAAGTCCCTAATTTGCATTTCTGCCTGCCATTCTGCATGCCGGTGGTCCTCTGGGCTTGCGGAGACGGGCCTCTGATGGGCTGATTGCTCCTGTCATGGGCTTGGGCATGGGAGGAGCTGGGCAGGGTATTATTTGGGCTCCTCTGCCCACCACTGTCTCTCTGTAGTCCTTTGTTGGGGTGCAGATCAGCTTTTGTCGCATGATCTAACAGTATACAATGATCTTCACTTTCTATGGGAATTTTAAAGAGTAAACTTGTGATGAAAATATTTGTTAAATAATATGTAGGAATGAAAAAGAAATTGTTTTAATGCACATGCTTGCTGCCTCCCTTGTTTGGCTGTATGCTGTGGAGTACAAAAAGTGTTGTATGACCTGTTGAGTCTAGTCAAGTTAGATTTTTATTTTAAAACTTGAAAGGGAGTATTCTTCAGTTAAAGGTCTAGTCAGTAGCAGTAAGCTCCAATACAGGTTACGACAGTGCTTAAACATCTGCGAGGAATCTGGGTGATGATAATGGATATGAAACAAAATAAGAGTGGGTGCTTGTGGCTGCCTGTGGCAGTGTTGTAGCTAAAGGGCTGGAATCCATTTTTTTCCAGAATTGCCACCAACATTTCTTAATGCATCTTAAAGAACTTAGACTAATTCTAAAGGCTGTAGCCGCTACAATTACTTATTTTTAAACCATGGTTAAATATATGCATGTTCTGCAAAGCTGTCATGAAGACACACTTGAACTCTTCAAAGAATGATCGTGTTCATCATTGCAACTAGATTTTTCAGTGCTTTGGGACTGAAGACAGGAGCCTACACAGGGAAACTGTCAAGCTGAGTTAGACCCTGCAAGGGACATTGGAGAAAGTAGCACAAAGTTCATCAGATGTGTTTCCGAGAGTGGCGATGGAGAAGCATTAAAAATCGAAGTTTGTCTAAAAACTTGATAGTGTGCTGCATTTTATACCAAATGATTACTGAATGATAGTCACCTACAAGAAAAGGCACAGAAGTATGGAAATGGAAATTAATGTGGAATCTGAGAGCAGATCTGTTGGAAAGTAGAGCGGCTACCTAATTAGGCATTAACAGGTCAATGTACTTTTCTTTTTTTTTTTAAGAAAAGGGGAAAAATTAATTCAGGCAAGTGCTGGATTATGGTTTTGATGTCAGTATTATTCAAGTTGTTAAACTGCTTTTGGAGGAAAGGATAGTTCTGTGCATAATGGTAAAAGAAAATTAGAAAAAGATATTAGGAATTTACCAAAGAGTCTGGTAGTAAGGAAGTGTGACAGATCAAAGGCCCCTTTGCCTCAGCGGGCTTATATAGCTGTTAGTATAGCTAAACTGTAAGTAAGATCAATTTTGATTTTTAAGAAACAAAACAAACTTTCAACCTCTTTTGACATGTATCATGTCATTAATTGGGAGCTTGACTTCTTTGGTGAGATGAAATGTGAGAGAGTGTATGAGTACTCTATAAATGTGTGGAGATATTCTAAGTAATTGTTTCCTTGTGAGTGAAGTAATGCTGGTATGAGAGCAAATGGCCATATAGGCTGTGTATAAATTTACTCTAGAAATTAGAATTGGGTTTCTAATCAATAGAATAGTCTCCCAGTTGAAGGTATTTTATATCAAACCATATCTTACTTCATTAAAAAAGACTCTAAGAAATTTATGAAGAAGATTTCATAAAGCTGATGAGATGCCTACCAGGGTGAGGAACTAAATTCATGGAGCAAGGGAACTCTTTTCTGTAGTGTTTTCCTAAAATAAAATTCACGCAAAGTGAATGCATCACTACTGTGAAATATATTTGACAGCAGATGTGACTCTTTCTCTCCATGGTGGTATGGAGATAGGTTTTTCAAATAGAAGCAACCAGTTTCAACAAGCACAACAAAGTGAAAACAATTTGCAGATAACAGAATTTTCCATAGGAAGGAAATTGAAATTTCAACATGTGGGAATTTAAAATTCCTGTAAAAAGCTAGAAAGGAGTTTTCTTGGGTACAAGTTCTCAAATAGGTAGTTGAAATGATTGTTGAAGAATGTGATGTGATGAAGGATGAATACTCTTCTTTTACCCTAATAATCTGTTTAAAGTTAGGTTTCCTTGATCTATGATACTGGTCATTTTTACTTACGCCTTTCGCTGGGCTTTAAACTCCCTGTCTGATGTCTTCCAGCCTTTCAAGCAGAAATTTTTGAAGGTTTTGGAAAGGTTAGAGAGCTGAGCTGGGGGAAAAAGATAAGTGTCAAATGCTGTTGGAATCTTACACACACTGATACTTCAGGACGAGGGCCTTGACACCAAGTGGATTGATTCTTGTGCAAGCAGTGTGTTTCTCCCCTTCCTCAGAAGATTTATTCACTTGTGGAAAATAGTAGACCTTGAAAACGCCTGTTCTTGTACTGAGAAGACTTGGACTTTATTGGCTAAAACCTCTCTAAAATTTAATGCCTGGTCCAAAACAGGATTTCTCTGAAGTCACAAGTGTGAGTCATTTGGGTAGCAGGAGATGAGGGTGTGAGCAGCCCTGCTGACACAAGCTGCCCGGGAGCTCAGCAGGAGAAATCTACTTAGAAGGAAGAGTCCTGTGAAAGCAAAACTAGGAGGAGAAAATCATAGGGAAGGGAACAAACCCAGAGAGATGAGTGCCTGAAGCATGAGGAATGAAACTGTAGGAAGGGGACGTGATATTCAGAGTCCAGGCTGGAAAGGTGACATACTGAAAAATAAAATAAGAATTGATCTGGCAGGACGTGATTCAGATGACGGTGCTAAAGAGGGCATGAGAAGGAGCTAGTGAAGAACAACATCAGCTCCACATCACCTGCGTGATTTGAGAGGGTGAAGGAGGGCAGGCAGGCAGGCATGCCCAACCAAATCCAGGAGTACAATCCGAGGTGCTAGTCTGATGGCAATTTGGGCAAAATGTCTCATTGATTGGAGTTCTTGGTCAGACGGGTGGTAAGACCTCGGCACTGTTACCTGCTTTGGCTATTACGTCAGACCCCAGTTGCTCTGCGGGTTTCTTGGATGTGTGTATGTATTACAACTGTGTGTAATACCTTTTTCTATTACTTTCTCCCCTCTCTCTGTAGAACCGCTGCTCAAAATTCTGATATGCAGCGGATAAATCAGAGCTGTATGACATTTTTATCTGTAGAGCTCTAGCCTCATGTTATTGCGCATGGTGAATGCGGCAGGGATTACTAGGGGAGAAATGTTTTCTGTAGTCAGGCAACTAAATGTTACTTTGGAGATATGACTTATCCTTTTCTACCCATGTAGATGCTGTTTGATGCTGGTCATAGTATTTGCAGATGTGTATTTTCACTTGTATTTCTCTCCTTTTCTGGATGCCCAGTCTGAAAATCAAGATCTAATCTGCAGAAGAATTAGATGATTGCATCTGAAATTGAAGGAATTTCAGTGCTTGTTTGCTGTAGACACTGTGCCAGCTCTACCTGTTAGCATCTGGAGATCTTTCTGAGCCAGGTATCATGTCTATATATTTAGTAGCCTTCAGTATTATTCAGGAAAAGACATTACATTATAATGGATGCCTTTTGGTTTAGCAGATTGGTAAAAAAGAATTCTGCTCTCACTTTTAATAATTTAGCGTCTGACCTAGTTTCCTATTTACATATTCAAAGGGAGTGGTGTGAAGCTTACTCCAGTTCCCTTTCTGTTTTACTCTGCTACTTTCTACTATGGTCTCCATACAACCCTTGCAGCTATATGAATTTCACTTTTATTCCCTTGAAATAGTTATTATAAAGCTGGAGAGTTCTCCGTGCTTTAATATTGTGTTGGTTATGTGATTCCATAATGGTACTTTGAGCATTATGTTGTCTGTAATTCCTTGTGCAATCATCACAAGTCTTGCTGCATTACTTAAAAAAGCACAGGGAGAATGCAGATGCTTTACTGGAAATAGACAGCAGAATAGTCTGTCTCTTTTTCTTTCTCTCTCTTTTTTATTTTTTTTTTTTTACCAAGTATCTTATTTTTCCATTTCACCTTTAGTTGACTAAGAAATGAAGCCTATTTTTGAATCTGTAAATTACAACTTTATGTCTCACCATCTCTACAGTAATTCTCTGAAATGTAGAAAACTTTGTTACTGCAAGGCCAATAAATTACACTCTTTTATGCTGACAAACTAGTAAGAATTGCGACAGATAATTTTGCTTTTGGGGCTATTAATAGGAAAGTTTCTTTATTTCACCAAGGAACAAATAATACAGCAGATATCTGAGAACATGATAATTAAAATTCTCTGAGGGGAAGGTTTCCTTTCTCAATGTTATAAAGAAAAAAAAGTAATAAAATGCTGTTTAAAGTATAATGAATATCCTGCGTGCTATTTACATCTCAGGATGATTTAAATCACTTGCAGAGGGGGGAAATACCAGGAAGTAAAACAGATGATGGCTTGCAAAATTGACAGAGAAACTAGGCAACTTCTGGCAGTGTTTAATTGACTGGGAGAGCAACAGTGAACATGACTGGATCCTTCAACTTTATAGAATTAGAAATGGAGTGACAGTTAACATCCAACCAGCTAAAAGCTGCTCATTGTTAAGACCTTTTATCTTTATTGCTGTGGAACACAAAGGGATTAATAACATTTTGCAGTGACAAAATCTCTTATAGAAATAAATTCATTTATGTTAAGGTGCTGTGGAAGAACGTGTCCTATGCTTTCTTAAAGTATTCATAAAGTATTTTTCTAGGAAAAGATTTTTGAAAATAACTGAATAAGATTATAAGAAAAAGAACAAGGAGATAATTTGTGCTTATATGCCTGGGCTACAAGATGATGAGCTAAAACAAGATGTATCTTCCCCAAACAGGCACAGTTAACTTAGAATTCACAATCTTTTTTCCCTTTGATATTAAGAAAAAAAAATAAGTTGTGGTTATCCATTTCTCATTCTTTTTTTTTTTCTTGGTAGAATAATTTCTACAGCCTCTGTTGCATAAAATAGTGGTAAGCAATGCTTATTATAAGCTGAGAAGCTTAATGAAATATTTACAGGAACACTTAACTAACAGACATAACTTTTAAGATTTAACAGACCACCTGCTCAGTGACTGAAATAGAGCAATGCTGTTTTCAAAACTAGTGTAGTTATTCATGGCCAAGGAAACAGCCTGGGTAGAGCTCCCAGAAAACAATTTTCTCATCCCATTAGTTCTTTTTAGCCTTTTAAAAAAAAGTTTACTTGAGAAATAATAAGGCTTCCAAAGGAAAAAAGAAGGATGGGGGTGAGGAGGAGACAAAAGAGGAGAAGAAAGTGGTGAAGAGCGACAGCTTGGAGCAGCATCCAAGAACACTCTCTCAGTCTAGGAGATTCAAGGTCCAATCTTCGCCATCTCCACCTTATTCTAATCATTGGCTAGTTTAACACTATTCTTTTCTCCCTATATTCAGAGATGTCATTGCTCTGCCTTCAGTCCAGAAGCAACATAATACTGTGTTACTATGACTGTTATCCAACTTGCTGGCTCTCTTTCACAAGCGTGATTAGCAAAAATATAGCTTGTGCTGGTCCTGGAGCAGTTTGTGTGTACTCATCCATGTAGATATCTTTTGTGTACTGGAGAGGCACGTGCTAAACTGAAGTAAACCTCACCCATTGTTGTGATCGGAAATATCACCAGCTTAACTGCTGGCGTTTTCCTTCCAGCTGTAGAAATCTAGGAGCAGACAGGCATGTCAAAAGATTTTTGACTATATCTGTTCAAGCAAGGACTTTATCTGAATGAAACAGATACATCTTTCAAGTATAACATCAGATAGTGATTAAATGCAACATTTTGTCTTGCAGGGATGAAGGTTTCCTGTCAGACATAGTTACTACATATCCATTTTTGCATTTAAAATTGTTTTCAAGTTTGTTCAGTCTGTGGCGGTGGCATGGCCTATCCTCTGTGCTAGTGTCTAGAATGAGATGAGATCTGTGGAGTTACAAGCTCATGCTGTTTCGATAGCTTTCATATGTTAACACATACCCATTTCTTTATAAGTTCACCTACTCGAACAGGCAGTGAGGAGAAGACTGTAGAGGAGCTTCAAAATCTGAATTGTCATGTGGGTTGGAAAGAGCCCAAAGAATGAAAATATCCAAATATACACCCTTAACAAATTAACCATTAAGCAATAGATGTGGGATTACAAACGAACTTACAAATTCTTATCCTAACTCCTACTAGCCAATTCTGTTGTGAACATGAAAAAATATTTTTTTTCCTGCAAAATGAAAGGAATTCTTCTCTAGTGGACCTGAGAAGGTTGATTTTTTTTTTCATAGGTGAGGAACATAAAGTATCCTCCCACTAGATCAATTGTATTTTATGCTGAAGCAACAAAGAACATGCTTTCCACTTTTTCAATATGATGATATTTATCCCTGCTATCATATAGCTACTATGTTAGTACCACATGTAGTAGTAACCACTGGGGACAGGGTATCTGTCCTACTCTGCAGGAGTGCACAAATCTCATTTGGTGCTGTGAATGGCGACTGTTTCTCTTGGTGGACAATTGTATCATCCTCACCAGACAAACACACCAAGTCTTCCTCAGCTTTGAGGCTGGTGTCGGCAGGCACAAGCACCACACAGCTTGCAGGACATGATTTGAATATTTACTGTCTTGAACTTCATGATGCTGAAAAAGTGAATATTTTGCCACAGCGCTCATTACTACAGTGTCAAGCAAGATCTGGTTTTGACAATGTTCAAGCTGAACTAACTTCCTGCTTATTTTTGGGACGGTATTCAAAATTTTAGAAATCAAACCATTTTCTCTGGCTTTCAGTCAGCATTTTAAGCTTAGGCTTTGTATTTTGTCCTGTAACAAATGTTACAAGGATTGCAGAACTGGCAGGTACTGCAAGTACTCCGAAATAACAAATAGAGGCCTTTTCAGCTAGCAAAACACTTGACAATTGTGAGCTTTTCTGCCGGGAAACATTGCTGGCATCCAATTAAGGAATTTTCTGTAACAAGAATGCCCTGAATAGTTTTATATCTGGGTTGGAAATTGTTTTATTGACTCAATACCTTGTAAAGACAGCCATAACAAATGGTTACTTTAGAGTTTTTTCGGAAAGCCTAACTGGAGCTGCTGCTGTAGTCACCTTTCTGGACGTGTTTACTTGCTGGAGGATTTGAGAATCAGTTTGATGTTCGGCGTGACTGACTTCTGCCTTGATTCTCTATTTTATCTTTCTCAAGTTATAGTGACTCGGAAGATGTCATCTTCCTTCAGTCTAAGTCCTCTTTCTTAATTTTGTTAGTTTATGTACTGCATAGTAGTAGTACATATTAATTCATTGTATTTGTTGTGAACTTGAGTTCTCTGTTAGTGGAAAGCATTAAATGTGAAGTTTGTTAGCCTTTGGAAGTATGTGTAGTTGATAAACAGTTGTTGAACAGCTGCCAAAACCCTTTGCTTTAGGGAAAAGGTTTACCTACCTGCATATCAATATCGGTACTGTGGAAAGTCCTGAGCACATAGCACACTCTCTGGCTCATGGCCTAAATCAGGACAGAGGAGAAAAATACTGTAAAGGCAGGAAGTAAAAGTATTCTTTATGAGGAAAATTGTCAGCTGTTATCCATAAAGGTACGGTGCATTTGTGTTTAATTACCCCTTGGAAACATTCCTGTATGGTACATTGTCGCAGTGAAAGACTAAAGCCTAAGATTTATGGGATAACGGAGAACCGTATTTGCAGATGGACATCCAGAAAATAAGATTAAAATAAGCTCAGGTGATGTCCAGCTCTCAGTCCTTGAGGCTGGCTCGAGATCAGTGTTTCAAGTTACAAGCGGAGGTCGCCGCAGTGGGATACAGTGGAGTGTGCAGTGGTGTGGGAGCCGGATAGGCAGGAAAGGCCCAGGCAGCAGGCCATGGAGAGTGGGGGTGAGCACGTGTGGTTGTCTCTACAGCAGGCCTCACTTCTGTCTTTACACATTGCAGATGGCAAACATCATGTTTTTAGCAAGTTTAGCTGTAAAGTTCCATTCTTCTTTGTTAAGCGAAAGTATGCTTGGTAGGCTCTGTTGTACTGTTGTTATATTTTCAACAATTCTGAAATGTGTCTTCAAATAATATTTTATTGTGGCATAGTTAACACTTTAATAAAACGGAAAGTGCTTAATGGAATTTTTTTAAGTCCTGTTGCCAATTTCCATTGGATATTGCATTTTACAATTTATGCAAAATACAACAATCTCCATTGCCTGTGGAATCAACCCACACTTGATTTTTAAAACTGGTTTCGGTTCTTGAGGAAGGGACCAGATAGTCAGAACTAGAAACTGAGCTCTTTAATTACCATAGAACATAGTGACACAACTACAAGTTTCTACAAGGACCACCAGGCACCTCAGTTCTTTAGGACTAGCTGCATGCGTTGAGAGATTAGTTTTTGATGGTCGTCAGCTTTTGGCTTCTTTGGGATTTCCTGGAATGACAGTTTGTGATAGCTTGTCTTGCCTTTGCTAAACCCTTTATAGAGATCTGTAATAGAAACATTAGGGTTGATATGAATGATGTAGGAATGCAAAAGTGTGTTTAACCACTAGGAGCAGCAGCAGAAGCGTTAAAATAAAGGCCTGTATTGATAATGAAGAACAACTCTCCAAGGATGCAGCTCTCAGGACACTATTCCCAGTGGTAAGATTGAGGAATGTGCTATTTATGTCAAGACCAGAACGCTTACCCTCTGAAAGAGCAGATGACTTGTCAGTGGAAGCTTGTTGTATGTACCATTTCTTTTCCTGCTTGCCCAACAGAAAAACAGATGATAGACTATATGTATTCCAAATGAAGAAAAACAGAGTAGGAAACTACCTGGCCTAAGATTTGGGGAGGCTGAGGTGAGTAGGGTTCTGGTGTGGAGGACCACCCCACAGTGGCTACTGACTCCTAAAGGCTGTGAGGATCCATCTAAAAACTAATTTGTTGTCCCTCTTGTACTTTTTGTCACATACAGGTGATCCTGGCCAAACTGCTTGGGCAGACATGTCACTTGTGTGTAGGTGAGTGTGAAACTGTGAATGAATGAGATCTTTGGAAGGATGAGTATGTGTGGGATATTTGCAAACGAATATCTTTCCCTTTCATAAGGTCTGATGTAGAAGTTTGCTACAGTAACTTTCCCTATGCTGTCTAATCCTTACTCGTTTCATCCTGAAATTAAACCACTGTCTGGTCATTGATGGGAACAGGCTTCAGTTTCTTTACTAACGTGAGAACTGCTGGTAGGGTTAGGAGGTGTCAAAGGAAGAAATGGGCGAAAACAATTTATGGTTTGGAAAAGTCTTGTGTGACACCAGAATACTAAAATTTAAACCATAAATTGGGAACAGGACAGAGGGGAAGGAAAAAGACTGAACAGTGTCTGTTACTGAGTATCTTGTATTAAATAGGCAATTTATTTTTAAAACAGATACTTTTATTTTTTATTGCAATATATAATCATTACCACTAATATTAAATGAATAAAATTAATTTTTAAAATTGAGAATGATATCAATAGATCAATGTAATATAATTCTAGTATATTATTTAATTATATTTTGTTATTAATTGTTTTTAATACAGACATTTTTGAATTGGTATACAGGATCTCTAAAGGTACCAGCATCCTTTGATGTGATTAAAAAACCTTTGGAGTGCAGGAGGCTGTTTGACCTTTGTCCTCCTTGGCCATTTCAGTACCCAAATGTGGCATTATCACTGTCAGGTTCCCTCTTTTCTCAAGAGGTGTGTTATCACTGATGCTACCTTCAGAGTAGATAATAAGCAGGAAATATGGAGAATAAATAGGGGGCAGCAAGAAGAAACTATGTTTATAGAGTTCAGACAGTTATGTCAGGAACAAGCCTGGTGTTCAAGAGGCATTTTGCAAGCCAGGAGAGTAGCCGTATGGCACACGCTGTATTTTTGTGAACTATGTTTTCGGATTGAAAAATGTAAGCATCGAAATAAACGTTTGTACTTACGTACTTAAGCAAGCCTTATGTTCCATATATGTTCAGACTTATGCAACAAACCAGTGGGAAAGACTGTGTAAGAGACAAGTATATGTACTGTCTAGCAGTTTTTGTTTAGGTTATTTATAATGTGTAAAGCAGTTTGCCGTTTACATGTTGTTTGTTTTGTATGCTTGTGTAATGTTTAGTAGACTGTAACATGGTGCTTTTTGTGCCTGGAACCTGTTGTTTTCCAGGACCTTGTATGTAGTGTAGTTAACTCCCCAGACTGGAAGTGGGAAATTCTTGGATGTGCTTCGTTGTAAGAGCTATGCAGAACATTAGCAAGAGTAGAAGGAGAAACAGCAGAGTACCTGATTGCTTCCATGTGTCCCTACAGCTTGGCTGGGGAAGAACCTCTCTTGATAAATCGAGGAACGCTTAAACTCCAAAACTTTCCCTATCTTTTTCTCTATTGGAAGCCTTTAAAGTAATTCTGAGCTTTTGTTTCGGCTTTATTTGGGGAAAAAACTAATTGTAGTTCATTAAACTTCATGGATAATGATACTGGGTTTCAGACAGACCTAATTTTTCTTACAACATCTTTTCCCAAATATTTATGTAGCAAACCTGTGGTTTGTTCTGTAATGTGCTCTTTCTGGAGTTATACATCTGGAAGACAGTGCTATAATTTCACTATATTAATACTTTATTTGGATTTTATCTTGCATAGAGATGGTTTGGAGTTCCTAATTGCTGAGGAGGAGTGCAGCTGAATCAATGTGCTAGGAATAGCAAGAAAATAATGCCTAATTTCATGCTTGCAGAAGTGGTGCCTCAGGTGAAATGGTTGCCTTAAACTTGCCTGTTGAGGGAAGCGGTGTGTTAGAAGCATTGACCTCTGACTTAAACCTAGAACTAAAATCTGTCTAATGAAAAACTGCCAGAAATGAAAGGTCATACAAAATGCAATGAACTTTTTAACTCCTCAAAAAGGGTTTCTCAAAGTAATGTAATTCCCTGTCGATTTGCCTAACCAGATCAACACTTCTGTTACTGTTGACTGAACGCAGTTTTACTTTTATTCATAGTCTCCATGCAAATATTAAATTTCTAAGCAGAATATGACATATGGATACAGTGCAGCCTAAACAAACAGTGTGTTTGATTCCTTGTGACATGTGTCAAATTGGGTCAAAAATTTTTTTCATCCCAAATCAATTCAGTAACAGCTGACCTTGGATATATTATTTTCCTTCCTGTTTCTTAGCAACAGGAAACTTTTCTGCAGGATGACTATTTAATATCCTAATCTGTTTTAGAAGCTTTTATACCTAAGGAGGAACAGATGGTCTAAGGAAATTTTATTTGTAGCAGTAGAGATAGGGAGTATCTATAGATTATTTTTCCTTATTTTATACCCTATTGTCCTGCACTTACAATTACATAATATCTCCTTGATGGTAGCTAAAAACTAATGTCAGGAGCAGAGCATAAAAAGAGCAGTGTTCAGATGCTACAGGTTTCTCTTTTCTATGCATGATGCAAGGAAGCAGTTATATGTGTGCTCTTACAGTTGTGATTGCATTCCTTATACAAAGTGTGAGAATATGTATAATTGTATTCTCTAAATGTTGATCTGTATCTGAGTAAATGAAGAAGGCATCATCTACAATGTAATTTTGTTCTCTGGCATTTGCTTACTCTCTCACTCTCGAAATCTGTCATGTGAAGTGGTTTTCTTTCTCCTTTGTTCTGGATTCCTAAGGTTCTTTATATTTCAGCGAGAAGAATCTTTGTTGAAAGGTGATTTTTATGTGACTTGGTGCTCACATAAAATGTAAGTTAAGTCATTAAGGACACTGAAATGTGGAGCTCTGAAACACTATGTTGTGACTATTTTATTATTGTCCCAATGAAGAAATAATTCTATTGTTTATTCTCCTGGTGGCATGAAACTTCTTATTTCCAAAGAAGTAGGATGAATGCTTATAGGAGGTTTGGTGGTCTGGATTTTTCTACATGAATTAAAAGTTAGTACATGAGCCTTGATTCTGACTTTATTACAGCCACCTGCAAAGGAGAGAATGAGAACCTATTCTTTTCTATTTCTTTCTCAACGTGGTGAAAGTGCCTTTCCTTCCTAGCTTCTGAAGTTCTTCACGCAGAGAGGTACCTCCCCTCCATCACTTAGTTGCTGTCTTAAGAATCATACTGTAATCATACTCATAAATGCCTGACAGTGAAATCATCTGCTTTTCTGTGCTTTGTAGTTTATTGTGGAGACAGTTCTTGATGTCTAAGTCCCAATTAGCAGGTAGAGACATGACATCACTTTGGTGAAGAGCACAGCAGTAGTGTGTGTGTGTGCATATATATGTTTAAAAACAAATGACACATTCATCACTATGATGTGGGTCTTTTGGTGAATCATCTGGTATATTTTTTTTCTCCTTATTGACCTATGTCATAGTTCATTTATTATCAGTGAGTACCAAAATTGTATAAACTGTAGATGAGCTTGTTTTTGATAACCTAACAGACCTGTTGCCTGGCCCACTCTTGAAGTGTCATCGCTTATCATCAGTTACCACTTATCGTTCAAAGTGAAATGTGCTTAGTGGCCTTTGTTAGAGCTCTTTTAGCTGCGTAGTGTGATACGAGGCTGTCTCCCACCGTGAAAGCTCCTCGACATCTTTTGTCCCTGTTGTCATATTTGCATATTGTGTGCTACCTTGTGTTAGGAGCTACCCTAGAAATATTTCTTTCTGCAACTTCTGCTTGTTGCAAGCAAAGAAAATGTCAACTTTGCTTAGTTCCATGAAGTAAAATTTGCCTGATGTCCCACATCTTTAGATTAAATATTTTTAAATGAAACTGTAGTGTGGTGCTTTACTATCTTTTTCACCTTCAGAGAGGAGCTCTTCCATTTGGTTGTGCCTCTCTTTCTTGTATTTTAATTATATGGTTGGGCTGAATGAAACCTGGAGGGTGTTTTTTTTTTTGACATATTCCACCCCATTCCCATCTGCCATTCCCAGATCTGGCAGAAAAATTAATTTGAAGCTTAAAACAGGCTCACCCTCTAGGAACAATAAAATGCTTATCTTAGGAATGTTTTGTGTCTCCCAGTGAAGCCTTCTAACCCTTGAGTCTGTTCTAAGTCAAACGTGCTGATGGCATGTCCGATCTGGAGGAGAATGAGGTATGTTTTGAAAATCATTAAGGTGGCTATAGGGAGTCTCCTAAGAGAAGCAGGAAAGAAGGTAAGAAAAGGTGAAAGTGAGAAATCGTTTCTTTTCATTATTCTTCTTTCTGTAATCTTTCCCATTATCTTTAAAAAGGAGGGATAGGAAAAGAGATGAGACCATGGCTTTTAGTAGGTACTTAATCTGATGTTAAAAATGGAATATAAGCTTTGGTTCTTGAAATCCTGCATGGGAAATGGCCACATGTCTGCCTGAATAAATGAATTGCATGGTGCATTATCTTGCTTCTCTGTCTTTTTGTCTTTCTGAGAGGTTGCTCATTAATAAGAAGGTAAGGTTATGAATCTCTAGACTCTGTTGTTATATCTGGATCTTTAATGCAGAAATTATCAACAAACTGTATTTTTGTTGTTTTTTTGTATGACTAGGGAGATCAGTCTATGAGGAAAGAACTCTTCGTTGTTAAGGGATTGTTCTCACAAGGCACATATGTGAACTTTGAGGGCTTGGAGAAGTAAAAATCAAAGGATTTTTTTTTTTCTTTTTTGAGGAAAAAAGCCTCCCCTAATTTTTTTACTGAGTTACAACTCTTTACGAGTGCTTTAATCCGTGATACTCAAAGCACATCTGGATAGTGCGAGTGGCAGAGTGCGTCTGCTCATCTGTTATGTGGCTATTCAGTAACGGACCTCAGTATTGTTTAATTAGATCGCAGCAGTTACTGAGGGAGTTCAGGGTTCTGAGTGGTTCAAGCTGCATAGTAGGTGAGAATTTACTTTGATCTCTGAGGATTGTAAGAACTGACTACTAATGAAATCAAGTCTATAACTATTTTTCAAAAACTAACTTGTTGCTGGGACAGGTGGTGGAGTTTTTTTCGTGTGGTGTTTTTTATTTTTTTTGTAAAGAAGCAAATTTGAGCTATTTTGTTAGACTTGACAGAAGGTGTGAGTGTACTTGAGTTCTGAACTATGTAGGAGAACAAACCCTGATCGCTTAACTGTCCACCACAGTCTACTACTTACTGTTGCACCAGACTCTAATCATGTCTCTCTGAGGCACAAGGTAAGTCTTTGATGGCACAGAGTCCTCATTGCACAAAATCGGGACACGTTGTGACAAATGATGTACATGCTCTCACCTGTTGGCTCACTAAACTTCAGTTCCTCCTTTTCCTTTTGCTTTTCCGTTCCTCCTCTTTCTGGTCTGGCTGAGTCAATAAAAACAAACAAGAAAACCCCAAACAGCAAATAAACAAAAAAGGCAACCCCAAAAAATCCCACAACTCCCACTCCCCAAAAAAACACAACCCACCAAGCAAAACTCCCTGCCAAAAAACAGAAGAAATAAAATGCCCAAAGCTTATTATGAGTTCTGCTCTTTAGTATTATGATAAATTCTAAATTAAGAGAGAGCTGCTGCATTAGATTGACAGTTTAAGATATAGCAGTTTATAATCTCAGAATAATCAGATCAAAATGCTAAAGAAAGGGAGAACATGGATTGATATCACTGCAGTGTCTAGAGCACATAAATTTTCTTTTCATGCATTATATTGCTCTTTAAACATTATAATTCATAAGGTGGCCCTTTCTTATTTTGCTTATTTTAGATTTCTTAATCAGGAATATAACCTACTCCCACTGTCCTCTATAAAAATAACCTGATGGCGTCACAGTTCACTTCATTTGAAAAGCTGGATACCATATGTAATCCATTGTAATATAACTCATCTGTCATATTCACTTCTACTAACATACCTTGCCGTCTGTTAACCGGGTCTCGATAGATGTCATCATTAATGGAATTTAGGATTCTTAATTCACGGCTCAACTTTTGGTATCAAGTAGACAGCACTTACCTTGGTCTTGTTGAGTGTTTCATCCAGGAAGAGCAAATATAATAGTAGTGATAACAACAACAATAATGGAAAGAAAGACCCACTTTATTGATGCAGGTATTTTTTTGCTGAATTCAAGTTGTGTATGTTCTACATTATTTGAACTCAGTGCAAGTGAATGCTGTTATATCAAGCTGTTTGTTATACCAATTGTTTCATAATTTGGTTTTAAAATCGCCTCCTCCATTCTTTGTTTCATTCTTGCATCACTAACTTATTTCTCTATTATCATCATCTAATGTAATGTGGTCTTTTCTTTTATGAACGTTTGTGATTTTTTTCTTGTTGTTCAATCTCGAATTTAGCAAATCATGAATTCTTTGCATGTACTCGTGCCACGAGTATTATATATATATTATCCTTCAATAATCTGCATTCAGTTTTTTATTTTTCCTCCTTGGGAGGAGGGCAAATCCAGTGCATCTGGCGACTTTTTTCTGTTTGGCTGTCATATTACAACAGTTGCTCAGCTATCTTCTGTGAACACCCACAACAGTAAAAATGCTTTAATTTTTTTTAGAATATGTCAGAATTCACACATACCCACGCAGAAACTTAGAGTATGGTGTATCATCTAATCATTCTTCTCAGTTTTGCTCCAACTTCCCTGAGATTGTTCCTCTCTCCTTTCACTTTTCTGTGAATATTGGTGGAAGGGATATGAAGATAAATGTATAGGTTCTTGGCTTGTGGTAGCACTTGATCTGTGGCCCTCCTGGGATACTGGCCAATACAGAATTTGTTACACTCTTCACATCAAAAAAACTTGAGAATGTTTGGGATAGTCCAAATTTTTTATTGAGTAACTTTTTCCTCACAGCATTATGAAGTTCTTTGTGAAGCCTACAGAATATGTGAGAAACACATATGAAGAAATGTCATAGAATCATAAAGTCATTCAAGTTGAAAGATGCCTGTGGTGGGCTGACATCCGCCAAGAGCCAAACACCACCACAGCATCTTGCTCACTCCCGTCTCCCATGGGATGGGGAGAAAATAAAAGGAACACGAGCATACTCATGGACTGAGATAATGATAGTTTAATAAGAAAAGTAAGAGACTGATGCTTAAGAAAAGCAAAAAAAAAAAAATTCATTCACTAATTCCTTTAGGCAGATATCCAACCACTTCCTGGAAAGCAGGGTGTCCGCGTGCATAGTGAACACCATAGCCATCAATGTCTTCCCTTCCTCCTCCTTTTCCTGAACTTTTATTTCTGAGCATGACATGATATGGTACGGTCAGTATGGGTCAGCTGTCCTGGTTGTACCCCCATCCAGACTCTTGATCACCCCAGCCTACTGGCTTGATGCTCTGCTAGCACAGTTCAGCAATCGTTAAAACATTGATGTGTTACCAACACTGTTTTAGCCAGCGATATAAAGCGCAGCACCATAAAGGCTGCTCTGAAGAGAGTTAAACCCATCCCAGCCAGACCTAGTACAATCTCCACCCATTATTTCATACCATTTCTGTACCATCTGGAATTGATCTGGAGCAGGGCTGGTTTTGAAGATACGTGGGCTGCTCTGGACCTTGTCCACTTGTTCTGGGTATTTTCAAGAGTGAAGATTCCCCAGTCTTTCTGCGAAACCTGTTTCAGTGAACAATTTCTGTATGAACAGTTTGTGTGAACAATTTTTTTCCTTTTATCTAGTCTGAATTTCCCTTGTTTCAGTTTACAGCCATTGCCTCTCATCTTTTTGCTGTGCATTTCCAAGCAAGTCTGGCTCTCTTTTTAAATAGTTGAATCTAGCAATATGATCTCTCCTTAGCTTTCTCCTTTAGAGGCTGAACAGACCCAGTCCTCTCAGCCACTCCTTATACATCCCATGCCAGAGCCCCAAACCATCTTCTTGGCTCTCCACTGTACCAATATGTCTTACGCTAGGGAGCATAAAATGGAATACAGTACTCAAGATGTGGTCTTCCAGATGTGGATTAGAGTAAAAATTTCCCTCTGCTTGCTGGTTCCATTGTAGTTAGTGCTGTCGAGTACACCCTTAGCATTCTGTTTCTGCAAGGGTGCATTTTTGACTTATATTCTCATTGTCCACAAGACCCTGCATGGCCTTCTGCGCCAAGCTCATTTCTGATCAGTTAGCTCCCACACTGGACTACTGCATGGGCCTCTTCTGTCCAAGTTATAGTATTTTGCATTGTCTTTCATTGATTTTTCTTGATCTGTCAGTGCATTTCTTCAGTCAGTTGTGATCCCTCTGAAGCACAACCATGTCCCCCAGTGTGAGAACCCCTCCTCTCAATTACCAGTCAACTTGCTGAGATACATTCAACCCATCATCAAGGCTGTTAATGAAGATGTTAAATATAGGATCAGAGAATATCTCAAGCTGGAAGGGACCCATAAAGATCATCAGGTCCAACTCCTACTCCTCGCAGGACTAACTGAAATTAAACTGCATGACTAAGAGCATCGTCCAGACACTCCTTGAACTCTGACTGTGTTGGTGCCGTGACCACTTCCCTAGGGAGCCTGTTCCAGTGACTGACCACCCTCTCAGTGAAGAATCTTTTCCTGATGTCCAATCTGAACCTCATTCCTTCATTCCATTTCCTCGTGTCCTGTTGCTGGTCACCAGAGAGAGGAGATGTTTTAGTGATACTACTCATTCCATGATCGTAGGGTCAACAATTTGAAGGGACTGTGAGGAAGTTGACTACTGAGATTTGCAGACTGTGTTGCTGCTCAAATGCAACCTATCACAAAACAAATGGTAACTTAAAGGTTTAGTTGTCATTGGAGTTTCATTTGTAATCAAAGGGTTAGAATTTCTAAGTTGTCAGTACTCATTCTTTTGGGGGATAATGAATGCTTGGGGAAAAAGCTGAGTAATGGTAACGTGGAGACTAGCAAGAGGAGGAAGAGGGCTACTAAAACCTGACAACAATGGAACATTTCCTTTGGATTTTTGGATATACTCCTCATTTGTTACCTGAGCTTTAGTAAATCTCTGTGCTTATAATGGTTCTGTTGCATTTGTTTTATTTATTTTGCCCAAAGTCAGCACAGGTGCAAGCATTTCTGTAAAATATCTAGGTTCCACCTGAACAGATTCAGTTTATACCTAGGTAAGACACCCAGAGACAGCACTTGTTTTGCTGATTCCAGGTCGGATAGAACACTAGAATAGGATAAGACAGTTACAGTAAAACACCTGCAAGATTTAATTTTCTAAATGTTACATCAAATTTGATTTAATCACTGGCAAAATCAGCTAAACTTTGATTATGCCCTTTTAAACATAACAAAAAATATTTTTGGAATGTTTTCTTAATTTCTTCAGCATTTTTATTAAACCATGTGTGTATAAGTACTTTTCCTCCTTTATGTCACTTAAGAAACACTCTGCTATAGCAGTGGATGAAATTGATGACTTAGTCTTTGAAATAACAAGTATAACCAAAAATTTAATCAGTACAGAGGTGCTATTTCTTTATTCAGAGAATTTATTAGTGTGTATTTCAACACTTTGTCATTTATGACTTGGTTTTGGTTTTTTTTTCCTTTTTGTAATTAACAGTTTCTAAAGCAGAGACATCATCTTTCTTTTAGTAATTCAAAAAGACTTATTCAGTGGGTTTGCTCTGCTCTCAGGCCCTTGGAGATCCTAACTCAAGGCACTAAGAGAGATTTTTCAGAAGTACCAAAGCTAATTAAAAGCACACAACCAGTTGAAAGTTGATGGGCATTTTCCTAAATCAAGATAATTTAGATGTTCATTTGACTTTTATGCCTAATATATAGCTGAAAATTCTGCAAGACTTGGTTAGCATTACTGCTGCTTAAAGAGTGGAAATCATGAGCAGAATTAATACTGGTAGGTATTTAATAACGTCCACAAATATTTCTGTAGGAGAAGCTATACAAAGTGTGAAGTGGTGGAAAGATGTTCAGGTGCAATGTTGTCTGTAAATCTCTCAGTCTTTCATTTATGTCTGCTATGTACTTTAATGGAAATCTGTTAAGAGAAAACAGCAACACTGTATTTAACTTGTGTATTTGTACTCTGACACAAAATGCTTATATTAATTTTGGGTTATGCAGCTGTAATATGTAAGATTTACTATCCCCAAGTATATTTTGCTTTCCTTACAAATGGCTTCAATTCTAGACATTGAGTCATAATTGACCTGATGACTTCTTTCATTGCTGTTGTGGAACAAATGGGTGGGAAGAGCATACGTCAGCTTTGACAGTACTCCACTTGTGCACTGTTGATTGCTATGACACCTTGTTGAAAGGTCGAGAACTTTTTTGTCTCCACCTTATTTTTAAACTAGAAATGTCTTCCTGAAGATGATATTTCTTGTCAAGTCGTAGCAATAGTATGAAGTTGCCATATGTGTATGCAATTCATTTTAGATACCATTTGATTTCTAAATGGTTGGTCAGTGAATGCCATAATCATGTTTCGGATGCTTGGTAAGTGCTGTGAAACTTTCACGCTTCTCTTCATATGCATCCTAAATTATAGAGTAAATTTCTTCTTGGTCCATCTGTTTGCTAAAGGACTGATGAACCTGTGAATCTAGAATTTAGTGGAAACCAGCTGACAAATAATGATAACACGTATTTTTGTTTATGTATGTACAAAATTCAACTTGACTTTGACTCAAAATACTAGCAGCTTTTCCAAAATCTTGTAATGAGTGAAGCAAACCTTGGTTTCTGTAAGCTCGTCACATAGATCTTAAGCTGTTTCCCCACATTGCCTCTATCCTTCCTTTATACACCAAAACTGGGGGGGGGGGG
>Ga0065711_1005560_pt1 | contig 29805 bp, 15 predicted proteins | sample Hoacrofraction12_FD_59098 | JGI IMG/M metagenome (GOLD analysis project Ga0065711, IMG submission 59098) | Hoatzin crop microbial communities from Cojedes, Venezuela - Epithelial fraction 12 v2 (version 2) | ecosystem: Host-associated > Birds > Digestive system > Esophagus > Crop | place... | reverse complement strand
TTTTTTTTTTTTTTTTTTTTTTTTTAACTGGTTTAACGAAGAAAATTTAAAACCATATCCTCAGTCAAGCCAGGACATCAGTAGAGCCTGAGTCCATAATGTGTTGACTACGCATTTTCCACTTAATTGATACAGTTTCTTGCTTTTAGTGCATTGCTAAATCTTCACAAACATTACCTTTTTGAGGAAAAAATAAATAAACAATAATACTAGAAAAATAAAGAACCAAAGAAATTTGACTTGTTGCTATTCACAATGAGGGTGGTGAAACACTGGAACGGGTTGCCCAGAGAGATACTGGAGGCCCCATCCCTGGAAACATTCAAGACCAGGTTGGACAGGGCTCTGAGCAACCTGATCTAGTTAACGGTGTCCCTGCTCGCTGCAGGGGGTTGGACTATATGACCTCTAGGGCTCCCTTCGGACCCAAACCTTTCTATGATTCTATGATTCTGTTGTGAATATTACACCTAGATATCCATCTTAAATATTGAGAATTTTAGATAGCATGCCACACATAATCTGCCACATACAAACTGCCTGCAGAGGGTATTTGGGTAGCTGAGTAAAGTCCAAGATCTGTGCTCAGTTATGCTGGACTTGTACTTCATTTCTGGTCACTGCTGTGACAGTTAGGAAACTGATCTACAGAGGTATCATTTCCACAGACATTCAGCAGAGGACAGTTGCTCCAGAGCTCTTCCCATTCCAACACTTCTTTTATATTAGACTGCAAAATCTTAGAATCACAGAATCACAGAATGGTAGGGGATGGAAGGGACCTTTGTGGGTCATCTGGTCCAACCACCCCTGAAAAAACAGGCTCATCTAGGGCAGATTGCACAGGACCTTGTCAAGGCGGGTTTTGAATACCTCCAGAGAAGGAGAACCGACAACCTCTCTGGGCAACCTGTTCCAGTGCTCTGTCATTCTCAAAGTGAAGAAATTCTTCTTCACGTTCACATGGAACTTCCTCTGCTTCAGTTTGTGCCCTTTGCCCCTCATCCTGTCACTGGGCACCACTGAAAAGAGTCGGGCCCGTCCTCCTGACATCCACCCTTAAGGTATTTATAGGCATTTACAAGGTCTCCTCTCAGCCTTCTCTTTTTCAGGCTAAAAACGCCCAGCTCCCTCAGCCTTTCCTCATAGGAGAGATGCTCCAGTCCCCTCATCATCCTTGTAGCCGTTTGCTGGGCTCCCTCCAGTAGTTCCTCATCTTTCTTGAACTGGGGAGCCGAGAAATGGACGCAGTACAGAAATATTTCAAACTAAACACAAATAGGGTTTTAGAATGAGAATGACTAGAAAAATTTGGTCTTGTCAATTTTCCTACTACCAAGTTCTCATTTTCCTCAAGCAGCTATATAAAGATGTAACTGTTAATTTCAAACAAAGGGAGTAGTGCAGCATGGTCCTTCACATGGTCCTCAGCCAGCTCAGTCCCCCATACTGATGCATAAATGTTTCTTCTGGCTCATGTGCAAGAACATTACCCACCATGCTGGGATGGGCTGTGAAGACCAATGTGTCCCTTTAGAGGTGGCTCTGATCTTTCTGACACATCACACATTGCAAACATATGTTATGTGACTAGCTAATTTCCAGTCTGAAAGAAATAAATGCAGAATTATAGTTTAAGTTTCAGTCATTTATCTACTGAACTCAAGAGGCCTGATGGTACTCTGTTAAGGTAAATATCTGGTAATTCATGTACAAATTATTTCTGTAGCAAAAGCCTTTGCTGAATACCATGCTAAGTAATGCTTAAATCAGCCTTTTCTTGATGATATTAAGCATGATGTACTGATAATATACAGGAATGAAAATACACAATTTAACAATACGTGCAGTACTAAATGTCACATCTTAATGTGATTTGGAACAGATCCTCAAAGTGTCCTTGGCAACTCAATGAATAAAACCCCCTAGTATTTCAGTGCCAAGTCAGTCACTATTTTGGCTGTGGATTCTATTTTCAATGATTCACTCATGTTGGTCTGCTCAGACACTTCAAAGCAATCATGAATAAGATGTCAATCTACATTATATATGAGATTAATGCATAGAAACTGCATTTTAGATGCAGACAACCAAAATTGTCGAATAGGTTGCTGGAAGTTTTTAAATACCATGCTTGCTAGATAGTTTTTTACATTGTTTGAAAATTCAAATCAATTTTACCATTATGTCTGGCCCCACACTGGGAAAAATGTATAAAATAATAAAAATATGTGGCATTCTAAATGCATCACTATTTGATTCAGTCAGAAAGTTGGCTTGATTTTATTTTAATTGTAAAAACACCCCAAAACCAGATAAAAGTTTTTATATATCCTGATGTTATTGTTTCATTTGTATGCCTGCCAAGGTGGACAAAAGGAGGCAGTAATCTCCAGTTGGCACAATATTATTTTTTTCTGACTTTTCTGGTTCAAGCCAGAATATCAAATACCTGCATAATTACTTCTGACTGCTCTTTTCCTTTAGTCCCATAGATTTATTCGTATGTGAACAAAAAATACCTGATTTTTTTCACTTCACTTTGCATCTACAAGTAGATAGATAAATGACCTAAAAAGCAGTTGAGAAATGAAACTTCTAAACAACAGAATTTTCAAAACAGTTATTGTATCCTCCCTTACATATTTAAAACCAGAGTGTTTTCCACTTCTACAGCATAGCTTCCTACTGTGACCATCCTCTTCAATGAGCAACTGAGGAAGCTCATTTCAATTTTGTTCAGATTTATTTAATAAGAATCTGGTGCACTGCATGTGTGAATAAGTATTGTGTTGCCAAACACATGTATTCAGCTTCAGCTTCTCACAGAACATTTAGGATTAAGTTGTGAGGCTTTATAAAGCCCTCAGAAAAATTTTAACGTGATTCTGGGTGCAGTCCAGATTATTAGAACACAATAATTTGATGTTCCTCTGAAAGTGATTTTGGGATTTCCATTTCTTTTCACAAGTTGGAGATCTCCTTATTTTCTAGGCTAAAAGAATGATGTTTGCTTGGTCACTGGTTTCCTTTCTCTTTGCTCCTCTTCAGATCCTTTTTGCAAGCAAAATCAATAGGATGCAGTTCAGTTCCAATACTGGTTTTCCTAAGTGGTAATAAGTAAGCAGCTTGGCAGCAAATAAGCTTTACGTAGTCTAAGGAGAGAGTTTGCAGACACAAAGCTCCAGACATTTCTCAAGAGTGATTTTGTACAATGTTCGGGAACCTGCAGACATTTAAAATACCACTTTCAGGATCCCTTTCTAACCCTGGTTTGTACAGAACAGTGATTTGTCTTCAAGAAAGGTCCCACCCCAGTCACAGCAATAGTAGCAGAATCATGCCCTCTCACCCGTGATTGTCTTAGTTTGTAGTATGCTCATAAAAATAGCCCAAGAATAAATAACCTTTTTTTTTTTATTTTTTCCATTGTAGAGGATTTTCAGGATGACAGCAAAGATCAGACACTATTGTAGGGGAATGAACAGAAATCAGGTTCATAGACCAAATATGGTAGTTCTCAGCCTGCACTCCTCTCAGTAAAACATCAGTCATGGCTTCAGGGTTGATCTAAACCCCTGGGAAAAATATATAGCATCAAAGCAGGTGGCAGTTCAGTCTTTAAAGTTAAATTGACTGCCTTTGGTGATTTTGAAGAATACTTTGATGAAGATAAATATCCAGCACACATGAAGACTCATCAATTGTTGAATACAGTTTAAGTTATTAAAAAAAAAAAAACCTTTCTGGATATCTTACAGAAATGGCTTTTTGTTAATACAAAACCTTTGTTGTTACCACATGCTTTAAACTTCACTCAAGAAGTGAGCCAACAGATAACACAACTGAGAATTAAAAATAAAAACAGAGCTTTAGAACAAATATCTATTTAACATTATATAGGGACAAAAACTAATTTGACATTAAGCCTTGTCTATGCAGGCTTAAATTAACTGTTTTTACATGAATTAGCCCCCATGTCGATACACTAGAAGTCCATCTAAAAGTCCTTTTTTAAATTTAAAATTATTAGATTATCTTGATTAGGTATATGGTAGAGTTTAATCAAATTAATATATTCTTGAGGCAAAATAAAACTGTTCAGAAAAGAGTTTGATTAAGTTGATTTAAAAACAGATTTAAATCCACCTCAAAACAGACATAAACCATGGACAGATTTAAAGCCACCAAGTAACAGACTTGTAAACAGAGAGGTTCCCAAATAGGTTAATGTTAACTTTTGGGCAGAAATATGTTACCATATATTCCAGGAGATATTTCATACACCAAGAATTTTATAACACATTCCCCCTTTTTGCAGAAACAACTTTTGTTTATTGCACAGAGGTTCTCATTTTAAATGCAAGTACTGTGTTTTATTTAAATAACAAAGCAATTCTGCTCTAGCTGTCTGAGAGTTTCATCTAAAGTCTACTATAACCAGTGGCAGACTTTCCAGGATCTTTTGGGTCAGACCTTCAACTGTGGGCAAAAAGAAAATATTCTGCTTCTGGAGGAGTGATAAGATATAAAATAAGTCTGGTCAGGTTTTTTGTCCCAGACCTTTAAAAAAAACCTAATTGAATGAAGCCCCAGTAAAACAAAAAATAACCTTCACAAACCTTTGGAAAATCTTTAGATGAAACAAAATATATTTTGATACATCACTGGACACAGAAGTACAATTAAGAAAAATCTTTTCTGTGTAGTTTTGTTTCCTTCTCATGTCATAAATCGTTTCATTGCATTTTGTTTCATGAGATGGATCTTCTGTACAAAAATGAACTTCTGGGACACTCAAAATCTCCCCTGTCTGTAAGTCATATCTAAAAGTAGATGCAGAAAAACTGTGTAAAATATTTGAACCAACTGAGCACAGCAGCAGGTTTTGAGTTCAAATGCAAGTTCTCAAAAAGCCATTTGGTTTAATACAGATACATAGAATCATAGAATCGTAGGATCATAGAATCATAGAAAGTTTTGGGTCGGAAGGGACCCCTAGAGGTCATGTAGTCCAACCCCCCTGCAGTGAGCAGGGACGCTGATATGTTGGTTGTGTGCAGAAATGAGGAGCACAAACTTCAATTAATATAAAATTTTTGACATATCTTTTACAAAGTGAGGACCAAGAGAACTGCCTGTGAAAGTGTGAATAGCAGCAAACAAAATGATTGATTCTGAGTCACTAGTAGAATCTATACGGTGCCTCTGTAAATGTGTCTGCCCAGCCTTGGAATTATGTGTACATGTGGATACTTCAGGAGAAAAATCCCCAGGAGTCGTGAAAAGTGGTGAAAGTGCAAACTACAAATCTATGTTTGCATCTGGTCTGCAATTGCTTTACATCAGGAGCATCCCAGCCATCCAAATTTAGCTCAAGATATTGGTAACTCAGACTTCACATTCCTTGGTTCAGTCACTGGTTCTCAGTGAGAGTAGCAAGGGCTTCTTCAAGACTTGTGGATCTCCAGTACAAAGGATGTGCACTTATTGGCACAAACGTCAGTGCACATTACTATCAACCCTCTGTGGAACATTTATTGACAAGTTGTATTTCTAATTTGAAAGAACTAGTTCAGCCTATAGCAAGTTGCTTTATCTCTAGAGCCTTCTAATTTCTGAGGTCATCTGTTACATCTACAGTGATTTATTGCACTGGAATCTGATAGTAATTATGCTTACCTGTTTAATGTCTACCTTGAAGGCACCATGCCATCAACCCTCAATCTAAACTAACTTCCTCCAGTAGTAGATTTGGGATGTGACCTACCACATAAGCTCATGGTTAGCTTCCATAGGACTGGAAATCTTGCTGCAAGGCACTAAAAGTCTCTTCTAGTACTTATTTACCAATTAAATGTAGCCTGTTATTAATCAGTTTGGGAAGATTTGTGAGTGATTGGTTGATTCAGCTATGCAAATGTCATCTTGGATTTTTAGTTAGTTTAGTTTCTTCTCAAAATCACAATTTATAAAAAGGGGAAAAAAACCCAATTGTCCAGAATCTGAAATGATCCAGAATCAGATGTGAATACACATATGTATAGACAAATGTATTGCCAAAATTTTCTCAGCCTTACTTTGCAGTGTTCTTTGTGAATACCTCCATGCCTTGGGACCTCTGAACACTTAACTAAATCTTTTCATGCAAGTGTAGTTCATTCAGCAAACACCAAATTCAGGAACTTGAGGAGACAATGGTACATTTAGGAGGCTAATTGCTTTTGTTCCTATGCTACCTGTATAAAGTGCTTGGTCTCTTAGCTCTTGTCATTTATCGTGCCTCCTTTTTTGTCCCCCCCTGAAATTTGTTCCACAGTGTCCTGGGTTTGGCCAGGACAGGGTTAATTTTCTCCAAAATCCAGGAAAGGACACAGCCCGGCGGCTGACCCCACCTGGCCAAGCAGAGTCATGCCGGGTTCCAGTGGGGGGCAGCTGGGTGGCGGGAACTCATTCGCGGCTCGGGAGCGCGTGGCGCCGGTCCTGTGCGGGAGAGCAGCTCTGTGGGTTGTGCGGTTTGTGTTGTGTATTCTCCTTATCTGTATCATTGTTGTTCCTGTTCCCTTTGTTTGTTGTTCTCTTAAACTGCCCTTATCCCGACTCACCAGTTTTCTGCCTGTTTCCTTCTATTCTCCTCCGCACACCGGCAGGGGGAGGGGCAGCCACGTGGAGCTTTTGTTGCCGGCTGCAGCTAAACTATTAACACACAGTAATTTGTTGCTAAAGCCAGACACCTCAGTGACAGTTTGAAGTGTTGTTAAATAAACAAATAATTTCTAACTAAATCATCAGGCATTGCCTACTTTCCCAAAGAAGAAAAAAAGATAAACTCCAGTCCTAAATTGTCTTTGGTGAGTATGGAAATAATTCAAAATAAAGCACATTTGGTTTGAGATTTATGATGAGCCAAAGTTCATTAGCTCATTAGCAGGGGAAATAAGTTTTCAGAGGGTTCATGAATTTATAACAAACAGAAACTACAGCACCTAATTTACCTTGTTCTGAACAGCATTACAGGTTATATTCACTTAATTTGGATGCACCACTGAGTATTCAGGTGCTGTCTTTAGTGACAGTAGAGGATAAACACAGGCTATATTAATTTATTTAAAGAAATAAAAATTGTTGGAAAAAAATAGTATTCCTAATTAGTTTTAAGACTAATTTTGCTTTGGAAGTCTAGATTCACTATAAAAAGGGTTTTTTTTTTAAAGGCAACAACTAAAGCAGAGATATACAACATATTTAGAGTTAATAATTCTTTAAGACATAATTACTCAGGTAGAAGTAGCAGACTTGAAATATTTTATCATTTCTACAGCTGTGAAAAATATATCTCTGGAAAAATCATGTCAATATTAAACACTGCTAGCATGAGACTGTCGATTTGTACAGCTCATTCTGTGTGTATATATTTATGAAGATTGTGGAGCTCTGGAAAGCATTAAATTAAGGGTTGGTTTAATGCACATAGGACAGCAAAACAACAACCACTCTCCATTCAATCAGCTATTGTCTGTTTAATCCACATGTGGACTTCCTTTTACAAAGGTACCTTAAGTGTGCTGTAGCAAAAACACTCTGTAACATCCAGCACATTAGTGTTCAGTGTCTAACCTGTTATTCTATACCTGGGTTTATGAAGATTAACATATCAATATTACCAAAAGGAATGTGAATACAGATTGCCTTGAATAATATCTCTGAGATACACTGAAACTGTGAAGAAAGTAAAATCAAAAGGACTCGCATCTGGTTTTGCATATGCAAACATAGTTTTGTTTTGAGCTGTGTATACTTCAGTGAAGACAAGGTGATGTTGCAAATGATAGGCTTGTAAGTGTCACTGCTTTTTTATATTTTAAGGAAAGATTTCAACACATCTTCATGTCTTTTTTTATCACCCCACACTTGTTTTTTATAAGTCTTCATACCCAATTCTGAAAATTTAACTGATCAGAGTAAAGCTGGAGAAACTGTGCAGACTTTGGTTTGAGAGCAGAATTTGAAGAAAATATTTTCTCACATTTATTTCCTTTGTGTGCATGTAACTGTCTAGCATGAAATACCAAATTTTTTTATCACATAGTAAATGTAGATAGGTTTCAATACAACTGAAAACACTAACACTAAATTGATCAAGATCTATTAAGGGACTGATACAAGCTTTACCTCAAAGAAATAAAACTGCGTGGAAATGGCAGCTCAGCACAAAACAGAAAGAGTTTTTCTTAATTGTGAGACAGCATGAAACTGGAACTACCATGCAAAAGCAGAGTAGTTCTTTCTCTGCTACTGCCTAACCTTCATTAGAGATAATAGAGTGTTTTGGTTTCAGCTGCCGCCGGCCACAAAAGCGCCATGCGGCCGCCCTTCCCCCCGCCGCGGTGCGGAGGAGAATGGAAAGAAAACAGGCAGAAAACTGGTGGGTCAGGATAAGGGCAGTTTAACAGAACAGCAAACAGAGGGAACAGTAACAACAATGATACAGATAAGGAGAAAACATGACAAAAACAGACCCGCTCTCTCGGACTGCACCGGTGCCGCACGCTCCCGAGCCGCGAGAGAGTTCCCGACGCGCCGCCCCCCTCCCCCACCGGAACCCAGCATGACATCACATGGTATGGAATACCGGGCTCTGTTTGGCCAGGTGGGGTCAGTCCCCACCCCCCGGCTGTGCCCCTTCCTGGAGTCCGGTGAAAATTAACCCTGTCCTGGCCAAACCCAGGACATAGTGCCAAGCCACTCTCCATTGTCTTCAAAAGGTCCTGGAGAATGGCAGAAGTGCCTGGGAACTGTAGGAAAGACAATATCACTCTTGCCTTCAAAAAGGTCAAGAAGGAGGACGCAGGCACCTATAGGTCAGTCAGCCCCACCTCCAATCCTGGAAAGATAATAGAGCAGCTCATTCTGGATGTCATCATTAAGCAAGTGGATGAAAAGAGGGTTATCAGGAGTAGATTTTCCAAGGGGAAGTCATGTTTGACCCATCTGAATAGCCTTCTACAATGGCATGACCGGATGGGTAGATGAGTGGAGAGGAGTGGATGTTGTATACCTCGACTTCAGCAAGACTTTTGACACTGTCTCCCAGAACATCCTCGAAGGGAAGCTCAGGAAGTGTGGGCTGGATGAGTGGTCGGTGAAGTGGATAGAGAACTGGCTGAATGGCAGAACTCAGAGGGTTGCCACCAGCAGTGCAGAGTCTAGTTGGAGGCCTGTAACTAGTGCTGTGCCCCAGGGGTCAGTACTAGGGGTCAATACTTGGGCCAGTCTTGTTTAACTTCTTCATCAGTTACCTGGATGAAGGGACAGAGTGTACTCTCATCAAGTTTGTTGATGACACAAAAGAGGGAGGTGTGGTGGATAAACCGGAAGGCTGTGCTATCAGTCTGCGAGACCTGGACAGGCTGGAGAGTTGGGCAGAGAGGAACCTGATGATTTTAAACAAGGGCAAGTGCAGGGTTCTGCACCTGGGGAGGAACAACCCCATGCACCAGTACAGGCTTGGGGCGGACCTGCTGGAGAACAGCTCTGTGGAGAGGGACCTGGGTGTGCCGGTGAACGACAGGTTGACCATGAGCCAGCAGTGTGCCCATGTTGCCAAGAAGGCCAATGGCATCCTGGGGTGCATTAAGGAGAGAGTGGCCAGCAGGTCAAGGGAGGTTGTCCTCCCCCTCTACTTGGCCCTAGTGAGGCCCCATCGGGAGTATTATGTCCAGATCCGGGCTCCCCACTTCAAGAAAGATGGGGAACTACCAGAGAGAGTCCAGTGGAGGGATACGAGGATGATGAGGGAACTGGAGCATCTCTCCTATGAGGAAAGGCTGAGGGAGCTGGACTTGTTCAGCCTGAAGAAGAGAAGGCTGAGAAGGGACCTTTGAAATGCCTACAAATATCTTGAGGGTGGATGTCAGGAGGATGGGGCCAGACTATTTTCAGTGGTGCCCAGAAACAGGACAAGGGGCAATGGGCACAAACTGGAGGACAGGAAGTTCCGTCTGAACATGAGGAAGCACTTCTTCACTCTGAGGGTGATGGAGCACTGGAACAGGTTCCCAAAGAGGCTATGGATTCTCCTTCTCTGGAGATATTCAAGACCCGCCTGGACAAGGTCCTCTGCAGCCTGCTGTAGGCGACCCTGCTTCGGCAGAGTCATTGGACTAGATGACCCACAGAGGTCCCTTCAACCCCAAACATTCTGTGATTCTGTGATAACAGCAGTCATAGTTGCAACTAGGAGAGTTCAGCTCTCTCTGTAATATTCTTGTTACTGGAGTCATCTTTCTACTTCACTAATCCTTTCTGCAGCATTTTTTCATCCCCAGATTCTGTTAATTATCACAATTTGGTAGAAGGTTTTATATCTTTTATTGGGTGTGATCTAAAACCTAATTATTTTATTGCAAGTGGAGCAGGTACATACTGCTATTTTCAGGTTGCCTAGTTTTACCTACTATTAAAGAATACCCAAAATCTTACTACTTTCACTGTTCAGAGCATGCTTTATGATTTAGAGGCAAGGCTTTCTTCCTAGCAAAACTCTCTCGTCTCACATAATTCCATTCATTTTCAGCAGAAACAATAACTGTCAATAAGAAATGGGAAGCCTTGCTTAAGGTGTCAGAAAAACATCAGCAGCACTCCAAGCTATCTTAAGCAACTTTCTTCATTTAGGTCAAAGTCTGAAATACTATAGAAGTAAAGAAGGTAATAGTGTAGGGAGAACATGCAAGATTGCATTGCTGGCTCCCTTCTATACGTTTTTTAAGTTAATGTCCCTTCTTCTCTTCAGACAGAAAAGTACTGAACTGAGGATGTTTCTTGGGCACTTCTAACAAAAAAAATAATACTTCTTTTCTGAACTCGATGTGCCCCTAATTTTGAGAAGAGTTTTGATGTTTCTTTCCTGTCCTGTGCGGTATGCCAATAGAAGGAGAAAGCTGCTTTTACCATTCTCTGCTTCTCTTAGTTTTGAGAGGCAAACCTTAAATTCCTCAGTTCCTGGGAAATGCAGGGATTGGCTTAACCAAGACTATTTACCTGTTAGAAGAAATATCATGTCTTCTCATTGGCTGCTATCTCCTGTATATAGTAGCATCAAAGCTTTAAAGAAAACCACAATAAAATAAAACACACAAAAGAGTGGAAAACGAAAGCAAGTAAAATGCTGTTATGCTTTTAGTTCAGGAGAATTCTCTCTTAGTTATAAATGTGATTTAACATGGACAAAAATAGAAATCTAAGAGTTTGTTTGCAAGAGGTTTTTGTATGACTTGAAGTAATTTTTCTTCAAGTCTTTTTCTCTTCAAATGCTTAGTTCGTTTCAAAGAGTTCTGCATATCTTTCAAATTGAATAGCTACAGATCTTGAAAACCTGCACTCCAGCACACAAAGTAAAATGTTAGCGTAAACACGTGTTAAGTAAAATACTGATTATTCCCAGCTTAACAACAAACAAACAGACACCAGAAAGGAAATATTTTACTTAATCTGACAGAATCTGAGCATTATTATTTTACTAGTCCTAATCTTATTTTGCCTAAATGTTATCAATAAAAAGCATGAAAATGCCTTTCTTCTGATTTTTCAGAAGACTGAAGTTTTCAAGTTAAGAATGATAACAAATACTTTTAATATACTAATAGGTTTCTTATGGTATATGGAAAACTATTGAAAATTATTCCTCCTTCAAGATATTTAAATATTCACATAAATCAAACATTGAACCATTAATAAACAATATTTTGAGCCTCCATCCTCTTTGTAGCTGCACTTTAAGTACTGTAACACTTAAGTACCGTGATGAGGTCCCTCCTGATCATGGTCTTCTCCAGGGAGAAAAGACTTAACTCCTTCAGTCTTTCCCCATAGTGCAGGTACTTTAGCCCTTTGATTATTTTCCTGGTCCTCCTTTAACCTTCTCCAGTGTGTCCACATCTTTTTTTTGAGTTGTGTGGACCAGAACTGGACAGAGTACTCCAGGTGCAGCCTGACAAATGCTAAGAAGAGTGTGACGATCACCTCTCCATCTCTGCTAATAATGCCCCTGTAGATGCAGCTCAGGATCTAATTCTCTTTGATTGCTGCAGCGGCAAGCTGCTGACTCACGGTCAGCTTGTTGGCCACCAGGACCTCGAGGTCCCTCTCAGCAAGGCTGCTCCCCAGTCACACAGCTTGTAGCCTGTGCTGGGCTCTTTGCTTATGTCATCCCAGATGCAGGACTTTGCACTTGTCTTTGCTGAACTTCATACTGGTCTTGCTAGCCCACTCTTCCAGCCTGTCCAGGTCTCTGCAAGATGGCTGGCCCTTCTGATATGTTCATCTCACCACCCAGTTAGTGTCATCAGCAAACTTGGTGAAGGGGCTTTCAGTCCCATCGTCCAGACCATTATGAAATTGTTGAACAGCGTGGGATCCAGTATTGATCCCTGGGGGACCCCATTTGTGACAGGCTGCTAGCCTGAGTAAAAATAATTGATCACCACTCTCTTAGTGCAGCCCATGAAACAATTTCCTGCCCATTTACAGACTACCCATCCAATCTGTATCTTGACAGTTTGCTGTGGAAAAGGCTGTAGGAAATGGTGTTGAACGCTTTGCTGAAGTCCAGCTAAACAATGTCCACAGCTCTTCCCATTTCAGTAGAAGATGTTTTGATTTTGTTGTAGAAGGTGATGTTAGTCTGGCTCGATTTGCCCTTGGTAAATTTGTGTTGGCTTTTCCATTGGTTTGTAATAGGTTTTTTTAGAGGAGAGAATGAAAACATTCAGAATCTATGAGAAGAAGTATATAGTGAGCACACCTTTTATTCAACATATATTTCAGGAATTAAGATTTTGAAAGCTTTCCATAGTAAAAATTTTGCATATTTTCTCTGTGTTTAAGATGATTTTTAAATCAGCAAAAAGAAGTAGTGTCTTTTGTATTTTGTATTATGTTACAAACAAGCTGCAAGGGCAAGGAAGGGGAAATTCTGTCTATGAGCAAACCATCTGCAGACTACACAACTGTAGGTGATGAAGTACAGATGGCTTGCCAACTTGGCAGCTTTTTTCAAAATAATAACCAATGCTTTTAACCAATACTGTCTGTGACATTGTATATGGCAATGAGAGAGATAAGAAGAGTTTCTACTTCTCGCAAATTTGTTCAGTGACGTTACAAGTTTGCTAGAATTTCTCTCTTATTGCTAGAAGAAATCTTCCCTCTGGCTGACATTGTTGTCCCCTTGGACATTCCTTCTTCATTCATGCAGCTTCCCATGCAACTGGTACCTGAAGATGCCTTCACTGCAGCCCTTCCCCATGCAGCATTATTTAAGACCTGCACAACGTGTCCCAAGCCAGCAGTGTACCCTGGTTGCCAAGAAGGCCAATGGGATCCTGGGGTACACTAAAAGGAATGTGGCCAGCTGGTTGAGGGAGGTTGTCCTCCCCCTCTGCTTGGCCCTAGTGAGGCCCCATCTGGAGTATTATGTCCAGTTCTGGACGCCCCAGTTCAAGAAAGATGGGGAACTACCAGAAAGAGTCCAGTGGAGGGCTACGAGGATGATGAGGGGACCAGAGCATCTCTCCTATGAGGAAAGGCTGAGGGAGCTGGACTTGTTTAGCCTGAAGAAGAGAAGGCTGAGAAGGGACCTTTGAAATGCCTACAAATATCTTGAGGGTGGGTGTCAGGAGGATGGGCCAGACTCTTTTCAGTGGTGCCCAGTGACAGAACAAGGGGCAAAGGGCACAAACTGAAGCAGAGGAAGTTCCATGTGAACATGAGGAAGAACTTTTTCCCTCTGAGGGTGACGGAGCACTGGAACAGGTTACCCAGGGATATTGTGGAGTCTCCTTCTCTGGAGATAACTCAAGACCCACCTGGACGAGTTCCGGTGCAGCCTGCTGTAGGCGACCCTGCTTCGGCAGGGTCGTTGGACTAGATGACCCACAGAGGTCCCTTCCAACCCCTACCTTTCTGTGATTCTGTGACTCTGTGATTCCCCTGTATAGTGGGGGACAGAGATTCCGGGCATGGCAATAATCAGTATTACCACAGCTAAGCTCCCTGATGGAGCTGACAGCTCTGACAACAGCTCAATATTATGTGCCAACAGGATTGTAGCATTAATCTTCAATGTGTGAGCTGTATTTTCCACTTGGATGTTTTGTATTATATGGAGAGGAGATGGGGTTTGTGCTTTTGTCTTCTTGCCGTCTCCCACTTGCAGTAGATCTGTGCCTGTGAAAATAGGGTTTACTCAGCAAAATGTCTTCTGCAGACATGATGGCATACTTTTCTTAAGTAATTGCCTGCTGAAGCCAGTTTAGATGAAAATAGAACTGTTATATCTGTTGTAAAATGGTAAATTATTGATGTTCATTCTGTCTCAGAAAAAAAGTACAGAATTAGTGAAAATTGTGTATATGGGCATTTATATATTGCTCTATCCAGTTATTATAAGAGTCCTTTTACAGATGACTATATTTGCACATAATATAACTGAGTGCGGGTTTTGAGTACTCTGTCTAAACTATCTGAGCAGCATTTATTTTTTTGCTTGATACTTTGGGAAAAAGGAGTATGTGTGTCATATTTATGTAGTCACTCTGGATGTAACTGGAAAAAACATTTGGGCCCTTGTGTCTTTTGTTTATGTAAAATTTTTTTATGTTTCTTATATTTTGGGCCTATAAAGCACAGTTTTGGAAAAAGGTACTTCCCACAAAACTTCATCTATAACTGTCCAAGCCACTTAATTATTATAATGCAGATGAAGGAAGTTAATATTGTAATATCAGGATGGTAATTCTATAGTAAGACTATAAGATAGTCTTACTAAAGAGAACAGCAAAGGCTGTACACAAAATACTTGAAGAAACACCAAACCCTTTTGCTCTTTAATGGTAATCTCAGTGAGTAAATTCAGACTGAATAACTGGAAGGAAACGTCCAAGGTGTTGAGAGTGTCTATATCAATGTTCGTTGGAAGCTCTCTGGTCTTTGTGTTCCTAGAAAGCAAAAAATATTGTGGTGGTTTTACTGTAGCTGGCTGCCAGATGCCCATCCAGCTGTTTTCTCACTCCCTCTCTTTAACAGGACAAGGGGAGAAAATGGCAAGAAAAAGCTTGTGGTTCAGGATAAAGACAGGAGTTTATATACCAATTACTGTCATAAGCAGAACAAGTTTGACTTGGAGACTATTACTTTATTGTCAATTAAAAATTGAATAGGATAGTGAGAAACAAAGACAGAACTAAAACAAACTTCCTCCCACCCCACACCTCAGGCCCAACTTCAGTCCTTCATTCCCACCTCCACTACCTCCCCCTGCACGCTAGCAGTGCAGGGGAGATGAGGAACAGGGGTTGCAGTCAATTCTTAACAGTTATTCTCTGCTACTTCTTTCTCCTCATGCTGTTTCTCTGCTCCAGTGTGGGGTCCTTCTCAGAGGCTACAGTCCTTCATAAATGTCTCTAATGTGAGTTCTTCCCATGGGCTGCAGTTCTTCAAAAACTGTTACAGCATGAGTCTTTCCCATGAGCTACAGTCCTTCAGGATAAACCTGCTACAGCATGGGTCCCCCACAGGTCACCACTCCTACCTGAAAAACTGCTTCTATGTGGGGTCTCCACAGGCTGCAGCTTCCTTTAAGGCATGTTCACTTGCTGCTGTGTAGGGTCCTCTGCTGTCTGCAAGTTGGATATTTGCTCTGACATGGTCCTCCATGGGCTACAGGGGGACAACCTGCTCCACTATGGTCTTCACAGGCTGCAGGGAAATCTCTGCTCTGGCAGCTGAAGCATGTCCTCCCCTCCTTTTTCTCTGATCTTGGTGTCTGCAGGGCTGTTTCTCTCACATTTTTTCTCACTTCTCTCTCTCATGGCTGCTATGCAGTATTTTTTACCCTTTCTTATCACAGAGGCACCACCCTCTTGGCTGAGCGGCTCAGCAGTGTCCTTCAGTGTGTCTGCTGGAGGTGGCTGGAAGCAGCTCTGTCTGGCACAGGTCAGCTCCCAGACTCTGCTCACAAAGGCCACCCCTGCAGCACATCCCCCATCTCCAAAACCTGGGCACCTACAGACAATACAGATCTATTCACATGTGATGCAATGGAACAAATATTATTTGTTTGCATACTGGAAAGCAAACAAAATAAACAGAATCATAGAATCATAGAATGGTGAGGGCTGGAAAGGGCCTTAAAGGTCATCTGGTTCCAACCCCATGCCATGAGCAGAGACATCTTGCACTAGACCAGGTTGCTCAGAGCTCCATCCAACCTGGTCTTGAACACTTCCAGGGAGGGGAATCTGTTCCAGTGTTTCACAAACCTCACGGTGAAGAATTTCTGCCTAATATCTAATCTAAATCTGCCCTCTTTTAGTTCACAGCCATTCCCTCTTGTCCTACTAATACACACCCTTGCAAAAAGTCCCTCTCCATCCTTCCTGTAGGACCCCTACAATACAAATAGAAGACTCGAGAACTATAGTTAGCCATTGGACTTTTTGGCTTTATAGCATTACATGCAACTCATTTGCTGGTTTAGACTGTGGAAGCATTTTTCTACCACATGTCCCAGAGAACCCAGCTTCCCTATATACCACCCTAAACATTTAGCTACGTTTTTTAAAGCTAACACTAATGGTTTTCAGTGTTTTGCTAGGCCTAAAATAAGTGTGCTGAATATTTGCCATTTCTGGGAGAGTTTATTGTTGGAACTGTTACACTAGTTATTAAATTGTGAATATGTAGCAATTATGGTCGTGCTTCATATCAGCAAGGTGGTACTTTGTGCAAACATAGCTTTCAGGAGTGAAGTTTTGTCATTAATACTCCTTTCTCAAAAGGCCAAGGTGACACACTGACCAGGGTCAACTTGAGCTTCATAGTTTCTGTAGCACTTAAGGCTAGCCCAGACCAATGATGATTGCAAATGAGTCTAAATGTCCAACAACAGAAGATCCTTTAGGCAATGAATTTTGATTGTTCTGCTCATAAGAGGCTGCAAACTATATGAAAAGAGGAACTTTAAATGTCCCCTGATCCTATTAGAGGGTCATTATTCCAAGTCATGAATGCATTGCAGTGGTGTTGTGCTGTAATAAATGCTGACAACTATAAAGTAGCAATTACAGAGAGGCAAGCAACAGCCAGGGTTATACACTAAATGATTCATTTACAAAGTAGTGCAGGAAAAATTATTGTAATTGAAAGCTGATATACATATAAAGAGAAGACTATCCTTTTGTTCACATCTTGTATGTAAGTTAAGTCCTTCACTTAAAAAGAACCTTCTGTGGCATTTTGAGTATGTATTTATTTGTTCTTGCATACCTTTTGAAGAAGGAACTGCCATTAGCTCCTAGGGATCAACAACTGCCAGATGTTTTAAGGCAGTATCTGTGCCCTTCTTTCCTATGTTATTACCTTAGAAAAAGAAGTATTTTTTCCTTTCATTACACTATTGCTCCACTGTGATTGACATTTAACAATAAGTGGCTTCAGGCAAAGCACCACCAAATCACACAAAGTGCCTCAGAGATGCTCTGTAAGCACCTCGTCTCTAAAAGATACAGAAGGTAAAGCAAGCTATAGCCAACAATATGGTAGAGGTATCATCCTCTTCATCATAGGATACCTATAAACACATTTTAAATGTAGAACTCTTTTTAAAATAGCACAGCTATCCCTTCTAACATTTTTATTCCAAGGACAGATATTTTAACCTGTTCTCCTTCTTGGAGCACTTTCTCATTTACTGACAATATTCTGAATCATGTTAAAAAAATATTCCTCATTCTCCATTAGATGTTAAAGGAATAAATGGATGTATTGGAAGCAGACCAAATCCTAGGCTTTTTCACTACCAAACCAAAACACAGGAAAACTTTGGTATTACAATTAGGAGTTGAATGCAACTCTGCTTGCGGAACAGCTGTAACATTGTTTCTAGTTACAGTGACAGACAATATCCATATAAATATCTTTACTGCCTGTAAATGAACAGTTCCTATCAAGCTTTTCCTTATCTGACTGGATGAGGTCAGAACACAACCTGTCTGCCTCTCAGGTCTTAAAGTAGAGCTCAGGTGTGATTCTAGTAATGCCTATTTTTTTAGCGGACATTTGGGCTAAGGAGCTATTAAAAAATCTAAACATCTTTATTATTATGAATTAATGGTTGGTTATTTTTTTTCCCCAGATCAGCACCAATAATGTGCTGTGTGGGGGAGGCTCTAAGCTGAGTGTTGCAAAGAACTTAAATTTGTCTTCTGCTTTATCTTGCTTTGTCACACTAGGATGTGGCTTCATTTCTATCATTTAATTCACTGAGCAAAGGCCTCCAATTAGAATCTCAAGCATCATATACATTTGCTTAAAGCCTTTTCTTGAGATAGCTTGATAAAGACTTTACTAAAGTGTTAATGTGGAGGATAATGAGAAATATCATGATTGTTATCTTCCACAAAAGAATCCAGAAAGTTGACTTTCAGGATCAAGACTAATAAAGTAGGCTCTAGAGGTATAGCAAGTGCTGCTTTAGAGCTCATAGGAAATGCAACAAATTTGCTAGGTGTCATAAAAAACAGCGTGTGCAAGTCAGAGCAATCACTATCCAAAGAGGACATCTTTGCAAATGTTGTTATCTGAGATGTGGACACAGATATCAATAAATTGTGACACCTATATAATTGGAGAGAGAAGAAAGATGACTATCTGTTGGAATCAACCTGTGTGTGCTCCTTGAAGATGACAAGAAAGAGTTTGCAATATGGTTATGAGGATTTTTAAGTTTGAGTCTCCCAAACTAGATTTAGGCTTGAACAGAAACATTCTCATTGTATCTAAGGATGTCCCAGATGTTGACACACAAGTGAATTATCTAGACAGGTAGAAAAGAGTTATGCAGAAGAGAAGTCAGCTGCAGGGATACCTGTATGTCACTGTTTGTCTGTGCGTAGAAACATCAGGCTAGATAAGGAAAGCATAGCACACTACCAGAACTTTTCATATTTCCTGGTGATGTTTTTACTGATCTCATTTTAAAAGGAAGGCATTCATTTTGGAAAGCCTTTCTTTTTCTCTCTTGTGGCAGTATGAGAGAAAAGCGGTGGAAAAATTCATTTCAACTTCCTACTCAGATGCACAGATACCAAAGGGGGATCAGAAATCAGATGAGGGAGTGAACTGTATAGGTAACATATGCTCTTTCTGCCAGCTGTCTCATTCTCTGTTTCTTCCCCAGAGATGTTTTATTTTCTTTTCAGCTAGCATCTGTGAGAAAAGGAACATTAGAAAATTACACATATTGTCCCCCATGTGATTCAAGCACTGGGAAAATTTGCAGAATGACATTCAAAAAATAAAGTCAAATATGGACAAGGATTGGATTTTAATCAATATTTCTGTCCGGTTTAACATTACTGGAGGCTTAATCACTTCGAATAAAAAAAAACAAAAATGAAAATATATAGGAGTGGAAAAATTAATCAGCTAGTGAACAGGCATGTTATTATATTGTTGAGCACTTTTTTTTTTTTTTGTTTTCAATCACAGACTCACAGAATCACAGAATGTTAGGAGTTGGAAGGGACCTCTATGGGTCATCTAGTCCAACCCCCCTGCTGAAGTAGGGTCACCTACAGCAGGCTGCACAGGACCCTGTCCAGGCGGGTCCTGAATATCTCCAGAGAAGGAGAATCCACAACCTCTCTGGGCAACCTGTTCCAGTGCTCCATCACCCTCAGAGGGAAAAAGTTCTTCCTCATGTTCACATGGAACTTCCTCTGCTTCAGTTTGTGCCCTTTGCCCCTTGTTCTGTCACTGGGCACCACTGAAAAGAGTCTGGCCCATCCTCTTGGCACCCACCCTCAAGATATTTACAAGCATTTACAAGGTCCCCTCTCAGCCTTCTCTTCTTCAGGTTAAAAAAGTCCAGCTCCCTCAGCCTTTCCTCAGAAGAGAGATGCTCTGGTCCCCTCATCATTCTTGTAGCCCTCCACTGGACTGTCTCCAGTATCTCCTCATCTTTCTTGAACTGGGGAGCCCAGAACTGGACACGGTACTCCAGACAGGGCCTCACTAGGGCAGAGTAGAGGGGGAGGACAACCTCCCTCGACCTGCTGGCCACTCTCTCCTTAATGCACCCCAAGATCCCATTGGCCTTCTTGGCAACATGGGCACACTGCTGGTTCATGGTCAACTTGTCATCCACCAGCACACCCAGGTCCCTCTCCGCAGAGCTGCTCTCCAGCAGGTCCACCCCAAGCCTGTACTGGTGCATGGGGTTGTTCCTCCCCGGGTGCAGGACCCTGCATTTGCCCTTGTTGAACATTACTAAGTTCCTCTCTGCACACAACTCTCCAGCCCATCCAGGTCTTGCTGAATGGCAACACAGCCTTCTGGTGTGACAGTTACTCCTCCCAGTTTGGTGTCATCAGCAAGCTTGCTGAGGGTACATTCTAACTCTTCACCCAGGTCATTGATAAATAAGTTAATGTTTACTCTGCATCTCTTCGAAAGAAATCAGTGCCTGGTGCTGTCCACAGTTATCATTTGTCCACAAATGGTAACTTGATACTGGAGCAAACCTGTTCAAGAACACAGGACAGCATCTGCTGCACAGTTCCACTAACTTGCAAAATCCATAAAGAATGGACTGATGTAATTTAAAGACCCATTTTGGTAACCTCTCTCCACTTGCCCCTCTCTCAATCCTGTCATTTTCATTCAGGAAATTCTGGACGTACAATGCAGGCATAGTAATTTCAGTGCATCCATAATACATCAGTGGTACTGTTTATGTGATGTACTGTTGAGTTGTGCATGCACAGTAAGTCCAACAGATACAGAATATGTGACATTTATTGCAAACTTGTGTCTTTGCAGAAAGTTTGTAAGGGATTGCTGCTTCACATAGCAGCTAAAACTAATGTTTCCAACAGGAAAAAGAGGATGTGATCAGTCAGTTTCTCCCAAGTGATTAACCAAAACTTTAAGACAGAAAATCTCTCTTGATCTTATGTAGAGCATAAGTCTGTAACGAGGTGGTCTTTGTAAAGTAGTGGTCAACAGAAAATTCCTTTTAAATAAGACTCCAGGCACACCTCCTGTGAAACAGTTGAACTAATGTAGTTGACGTCTGAGTGCTTAGGGAAACTGCACGAGAGTAAAGATCATTTCATTTCAATTCTGAATGTACTTTGAGTTTTTCTTCAATAACTTTGTGCTCCAGACTACACAGGGCCAAATGTCATAGCTATCTGCAAGTGACCTGTGTTGACAGTAACTCATACTGTTCGTGACCTGCAGTGAGACTGAAGCTGAATGCTGCAATGTAACCTTCGTTGTTTGGGAGGTTTGTGCTTAAAAGGATTAATAGTAAGTAGAAGGTAGCAAGCATACCTAGCAGTAAAGACGAATCATAGCAGATATCCCTATATCTGGTCACATAAACCACACACTCGACTCCCTTTTTCCTCATCTGGTATCTTTTGGTTGCTCAAGTGCAACAAATGGCAACCTGGAATCTCCTGCAACCGGCAATCTCCTGTTGTCATTGTTCTGTTATTGTCAGTTTCTGATCACTATTTCTATGAAGCACGTTGACTTGGGAGACAGCTCAGAAAGCAAACATGAGAATGAACAGCTTTCAATATATATGTCTCTCACCTTGACTTCCACTGCTCAAGCACAGACATTCAGCTAGCACAAATGTTATCTGGCTACTGAACATGCAGGCAATGACTCCCCCTTGGTGTTCTTTCTCTACTTCGTTCATAAGATCCTACCAACACAAATGAGTCAGTGCAATTCATCACTTATCCTTGCTGTCCTATCTTGGTGATTTCTTCCTTCTCTAGGCTACCACTGCAGGCTACCTCTTTCTATCTCGCAGAAAAGAAACCCTTTCTCAAACATAATAAAAGAGGAAACAGCACAAAAGTGTCTGCTAATGGCCAAATCTTTCTGTCAGTCCACTTCCCATAGGCTGCTCTGCTGGATTTGAGATATAAAGACAGCTAACAGAGATGTTCAAGCCGATGCTGGTGCTATGATTATTGCTTCGCCTGGTGTCTCAAGTAGTGGCCTCCAGAACAACTGCCTAAAAGTAAGCATAATAGTTACCGACCTGCAAATGCCAGTGCTGTGATGGGGCAAGGCACACTGCATCTTTTCTCTGATGTCACTGGCACTGTTAAAGAACACAGTACAAGTAGAAATACAGTATTTACCATTCTAACTGTCCCCAGGCCCTCTAACTCACCTTCTGTTATTAGGAATAAATATACTACTGAGCTGAATAAAGACTAAAGGCACAAAGCTTGGACTATCCATTGATGTTGACAGTGAAACTGCTGAGGAGGAGTACATTTCTTTTCAGGGCATCAAATATATGTTCCCACCGTTCTCTGTCAGTACCCAAACAGCATTCTATATATGAATACTAAGTAATCATTCCTTTAAAACCTAGTACCTTTGCACCAGTTATTTAGGTGCACATGACACAGCTGATCCATCTGTAGTTCAGAGCATTACCACAGGGCATTTGTAATACAAAAAATTAATATGTGGTGTGATCCATTAGAGTTTAAAGCAATACTTCAAATAAGTTACATTATTATTTCTTCTCTCCTCTGCTTTTATCTTCTCTCCAACCAATCCTCATGCTTCAGGGCATATGCTGATTACCAGCTGGGCAAGAGGAAAAAAAAGATTCCCAGTTGTGTAGATTTATGTGATTAGATGAGTTGTGAAATTGTGCAGTTCCTCAGAAATATCCAGCAGAACTAGGATGCTAGATTAGATGAACTGCTGATCCGGTTTTGCAAATCCTCTGGAATGGGTTCTAATACTGAGAATAATTTGCTCTTGGTATTAAGAACTTGTCTGGATCTATCTAACAGAAATAACTGGAAGTTTCCCTCTGGGTTTTGTTGGTCATGTTTGCCTTTGTTTTTTTTTCCAAAGTTAACCGTTTGCCTGTTGACGCTCTCCGAGTTATGCAGATGGGGTAGGCAGTGTGATCATTGCCAGCACAACTCTTTAGCCTATGCTCTTTCCACAAAACAGAAAAGTTGGCAGGAGAGAGCAGTGGTGGCCTGAATCTATTAATAGATTTTAAAGGATTTTGGATCTGTCCCATGGTCATGGATCTGTCAGATTCCTAATTTAACTGATGTCTACCATCATAAAAGGCTTTGTCACTGGAGGACAGTGAATGAGCCCCCAGCTTAGGTCACTGGAGAGTGGAAAAGATGCAGATTTTATATTCTTCCATGAAAACAGTGGTTACAAGCCCCTTGCACAAGCTTCAGAGTTTCTTTGAAGTTCAGAGTAAAGTAGGACAGAATTTTCCACATCCTATTACTTTCCCTCTTGTTATGAAAGAGCGGAAACATTAATGAGGAAGACAAAAATACGGTGTGTATTTTCTTGAGACAGCATGAAAGAAATAAATGTCTGTCAGTTTATCTCCTGTGCCATGCCTCTTCATATTCTATTAATGGCAAATCATTCCATGCCAGCTGCCTGCCTTCTAACCCTGTTTCACGCGGGATATGTTTAGAGAATGGAGAGCTTGCCTCTACACTGCTTTTCAGTCAGTGTTTTATGTGGCATTGCCAGTTAACTTATTCCCCAGTGAGACATGCTAGCACTGGTACAGTTCCCAATAAGCATTCAAATTGAATATTTGTGGGTAAATCTGCCAACAGTAAATCACTTTTCCATACCTTCAGGTGCAAACAAGCTGTAACATTTCAGCTCTGGAACATTTTTTTTTAGTCCGTGTGGGCCTGAGTGAGATGCCTGCTGAGTAATGTTTTTCTTCAGTGAAGTACGTGTTGTTCCTTCAAATATAAACTCTTCCGGCAGTGACACAATAGAGGTTCTGTAAGCAACTGATCTGTTATCAACAGTGATGCAGGCTCCTTGTTTGGAAATACTGAAGCCTTGTTAAAGTCAATATATGCAAATAGATAACTGAAAAATGGATGAACTAAGCATGCATATATCTATGTCCCCACAACACCAGTGTAACAATTACACTTCTATGAGCATACAAGGTTTGGTAGGGTTTCCTATCTCTGGTGAATCCTATATATTATTCATTTGACCATGTCCTGTTCCCATCAAAGCAGAACCCTCTTCCCCACCCTCTTTGAACCAAAAGGGCATTTCACTTGCCTGATGACAAGAGGATCCAATGGTAATATTCTGCTCAAGCTTAGCCTGGTGTGCTTGGCCAAAATCACCTGAGAGAGAAGAGGTTGCGGCAGAAAGGTAAGTTTAGTCTTTACCAGGGGCTTCAAGGAAATTCTGCTGCCTGAAAACACTTTTGGGATGCTCTGATTCAGCTCCCCAAGCACACCTTGGCAAGTGCTGTCCACTTTAATGCTGTCTCAGTCCTCTACAGGTCCCAGTGGAAAGAAAGTGTAGCAACCATCATTGCAGTTCTGCCTCTCAGATTTTTAGAATGTAATCCAGAGATGATGGTGTATTTGGTTAATGCTCTTCAGCAAATACTGTGGCAGAGTAAGCACATCTTTTCCACCATGGCACTTTCCTACGACATCCATAGCTCTGGCAGCAACACACATTCAGAAAGTAATAGATCAACAAATATCAAGGTTGTCCTCCCCCTCTACTTGGCCCTAGTGAGGCCCTGTCTGGAGTACCGTGTCCAGTTCTGGGCTCCCCAGTTCAAGAAAGATGAGGAGATACTGGAGACAGTCCAGTGGAGGGCTATGACAATGATGAGGGGACTGGAGCATCTCTCCTATGAGGAAAGGCTGAGGGAGCTGGACTTGTTTAGCCTGAAGAAGAGAAGGCTGAGAGGGGACCTTGTAAATGCTTATAAATATCTTGAGGGTGGGTGTCAGGAGGATGGGGCCAGACTCTTTTCAGTGGTGCCCAGTGACAGGACAAGGGGCAAAGGGCACAAACTGAAGCAGAGGAAGTTCCATGTGAACACGAGGAAGAACTTTTTCCCTCTGAGGGTGATGGACCACTGGAACAGGTTGCCCTGGGAGGTTATGGAGTCTCCTTCTCTGGAGATAACTCAAGATCCACCTGGACGAGGTCCAGTGCAGCCTGCTGTAGGTGACCCTGCTTTGGCAGGGTCGTTGGACTAGATGACCCACAGAAGTCCCTTCTAACCCGTAACATTCTGTGAAATTCTGTGAAAACAAATGTAGTTGCCTTATGTATTATGGGATATGGCTGAAGTTGTGGTGTGGAGGAGGGCTGTATGTAAGGTTTTATTAAACAATTTACCATCCCAGACATGAATATGTGATGGCTGTGTGCAGAGAGAACAAAGTTATTTGGTATTTCTGTAACAGCAAGAATTGCATTATGTGTTACAACAAAGCTGCTGAGGGACAAATGTAAGTCCCCCTTCTAAAGACATAAAACTCCCATGTTGCTGACCCAAATATTTTATGTTAGGGTTATCTTATTTTCTTAATGCTTATCAAGTGTGTAAGACAAATGAGACAAAGTGGCTGTAGACTTCATGGTTATGGTTTCCTTGTATCTTCAGGTGATCACTTTCCCTGAAACAAAAAACACTGTGTGAAAGGCCCACCAAAAATATTTTGCTTCTTCTCCATTTCATCTATCATTCTGTTTACAATAGATTATTTTTTTTTGAAAAAGAAGTTCTTTCAGCAAGTTCCATAGGTGTCTGTGTGTGAAAATACTCAGAGCAATATTAGCACTGTTGTTAGCAGCAATATTTTTTGATTTGTTGGTGCTTTACAGATTCATCTCTTTGACTAGCTGAAAAACAGCAAGAAATTTTATTGGGGCATTATCAAAAATAGACATCAACTTTCTGAATTTCTGTATAATGGATAACTGGGTTACTGTATACTTAATGTCACCTATCAGCACAGTATGATACCTGCTACAAAATTTTTCTTTTTAAGTTAATCATTATGAAGCGCTATGAAAAGTATTCATAAAGAAATGAAAAAAATTTTCCTTATAGAAAAAATAAGAAAAATACTTAGAGAATGCAAATAACTGAATTTACTCAAAATCTACACGTTTCTTCCTCAGTCATTTTCTATTTATGTTCTGTTTTATATTCTTTAAGAATTACTTACATTTTTAAAGTTAATTACTCAACATTTCATATTTTTTGTTCTTGTGGCTCTACCTTTTCAAATGATAGGCAAAAGACATACTTTTGCTTTATATTTTATTGATGTTGATCTGGCCTATTGACATAGCTCCACCGGTTAAATGGGAATGTTACTATACATCTAATCTCATGTAAGCTTCCCTTTGAACATTTACTTCATGAAGTGCGATCACTGACTTGTCTCTCTAGCAGTACCTGAGGAGTTACTGATGTCTTAGAACAGACTGTTAATTTTATACTTTAGTTCAGTGTGTTTTCAGTAGTGTTCAATAGCTCAACACAAATATTAGCTCATTCTCTTATAAAAAAATATATTAACCACTGAGGTTGAACTGGTGTTAAAGCAAGTATATCAAGGAAGGAAAAAAACAGAGAAAAATGCTTTGATTAAAAACACTCTTTCTGCATATTCAGTATATATGAATCTCTTGGAATATTATTTTGCCAATCATCTACTAATGACAGGGCTAGCCAGACTAAGCATGTTTTGGACTATTAACTTATTTAGAATGTAAACTATTATGTCAAACAGGAGACAACACAAACAATTAATCTTCGGGGTATTTGTTACATCATTAAATAAAGTATTTGTCTCTCTTTCTTTTAAGATTACCTGCATGAACATTCCAGCAAGTGAAAATGAAAAACAATGTTTAACTCACAAATATGTTTCACTTAAAAATCTGTTAGGTTTTCATCCATCCTCCCTTGTGACATAAATAGCACCTACTGACAGAAGAGCAATGGACACATTTTCAACACTGTAGAAATTAAAAATGGTCACAAACAATCTACAAGGAACATCCATTGTAAAATCTTTACTCTCTTTCTCTTTGGTGCCCTAATGCATGAAAGTTTCTAGCAGCATTTAAGTAAATCTAGAAATGCTCACACAGGAATGGAGAGAGGCAGAACACAGGAATGGAGAGAGACAGAAAATATTAGATATTTGCTAAGCTCCACTACAAAACTGCTATAATTGAAGCCAAGCAAGGCAAGACTTGACATCTCTCTATTAAGGATCAGTTAGGAATAATTAAATCATGGTGCATGGCAGAGTAGATTAACTCTTCCAACCAGGTGATAATAACATCATTTCCCCTTTAGCTCACACAGCCAGTATTGGGGGTCTGTTTCCATTAGGAGAGCAATTCGATTATACGAGTCTGGAATATTCTTTGGTGTAGTCAAGTTTATTTACAGAGAGTGCACACAATCTTGTTAGCTTGAACAAGGAAGAAACAAAAAATGGCAGGCAGTTTTCTTGCAAGCAGATCTCCAAGCCTGCCTTTTTAGTGTATTTCTTTTCCACAAAGCTACAGTGCACACTTTTCTTGTGCTTGCTGCCATGGGCAGACTCAGTTATCTTTTGGTTTTCTGATGTCTTTGAACACACTTAGATGAACACACTGTCTCTCCTGCATACAGAGTTGGTCAGCTATCCCCCACCATGCATCTCTAGACAATAGAATATGCTTACATCAAACAGTAGACTATTGTACAGGGACATTCAAGCTGGTGAGTCATTGTGATGCAGTGCTGACTGTATAAGGTCGGGCTGACAGCATGGTCATGTTCACAAAACCTTCCAGCAATCCCAGTTTTGTGTCTGCATTCAGTGCTTCAACTACTGAGGCTGGCTCGTGCAAAACTTGTTCCGAAGCATTCACTTCCTTGGTACCTCTCTAACACTCTGTGAGCATCAGCCCATGCCTAGGCAGTGTGCCTGTTGTTTTCATGACAGTTTAAAAGGGGCTTCACCTTGCTTCCATTTATTTTAAACAGGGAATGTTCATGTGGGTTTTAACAGTTTCATCATGTTAAACATCATGTTGAACATAAACAGGTTCACAAAACCCAAAAATCTAATTACGGCAGATATGAATGCCTAGCATAGTAGTGTTTAAGAGATAATAGAGAGTTGCGTTGTTAAACAGAAATATTGATTCATAATATTGCTTGGTTGGTGAGAAGTAGTCTGATATTCAGTAGTTACAGATTCTGTTTCAGGCTCCAGAATAGACTCCTGCATGGTGATAGTGAATTAGTTTAATCCCTCTGAGCCTTAGTGTCCATAGGTCAAACAACTAGAACAATATGACACCTTTTGCAGACACTCAAGCTGCGACTGGTCTTATTTGGTATGAATCTGATTCAAGACTTAAGGAAGTCAATTAAAAGATTTCCATTGACTTTCCCAACAAATTATTCATACCGGTGGGAAGGAGGATAGGGGGGAGAAGGGAATGCCATCAAAGATATTAATTGGAAAAATCACCTTTTATCATCAGAAAAATTTTCCAAATCTTCAGATGATGAATTGTGAGTGCTGGGAGGAGAACTGATGTAGCATGGTTTAAGGGGCAGGTTTTTTGTTAGGAAGTCTGGACTAGTGGATAGGTAAACTTTGACAAAGAGCATTCTTTCTCTCTCTTTCCCTCCCTTACCCTCACAAGTTTTCTAAAGTACAAGGCATAATAGGGCTCTGTTCTGTACACTTTGAACAATATGCTAACTTTCATGCATATGCATGAATTGCGCAAAGGGATCCTCACATGATACACAATTGCGTCTTGTGAATGCGACACAAATCACAGCGACAATGTGCTATAAAAATCTTATGTTATCTACTGTATCATGTAAAGTTCATTCTAAAAGTAATAAAGATGGAGCAGCTCATTCTGGAGGTCATCATTAAGCAAGTGGAGGAAAAGAAGGTTATCAGGAGTAGTCAGCGTGGATTCACCAATGGAGAATCATGCTTGACCAATGTCATAACTTTCTACGATGGCATGACTGCATGGGTAGATGAGGGGAGAGCAGTGGATGTTGTCTACCTCGACTTCAACAAGGCTTTTGACACTGTCTCCCGTAACATCCTCATAGGCAAGCTCTCAGGAAGTGTGGGCTAGAGGAGTGGTCAGTGAGGTGGATTGAGAACTGGCTGAATGGCAGATCTCAGAGGGTTGTCATCAGCGGCGCTGAGTCTAGTTGGAGGCCTGTAACTAGTGGTGTTCCCCAGGGGTCAGTACTTGGGCCAGTCTTTCTCAACTTCTGCATCAATGACCTGGATGAAGAGTTAGAATGTACCCTCAGCAAGTTTGCTGATGACACAAAAGAGGGAGGAGTGGCTGATACACCAGTAGGTTGTGCTGCCATTCAGCGTGACCTGGACTGGCTGGAGAGTTGGGTGCAGAGGAACCTGATGAATTCAAACAAGGGAAAGTGCAGGGTCCTGCACCTGGGGAGGAATAACCCCATGTACCAGTACAGGCTCAGGGCTGACTTGCTGGATTGCAGCTCTGCAGAGAGGGACCTGGCTGTGTTGGTGGATTACAGGCTGACCATGAACCAGCAGAGTGCCCTGGCTGCCAAGAAGGCCAATGGCATCCTGGGGTACGTTAAGAGGAGTGTGGCCAGTAGGTCGAGGGAGGTTGTCCTCCCCCTCTACTTGGCCCTAGTGAGGCCCCATCTGGAGTACCGTGTTCAGTTCTGGGCTCCCCAGTTCAAGAAATATGGGGAACTACTGGAGACAGTCCAGTGGAGGGATACGAGGATGATGAGGGGACCAGAGCATCTCTCCTATGAGGAAAGGCTGAGGGAGCTGGACTTGTTTAGCCTGAAGAAGAGAAGGCTGAGAGGGGACCTTGTAAATGCTT
>Ga0065711_1031387_pt1 | contig 29806 bp, 34 predicted proteins | sample Hoacrofraction12_FD_59098 | JGI IMG/M metagenome (GOLD analysis project Ga0065711, IMG submission 59098) | Hoatzin crop microbial communities from Cojedes, Venezuela - Epithelial fraction 12 v2 (version 2) | ecosystem: Host-associated > Birds > Digestive system > Esophagus > Crop | place... | reverse complement strand
CCGCCTGGCCGCGGTGCTGTGCAGCCTGCTCTGGGTGACCCTGCTTGGGCAGGGGGTTGGGCTGGGTGACCCACAGAGGTCCCTGCCAACCCCCACCATGCTGTGATTCTGTGATTCTGTGGAGCTCTGCTATGCTTGTACCACACCGCACTCAGCACAAGGAGAGCGAAGCCTCTGTCCTGCAGCAGGGAGGACCTGTCTCTGTGAAAGGGTCTGGTGCCCCAGAGCATTCATCCTGCAGCATCACATCTCCATCCCAGGCTTTACTCTGACATGGGGCCCTGAGCCACGGCGCTGGGAGGTGGGAGGAGGGCTGGCCGCACTGCCAAGACTGCTGCACGGATCATTTGTCAGCCAGCCCTGCCGAGGGGCTGGGCCCTGCTCACTAATAGAGAAGAAATGATGAATACGAAATGAAAAGTGTAAGGGAAATGATATTTCTTCATCCATTGTGCATTGCTAATAGGTGGAGAGATCTCCCATTTATAACAGAGAATCCAAAGAGTAATTGCCTGGCCTGACCCAGCCCATTTCTAATACTCCTGGGCAGCTGATTGTTATTCCTTACAGACTTTTCTAACAATAATGATAGAAAAACTAAAAAGTGTCTGGCACAAAACATCTGCCACTCCCATAAGTGCCAGTCCTAGGTGGAGGATTGAGAGGAGCATCAAGAGTTTTTGTTGAAATCCGTATTGCTATCCTGTTCCACCCAGGATGCTCTGACCACTGAGGACGTGGCAGCTGCACCTGACCTGGAGCAAGTGAGGGTCTGGGACCAGGGGAGAGGAACGTGACACTGCTGACACAGCACCTCGCAAATGCCCACAGCCTCTGGAGTAACACTTGGCAAACATCAGGCTTCAGAGATTTATCAGGAGCGCGACATGAAAATATCAGACCAGAAGGAGGATTCAAATACTGAGAAAGTGCAGGCTCCTGCATCTGAGATGCTGTGGAGTATCACCAGCTGCTGTGACAGGAGACTATGGACCCCCCACCGGTGCCATGTTGTACCCAACAGCCCTGTGTGCAGCTCTTTGCACACCCAGGGTATCTCAAACTGTGCCAGGCACCTGTTTGGGTAACTGAACCCAGCCCTAGATGCCAGCATTTTAGTTCCTTCCTGGTGTTACTGATGGGTGTTAAGAGCTCACTGTCTCCCACAGAGCCTCTCACTAATGTGTCACGGGAAGAAGAGACCAGCCCAGAACTGCCAAACATTAAGGCACTCCATGTTGCTTCCCAGAGGAGAAAACCTGTTACTGGAGCCCATGCAAGGCTAAGCATCGCTGGGTCTACGGTGCTAGAACACTTTTTGTGCCAGTGACCTGGAAATCACCTCTTACACCAGACAGGTTTTAGGATAAAGGATGAAGAAAAAACATACCTACTGTGCTCCAAGTCCTAGGAAAGAAGTGATGCGATTCAGGCACTGATTTACAGAGATAAAAGACAGCAGGGTTTATATTTTCTCACATCACAGATCAGTTCCCAGAAGTTTCTTTCTGCTCTATCCATCTAGCTTTTCAGGATTCTTACACAGCCCAGTGGCTGGGATCCAGTTTCATCTCTGGGGCTGCTTTCGGTGATGAGGATGGTGATTTGGACGCACGTATCTCTGTGTATCTCATCTCTTCCTAGGACTCTGGCCTGACTGATGTCCTGTGGCTGTGGAAGAGCCAGGCATCCAGACGTTTTTTTCTTCCTAAGGAGCGGTTGAATTCCCCCAGTTATCTTCAGATACTCTGATGCCCATGGGTATCATGAGAGAGTTATCTCCTGTCTAGATAGTAAAGAGAAGCTGGTAGAAAGACTTCTGATGCTTAATTACATGCACATCAGTGACTCACAGGAGGGAAACGTGGTCTCAGATAGGTGGAGGTGTTTAGGAACAGTGGTTAACAAACATGTGTGAGTGATAGGCATAGAACACAGACATCTGACCAGTCTGAGGGTGACAGTGTGTTTGAACTACTCACAGTTGTCTCAGGGTAGGAGGAAAGGGCCAAAAGACAGAACTAGACTTTTAGGAACAACCATCTGGATCCTCTTTGCTCTGAAACAGCTTAGCTGTGCTCACATCATCGCTTGGCACGTCTCAAGGAGGGCAGCGTGGTGTTTGGGTGAGGAGCAATGACATCCTGGACCACTCTGGCTGTGCTCAGCATAGCTCTGTGACAATCCCTGACTTTGTGGAGCAGGTCACTTCGGTACGTCTATGCTAGGACGTAGATGGTGCAGAGCACCAGCCTCCAGCACTGAGGGTGGTGCTACCCCTCCCTCCAGGCACAGCACTCAGAACCTTGAGAAGTGGTCCTGCAACCCCATCCTCTAAAACACCCACCACGTCTCCTCTGCTGTGAGGATGACTGCTCCTCGGGAAAAACTCTTCGTTATCTAGGAGCCCGGACAAGGGAGAGAAGATGCTGCCAGATCATTGAGCCTTGCTGTGGGGCAGCCGCACCACCTGATGAAACGAGCCTCTACCTCTGAGCTCCTTGGGCTGCAAACACAGGCAGGAAGCTGTGCTGAAAGAAAGCGAAGGCTGTGAAGTTGGGCCTGTGGGAAGGAGGGTGCCCTTTGCTCCAGGCAGCTTCCTTCACTTGCTCATCATGATGAGCAGTGTTTGGAAAATGTCTGTCGCATTCGTGACTGACCAGAATTGAGGCAATGCATGAAATTGGTCTCAATTTGCTGGAAATGCATTTGGTGATGTGGAAATGCTCTGCCCGGCTGTTTGGGGAGGGATTCAGTCACCCACATGTGATGATGCCCATGGCTGTCTGAGACATCCGCACCGGGCAAGCAGATGTGACACAGCATCAGCAGGAAGACCAGGGCCCTTCTGGAATGATGACTGGAGGATCTCTGCTCTCGTTGAACACCCACAGGGCCTAGAATGACAGTAGTCATCCCTGTTTGGTTAAAATATGACACAGGCTTTAGAAAAGTGGCACTAAAACCAAAGAAGCAAAAAAGGAAAAATCCAAGAAAGCTAGAATTTAAAATAGCAGGGGAATTTCTTGATGAATTATTTTTAAACAGACACTTTTAATTCCAATGTGACAGAAAACAAGCTTCTGATATCCTTCCAGAAATAATATCTTTGTCCTTCTTTGCCTTCCAGCACAGAGAAGTCCTATCCACCGTCATGCTTGGTGCCTGGTAAAGCCAGGAAAAATGGGTGAATCTCCGGGTGGACACTTTGGTGGAGCCGAGGCAACCACTGCTGGCCTTCCCAGCCAGGAATAGGTTAAATTCTGTTCAGCTGATGGAATTCACATTAAAACCTTTGCATTAGCAAAGAAGCTTTTTCAAATCCACATTTCTTCTGCGTATTTTCAAACTATTTTAAACAAAACAGTGACTAGTGCCTTTAAATAAAAGTGACCTTTATCATGATTCTTTTTGCCAGGTAAGTGCTAGTGTATTTTAATGTCATTTTATTGTCTTTACGGTTTGGGAAGCGAGTATTTGGAGTGTGGGGTTTTAAAATATCTAGTGAGCAGAAAGCCAATATTGACCAGAAGCTGGATTACCAGTGGGGCTGGGATTCCTTTGCATGTTCCCAAAGGCTGTGCAGACTTGTCTTCGTTGTTGTAAGGGAGTGGATAGTAGCAGTCCTTGGATGTGGAAAGGTTATGCTGTCAGTGAGATAACCTATGAGTGATAAATAAGAAGCAAACAACCTTCTTTTCTGAGGACGATTCAACAGGGATTCAGTATCCCCAAATACAGGGTGCTGCGTTATCTCTAGAAACTCCAGAGTCCTCTGGCCCTTTCTGAATGATGCTGCCCCACCACACCAGATGGAACTGGGGGCTGCTGTCCCTTCTGTTGCTCAGGTGAGTTCACACAGGTCAATTCTATGGGCTTCTGCTTGCTATAAAAGTGGCTGATCCTTGCCAAGGTCCTCCTCTCCTTACTGAGGGTTCTGAGACCTACCCAGTATCAGCTCTCTGACAAGAAGCAACACCTTGACCTTGATCTTTCAAGCCATTGAAGTCCCCTTCTGCATGATCCAGAGTAGTGCTGTCAAATTGGTTTCAATGCTCAGTATTTGCAGGACTGCATACTCAAGCAGAATCTTCTGCAAGGCTGTGGGGTTTCACCTCCGCAGCCACTTGCTGCTTAATACACAGCCACACAGATGAAATGTTACAGTCCTCCTTCATCAATAACCTCGTGCATAAATCACACATGGGTTGTGTTTGATTTCAGCCCTCACGGGTTGTTCAGGTCTGTACAAGCAGTCTGTGACTAGCTGGTCACTTGTGTTGTGCCCTGCACTGTGATCCTCCCAGGCACAACTTGGGATTTTGTAAGAAAGCTGTGCTTATTCGGTGGGTGACTGCATGTCCCTGCAGCTGCCTTGCTCCTAAGAACGGCATCATGCCAATGGCACACACGAAGGACATCCCACCTAAATGACACCAGGAGGGAGCCCTTGGCCCCCCGGTCCTCAGGTGCAGGGCATCAGGCCATGCTGTGCTGCTGGTGCTTTGCTTTTCCCTCAGACTGAATCTATCTTCTTTGGTAGAAGCTCTGCTTCTGGTTTCATGCCCTGGTTTCAGACAGGCAGTGAATGAGCAGGAACTCGAGCTGTTGAGGGGGTCACCAACCCCTCCTTAGCTCTTCCCAGTTGTGAATGAGCCATCACAAACTACCGGCTCTGCCTTTCTACTTGGGAAACAGGACCTGGAAGAAGGTTGGTGGTTTGTGAGTGACATGGGAGAAGTTCAGGTTCAGGGCTGGTTGTTCTGAAGACCAACTGTGTTTCCTACCATGGTTCAGAGACATTTCTGGCTCAGGACTGAGCCTTAAGTCTTGGCCTTCTGGTCACACGCCTCAGTGAGTGCATCCCTGAGCAGCAAACTGCAGGCACGGGCTTGAGATGGCCATCAACGCGTTGGCTCAGCATCCTCATACACCAAAGTGTCTTTTTGCTCCATTTGCAGTGCCTGGAGACAAGGTTTTGAACGTACTTTCCTACAACATGCAACGCAAAGCTTCCTCCATCTGTTGCTGTGTCTACATGTCTCCATGGTCATCTTCCACAGCTGATTGCTCACTAGCGGAGCAAAATCACAGCATCAGCCATAGGCAAAAGATCAATATGAAAAGGTGTGTTATACAGCTGTTCATTTAGGGGAAATGGGGATTTCTAAGGACAACAGCCATTTTCCAGACTGGGGAGGTGTTTGCCTGTGTGGGTGCAGGGAACAGACGGGGCTGTCCAAGATAGACAAGGAAACCCTTGCTGTGGTAGGAACAGTGCCCTACGTCAGCCATTCCCATCTTGCTATCCCGCTGAGACTGGAGTGGTTCCAAGGCACCTGGATCGTGCTGCCACCAGGATATGAAAGGCAGAGAGTGTGTGAAGCACTAGATGGGAGGGCTGCAGAGGGACCAAGCACTACAGAGCTCTAGCAGGAAGGGAAGCAGTAATCCCTTGGCTGCTTGACAGGGACCTGCCAATTTTTCAGAAAGCAATGTTTCCAGCCTGCAGAGCTGGATAGGATTGTCCCAGATAACCAGGTTTCCACCAGAAAATTCCCATTTCTCTGCCTTTTGGCAAGAACATGAGCCCAGACACCCCTTGCTGAGGAAGAGCTGTTACTTCCTCCTTGAAGGAGCGTTGCCCAGGGAGTTGAGCTGTATCATAGAGCAGATGCCCTTAAAGGAGCAAATATTTAGGATGCGCAGTGGAAAATCTCCAGCAGGAGGCTGGGGAGCCTTACTCAAGTACACTGTGATGGGGCATGCTCTGGGGTGCAGGAGGATGGTGGAATGGGGGTTGAACACCTTCAAACTGGCTAAAAATCCCATTCCGGGCAGTAGGTCCCAATGCCTCTGGCAGCTTTGGATACCAGTGACACTGGTTAGTAAAAACCTTACAGAGCAGGGAAGTAAAGTCCTTGACACATGAAAGCTATTCGCTCAGGTCCGCCGCCATGAGCAGCTCAGCAGAGAGCATCAGGGGGACCTCATCACTCCGAGGGGCACAGCAAGAAAAGCTGTGTGGCAGCGGTGGCCTTGTGGCTGCTGGCAGACACCCGAGGAGGGAGATCCCTGCTCCCCAGCGTTTGTGGTGCACTGGGAACCTGTAGCCATCACTGCAGAGGCTTTAAGAGCGTATCTGAGTTTGCCTCAGTTTCCCCACTGGTTGCTTAGAAGGCATCTGGAGAACTGTGCTGAGGGTTCAGAGGGAGAAGGTGGCTCGGGAGAACGGCTGAGAGAACACAGTGGCAGAGACGCTGAGCATGCGGCTGCTGCCGGGGTCACCCTCTGCAGTCCCCTGTCCCCAGCGCCGGGCTCCGCTCCTTGCCGGGCTCCGATCCGTGACGGGTTTGGGTCCGTGCCGGGCTCCGATCCGCTCCGTGCCGGGCTCCGATCCGTGCCGCTCCGTGCCGGGCTCCGCGCCGCCCGGCGGTGTGTCCCTGCCCCCTAGCGGTGCCCGCCGGCTCCTGCTCCGGGCGCTGCCTCGGGTCCGGCGCCGTCCCGCGTCGCTCCCAGACCCGCAGCCCCCGTGGTCCCCGCACCGCCTCTGCCTGCCCTCCTCCTGCAGCCAGCACTCAGCACGCATCTCGGGAGCTGCCTGGGCCCGCGGAGGAGCTGCTGGCTCGGGCCGTGCGGGAGGCTGTGTCGAAGGGCGGCGGGGGGGGGTGGCGAGGGAGCCGGGCAGCCCCCGGCGGACGGTGCTTAGCGCAGGGCTGGTGCTGCGGCTCTGCTCATGGCAGCTGAGGGCAGGGAGAGAAGCCTGACGGGCACAGGAGAAGGCAGGAGCGCAAGGTCCTGCACGTGGGTCGGGGCAGTCCTAAACACAAGCACAGGCTGGGCAGAGTGGCTGGAGAGCAGCCCCGAGGAGAAAGACTTGGGGGTGCTGGGGGGTGAGAAGCTCAACACGAGCCGGCAATGTGCGCTGGCAGCCCAGAGAGCCAACCGTACCCTGGGCTGCATCCAGAGCAGCGTGGCCAGCAGGGCGAGGGAGGGGGTTCTGCCCCTTTACTCCGCTCTCGTCAGACCCCACCTGGAGTCCTGCATCCAGCTCTGGAGCCCCCAACATCAGAAGGACATGGATGTGTTGGAGCGGGGCCAGAGGAGGCCACGAAGATGATCCAAGGGCTGGAGCACCTCTCCTGCAGGACAGGCTGAGGGAGTTGGGGCTGTTCAGCCTGGAGAAGAGAAGGCTCCGGGGTGACCTTAGAGCAGCTGCCACTGCCTGGAGGGGCCAACAGGAAGGATGGAGAGGGGCTTTTCCCAAGGGGGTGTAGGGATAGGACAAGGGGGAACAGCTGTAAACTAAAAGAGGGCAGATTGAGATTAGAGATTAGGAAGAAATTCTTCTCCATGAGGGTGGTGAAACACTGGCCCAGGTTGCCCAGAGAAGCTGTGGCTGCCCGCTCCCTGGCAGGGTTCAAGGCCAGGTTGGATGGAGCTCTGAGCACCCTGGTCTGGTGGAAGATGTCCCTGCTCCTGGCAGGGGGGTTGGAACTAGATGCTCTTTAAGGTCCCCTCCAACCCTTACCGTTCTATGATTCTATGAGGGGGTCTCAAAGATCAGGGATGGGTATCTTCACCTGTTTACAGCGAATCTCTGGCTTTAGCCCCCCTTACATACTAGCTGCAGACAGTGGCTCCGTGACTCCCAGCTTTGGAGGTCTGAAAGCTATGTCCAGCCTAAACCAGCCATGCACCTCTCTCAACAGACACCTGCCAGACACAGGTACCTCCAAGAAGGAATTTTGCCCCTCCAACAGAAGATTGCAGACAGCTGTCTGGGGATGAAAGCATCTTTCCCTCACCCATCAAGGGAGTGCAGGAGACCTGCTTCATCTACATCTCCATCTGGATGAGCTGAAACCTTCTCAGGCACTCCGCAGGAGGAGATGCCCTAGCCCAAGGTGTGCAGGCTCTCACAGATGTCCCTGGGGGATCAATGACACTGCTAACAACTTCAGCTTTGCAAAGGGACAGCTGAGCTGCCGCTACGCTGCAAGAGAGGGGAGGGTGGCACCTCCGGGACCTGCTCACCCCTTCCCCACGAGGCTGTCCTTCTAGACCTGGCTGGTGTTCAGGGAAGGAGGATACCCAAGATCAGTGCTCATTATCCCACAAACTCCACTCCCATCTCTGCTGCAGGCCCACCTCCCCGCATTTAAAGGAAGACCCCCCACCCTCACCTCCTGGGCCAGTCCCAGGTGCAGCTCCTGTGCCCCCCAGTTATTGCAGAGCCTCAGGACTGGGGCTCAGCAAAGTAAAGCAGCCACGCCAAGATATTTCTAAGGCCTTGAGAGAATGAGGGTGGCTCTTTCTGGTCTGCCCTCCTCCCCTGTGAGCATGCTGGCGAATTTCTGCCTGCGAACCCATCTGTGGGTCATGCTGCAGCCTCTCATTGTGGTGTCTTAGGCTCTTCAGCGTAAGCAATAACAGACAGGGGGAAAAGCTTTTGGTTTGGTATCTGGACTGTTTTAATTTCTTCTGCTCCTGGGCTTGACAGTGGAAAGGACTTGTGGAGAAACAGGAAGCTCTATTCTAGCTATTGTACATGGAGCACCTGCTTTTTTGTCTCCAAAATTTGGCTGTGCCACTATTTTTTTCCTACCAAGACATGAAATTAGACACATGCACCATTGGCCTGGTCTTGCCACTGTAAGTGACAGCAGAAGACACAGTGCCATGCACCTGAGCTGAGAACAGGTATTTGACTCGCAGAGAGGGCTGAAAGAGGAGCTCGGGGAAATGATGGCTGAGCCCAGTTTTCACAGAGGGCGTATCTCAGGAATCCAGGCTGCAGTTTTCCTCCTCAAACCTGTCTGCTGAAAGAGGTGGGAGTGGGTCAGGACAGTAAGTTTCATTCAGGAACAAGTGCTTCCTGGGCTTGAATGTATTATGCATACAGCTAGTGTGCTGCCAGCATCTGCATGTGCCACAAAGCCTGGCTGCGAGCGGATGGGAAATGGAAGTAACAGGAATACAGGGATGCTGTATACAGCCTTCCTGTGAGGAGAGGCACTTTCAAAGATAAATGAATCTGGTATGTTAAAATATACAGTGAAATCAAAGAGAAACCAGAAGGAGGTAGAAAATAGATCATAGAGATATGGAGGAACAGCTGGAGTAAATTAAGTTAGGTAATTGGAGCAGGATAAGGTAGGTGAGCAGCAAAGCTGGAAGGAGCTATTCTTAGCACAAGCATTTACTCATCAACGAATGTAATCCTCCTTTTTCCTTGTGGGTGGCCTCTGAATGCTTTGCCATTTGTCTGAATCTGCTCATTATTCAAAAGCCCGTGGTGACACTGGTACGGAGTGTGTCAGGCCACGGCTGGGAGGCCCTTGGGAGGGGGCTGGGAAGCCGCACGATGCAGGGTGCCCAGGTGTGCGAAGGGGAGAGTGGGGGTCTGCTGGCACTGTGCTCAGAAGGAGGTAACAGTCCCACTGCTGCTGGGTGCGGTGGGCTGGAGGACTGGTTTAGCTCTGCTATGGAGCCCGAAGGGCCAAGGGGGTGATCCTGAAATGCTATCTACCTTTTTTCCCGTGTGTGGTTTAGCTTCTGTTATGTTTTCCAGGAGCTGTTGAGGACTCCTGGACCGTGATTCAACACCCTCACCTGGGGACAGTAACCTTGTCACAGCTCCTGAGAGCCAGGAGAGAGCTGCTGCCCCCGAACAAGGCAGGCTGCTGCTCAGGGGAGTGGGACCCTCCAGCTCGGTCGCTCTGTGTGCCGGAACCCCATGCAGGCAGAGCTGAAAGGGGAGCTGGCCTGGTGCGGAGCTGGAGGCAAAGCTCCAGAGACAAGGCAGACCCCCAGCCCTCCCCCGAGCATGGGGGAAGCCCATCACCCCTCATGCCAGGGGCCGTGGGTGTCCCCTGCGGGTCGGGGCTCAGATCTCCAGGGTGAGAAGGGTGCAGGTCATGCCGAGGAAGCAGCGCTGGCTGTTTCAGCAGCTGCATCGAGCTCCGCTGCAGACATGGGCCAGGCTTGAGAGACACAAAGCACAGAGCTGTCCCGTGGCTGCCGTCAGCTGCATGTGCATAAAAGCAGTGCCATTTCCCGCTGGCATCCAGCACTACATGGGGTGGCATCAGCTTTCCTGAAAGTTTCCCAATGCTGTGAGTGACACCCTGGATGGACTATGCCGAATGACACCCTGGATGGACTATGCTGAAGAGCTCTGGAGCACTTGCCCTGCCCTGTGGAGGCCTGTGCAGGTGCGTAATGGCTGCTTTGCGTCTCTCTGTTGTTGCTGTGGCTGCGGGTGAGGATCTGTTACTTGAGGACAAAGCATCCCCGTCAGTCCTGAAACAAAATCCAGCAGCTTCAGTCCTCCAAGAAAAGCCACTGACTCAGACATAACAACCATTTAGGCCAGTTAAGTCTCCTCCATTTGATATAAAATATCAATTAATATACATCATTGGAATGAAATAGCGTACTCCTGCCTCTTCTTATCCCTCAACTGCAGAAGACAATCCCAGCAAACAATTTAGAGTAAATACCTTCATTAAACACTTAAGTGAAGCAGTTAGGATTACAACACTGTAAACAGGGGAACAAACACACTGATACAATCTTGTAAGGGAACAACGCAAGTGCCAAGGGGACAAATCCGGGTGTGTATAAAAGGGAGCTCTCTAATAAAGAGCTGATAAGTAAATAATAACAGGAAGGACTAATTAATGTATAAATATTGAGGTCTTCGAACTGCGCAGGGTTTGCACTGATGATGTGGGCAGGGAGAGTGTGGGGAGCTGCTGGTGACAGAGCCCTGAGAGGCCACCACGCACGGGGATGTGGGACTGGACAGGCAGCGGCCACCTCCAGCCAGCACAGCAACGGCTGCCCTGGCCCTCGCTGTCCCAAAGCCACTTTGTTTCCTGGGCAGGAGGGGAAGGGGACGTTCCCCGTGACCATTCTCCAAAGCACTCAGCCCCATGGGTGCACCCAACCCCTGACTGGTTGCACTGGCTTGAACATTCAGGGTCCCCAAGAGGAAGGAGCGTGTGACTGCCTGGTGAGATGGAGAAGGTCCAAGCAGCCATGGCTGGGAGCCGAGAGCCATGCAGGAAATCGCTGACCGAGTGGGAGCTCAAGAAGGACGAAAAACCCCAGGCCAGATACTCCTGAATTACAGCACCCGAGCTTGGGCTCTGCATCTTAAAAGACCAGAGCAGAGAGTGACAGGAGTCACCCCTCGCGCCCCAGCCCTTGCTGCTCAGGGTCTCCCTCGTTCAGCGTTGCTGGGTCAGAGCCAAGCAGGTGCCTGTGCTAACAGGACAGATCCTCCTTTGGGCTGGCAGCCGATGCGTCGGCTTGACATCATCCTTGTGAGATTGAAGTGTTTTGTGCTCTGTTCATGCAGAGCTGGAGATACTACATCGTGTGTTTCCCAGTTCCCCGCTCCAGGAGCCAGGTGTTTCCCAGCTGTTGAGCCTGCTACGCCCGTGTTGTCCCAGCAATGCTCTCGTGTTATGGGAGCGTGCTGTTATTTTGCAGCCCATACCAGCGATGCTCCCTTCTTCTGGGAGGAAGGAGCAGGCACAGCTGCCGGTGGCAGGAGTCTGAGGTCCTGGCTAGCGACTTCCCAGAGCTGTTTGCAGGAGCCCCAGGTAGCCGGGGCATGGGGACGAGGGCTCCTCAGTGGCACTTCTGGTTTTATCTCAGCAAACTGTGCCCAGCCATAAGCTGATGCAGCTCCGGTAGAGGTGCATCGTTACGACCTCGGCCTTGATCAGCATCAGCATCAACACGTGGACACCATTTCCATGGAAGCTCGAAGGAGGCTTCCCCAGCAAGATCTTGGTTGTTCCAGTTGTGCTGTAAAGAAAGCGAGAGGCATCTCCCAGTGGGGGAAGAGGGGTCTGTCCCTCAGCGTTGTTTTCCCTGGGGTAGGGAGGCTCCTCCTGCACACTTTGCGCTCTTCCTCTCCACCCAAACCTGTCTCTGATCCAGTAAAGGAGCTTAAGCCAGGATTTTTGCTGCTAAATACAAAGGGGAAACTGGGCAGTAGAGTGTGTGTGTGTGCACTCACAACTGCCCCTCTCCACGCGTCCCTCAGCCCACTCCTCCAGGCCCAACCTGTGACGCGCAGAGCCCCGGACAAGCTGCCAGCATGCAACTTGGAGCAAATGAATTTCATAAATCAAATTACTACCTCTCCAGTTCCCTGAAGAATCCCTGAAAAATTAATGCATCTCCTTAAAACATAAATACAGAAATAAATGCAGGCAGGCAAAGGATGAGCTGATGTGAGGCTAAGGCTTGGGGATAAAGGGTGGAGGAGAAAAAGTACCCCGAGACTTTAAAGCAGAACTTTATACATGTATATGTTTCTGTTTGTTTCGCTGGAGGAAAATGAGGATAAAGAGACCATCATTAGCCTGGAGTTGGTGAAACTAGAAAAGACCTATTGGTTGTGCAGCATGAAAAATCTGGCTGGTGACTCTCGGGGGCGGGAAGGGAGAGTTGTGCTTGCTCTTCCAACAAGAAAAGAAACACATTGCCTGCACTGATAGCATTTTGTCCCTGGAACTCGTCCCACAGTTGATCACTCCATCACAATTAAGATTTACTTCAGTGGCTTTTGTGTTTTATAACATTTACTAACAGTCTTGCTCTACTTGTTAAAAACACGAGGAGTGGGCAGTGTCTATCAACACATCTCATCCCCCTTTAGTCTGAGTAAAGTTTTGCTATTTTTCCAGAAAAAGGATTTGTCAGCGGAGGTCATAGCTTTTATTACTGCAACTGATAGACTGGAAACAAACGGTCCAGCCTTCAGGTGACCAAGACTTTAATCTGATCTGCTCTGTGACATGGGGTTTGTCACCCTGGGAGAGAAGAGCACTGAAACCTGAGGAGCAAAGGTGCACTCGCCCCAGCCGCAGCCAAGATTTATCTCAGAACATCAAGTCTAATGGCCTGTTCTCCCCATCCTCTTGTCTGGTCTCATTAAGAAGAACTAACAGCCTAAGGAAATTCTCATCCAAAGAACTTAATTAAGGTGGTGTTAGGGCTGTGAGCACCTAGAAATCATTTGCTATCTGCAAGTCTGGCTTTCAGCTAACAAGCTGAGAGAGAGGGGCGCAGGGACAGGAGAGAGCACAGAAGCCGGAGGCTCCGCTTCGGGACTCAGCCCAGAGTCACTGTGCTGAAACCAAAGCCAGATGAAAGGGCTGGGGGGCATCCGAGTGACTCCAGGGTGAAGACCTCCAGTGCTCCGGGTAAAGGAGTCCCAGCACGGTTCTCAGGTGGTTACCACCCCTTTGAAAACCGGTGCCTGAATGTCCCTTCGAGTCATAGGAGGAAAAGACACCCTGCAGAAAGTTTGCAAGCCCTCTGAAGGTGCTCAGCCTGCCTTTCGAGTATGAAATCCCGTGGCAGTAAGGAGGAGTGGCACATTAGAGAGCCATGGTCCCAACAAACAAGCCTGGGATGTGTCTAGACAGTGGCCAGATGCAGTGCTTAGGAAAGTGAAGAAGGAAAGCAGCAATAGGAGCAGCAATACACAGCTCCCTGCACGCCCCCAGGCTTCAGGCAGGCTGAGCTTCAGAGATCTCCTCACACAGGAGCTGCATTAGAGTGTCTAATAGCCCTGGGGGTACTACTGTGCCATGGGTTTGTCTGACAGCCTTTTAAACCCATCTATATTTCTTGTGGCAACGAGTTCCCCACCAACGCAATGTTCAATATGTGCTCCTCTTTGGAGCCTGCCATGCTTAGCTAATTTTTTTTCCTGCTGGCTTTGCATCACAGAGCAAACCTCAGGACACCTCTGAAAATTTCAGTGCAAAGCACCCACTTTCCTCCTAATAGATATGAGAAGGGTCCTGGCTGACTGAATCACCCCGAGGGGGTGAGAAAGGGGGGAAGGATGCCTGTGTGCTGCCACTGGAGGATCAGGGCAGGTGTTTCACCCATCACCGACAGCAGGTCCATTCCAGGACATCAGCTGGAGTCTCAGCAGGTCCAGTGCATCCACATCACTGCACTCCAAATTACAAGCCATGGAATCTGGAGTCTTTCCAATTAGAAATGGAAAATACTAACTAGTCATCCAGAGCCTTGCCCCAAAGGCTGATGAAGGACCTCACACTTCAGAGGATTGTTCAGTGGTGTGAAATGTCTGGTACAAAGTCCCTCAAGAAGCTCCACCAATGTCTCCTACCAGGAGTCACCAGTGCCCACAGCACCCCACAGTCAGGACGTGCTGCCCTGGCTCAGCCCTGGCTCCTGCGGGCCATTGCCCCCCATGACCACCCAGTGCTGGCACCTCCCAGACACGTGTCAATGGGTCCTTCATCTTCCTCCTTAGCCGTGGTCACACTCCTGCTATAGGACAGTAGCACCGTAGGTAGCCAAAAGTGTTCTCCCCCTTTCTACATTTTTTTACTATCCTCTTGGCTACCTTCTAACTTCTACACAGCTCCCCTGGTTTACACCAGCTTCCACAATGCTGTAGTCTCAGTCCCAGTTTTTCCCATCTCTACTCACAGATGAGTGTCTCTGAGAAATCTGGAGTGCGGTACCAGGTGAAGCAACACTGGTGAGAGAGGCAAAGCTCCCATAAATCCCTGCTTCCCATCTCCTCCCACTTTGTTTAGGAAACATCAAAATGCCTTGGAAAGTTTCTGAAGCCAGTAAGAACTTAGATCTTTCCCTCACAGACAGAAAAGGGCTTCTTTGTTGTTAAAAAACAGAAGGACTGGGAAGATATCTTGACCCCTTCTCTGAGAAACCAAGTTGTAAAAAATACCTATGAAGCCCTACAAAGGAGAAAAGGGTTTTCTTCTGTGATTTCATACTCAAGTTTCCTCAGCTTCATGTGAGCAGGGGTGTTAAACCCGGACTCCAGCACAGGTAATTACAATTCTGCTGACCTAAATTTCTCCCTCACTGTCAATTAAATGTGTTGTTCTTTTTGCTTCCTGTCCTTAGCGAAGTGAAAGTGTCCTAAGCAGAGTGTGCTCTTCATCATGTGTTGCTCTCCTTCCCAGGCACATTTGGTGAGACACCAAATTATCTCCGTTGATCCCAGGGCTGTGATGCTACACTCCATGGTCCTCCAACAGAAAGCTGCTATGGAGATGCAAAGGAAAATTAAAGGATGAAGGCTGCGGACCTGTAACCCACCCTCAAGTTCACCAAGATAAAACCCAACCCCACCTCCCTGGAAACATCATCCCAAACACACAGTGCATCTGCTCTGAAAGTTGGAAAGAAAATGGCCAAAAATCCTCAGTATGGATTTTCGTTTTTATGCTCTGTGACACTGGCAATAACAGGAAAGGAGAAGATGGTGCTGAAGGGGAAAAAAAAGGCTGAGGAGAGGAGTTGAGTTTCTGGCAGGCTCTGCCACCACCTCCCAGCAATGAAGCAACCTGCGTAAAGCAGGATTTAGGGTCTCTGTTCAGGTGCCAGCTTGCAGTACCTGACTTCGAGTGAATATTCCCACTCCTGGCACCAGTGGTCCTCGCCAGCAGCACAGAGAGAACAGGGATGGGCTGGGGGCACGTATGGCTGTCCGTCTCTCCCAGGGACATATCCATGCCCCCAGTCCATGGACACACAGTCCCCACTAGACCTGAGTGGGGTCTGGGATGGGGACACACATGGCTTTTCTTCTCCCTTTACTCTCCAGCGAAAGAAATGCCGCAAGACATCCAGAACACAGTTGATCCAAACCCAAAACAAGTCGTTTCTGGAGGCACCTCTTTTTCTGCAGTGACTCAAGGAGATGCTTGCTTTCAGCACAGACCTGTAGGTGCTGGAGCTGGCTCCAGTGTGCCAGGTCTTGTGGAGACAGCTGTGCTGGGAGATGTGGCGTTCTCCGCAGCTGCCTCCTCCCCACCTGCATCACAAATTCTCCTCATCTGTGTGTGCGTCGGGGATGACCGGGAAGGCACGAAGCAGTGCTTTCCCCTTTGATGTGCCTAAGGAGTCATGGCAGTTTGCCATCCTCTTACAGCCCCTCAGCCCCTCAAAGGGTCTATGCAGAAGCCCTTGGTGTGAATAGCTTACCCCACCACCCCTGGCCGGGGCTTGCAAAGTGGACAATCTCAGCTTGCAAAGCTGCCTGCCACAGCGGACAGGGCATGGAGGCTCATGTTTGAGGGGTGCGCGCTCTTAATGCCGTGTTAATGATTCGCAGGGTTGCTTGTGAAGACCAGCACCTACCCCCAGCCAAGTCATGGCTTGAAAATGTTTCTAATTAAAATTACGTTGGTTTGTGACACCTGTAAAGTTGGAGCCCCAGGTTTGGCTTCTTCGTTTCCATGCAGTTCAAAACATTTCAGTGAAGTGAAAATATCCAGCGTGTTTCTTTTGGGGACATAGAAAATGGATAAACAGTTCACCCAAGAGCGACTTCCCCCAGCCCCACTGCCTGCATGCTGCCCAAACAGGCAAAGGGGAGAGGCAGAGCTGCCTGCAGTACATCTCACAGGAGGCCAGTGGTGCAGTGCAGGGAAGAAGCCATTGCTCCTAAAGGCTTTTCCTGTCGTCTCTGTCATACTGAGACTGTTGACACCCTATGAAAACAAACAGCCATGAAGAGACAGGCAAGCTACTGGCTACCAGGTGGCTTTCAGTCACCCCACACCCACTCCCCCATATGTCACACAACAACCTGAAAGCAGCGGCTCCATGCTCCCAAGAGAGGAGCTAAAACAATCCAGGTGAAGGACTGTGGGTTCTGTCCTCAAATGAAGCCGCTGGGAGAACGCGCAGGGACTCTGCACCCTGGGCCAGAGCTGGAGGAGTGCAGCATCTGTGGCACCTGCTGCCTCACCAAGGCTTTTGCATTTTTAAAGGCTTCCTCCTCCTGCAGAGCGAGCTCCAAGCCACCGGCGAGCTCTGGAGCTAGACCTGCGTTCCCTCTGCCCGGTGAGGATGCTCCAGGCCCTTGGCGTGCACACAGAGCCATCGGGGAGGCAGCCCCGAGAGCAGGGACTTGAAGCTGCTCCTTGTTCATTCTCAGTCTCTCACACATGGACAGTCAGTAACTAATCCCCACCCTGGCTCCAGGGGCCAGCACCTCATCTGCTCCCTGCACTGGACTCTCAACTGCTGGTTCCTCTCACGGGGTCCCGCGCTCGGTGGGCTGTGATTATCCACTGCTGAAAGCAACGTGGGGACCAAGCATGGTCAGGACAGTTGCTGCGCAGCACAGCAAGGACGTGGAAGAAAGAATATCTCTCTGCCTTGTCCCGCTGCCCTCTGCCTCATGCTGAGTCCAAGGCACCCCCAACCAGTGGCCAGCTGGGTGTCCCCCACCTTCTCAGCTCCCGCCCTGCCCCCTTCCCTGCTTTCCTTCGTCTCTGGCTACCAGTGTTCACCTGCTCCTACACCCTGGGGATGGCAGAGACCTCCTTTGGCTGGACACTGCTGAGGAGAGCCCCATACTCTCTACAGCCTAAAAATACCCTTTTCTGAGCAGTCTTTTAGGAATCGCTATTTTGCTGCTGTACTCCATCAGTGCTGCTTTATACTAAGCGCATTGCTGGCTCTCACTTGCTGCAGTAAATTCAAGGATCCCCACCTGCAATGTCGAACATTTATTTGCAAAGGCCACCCTCCACGCTCTCCCCTTCACTCCTCAGGAGCACTCCCCTTGCTGCTGAACAGGGAGGTGCTGGTCAATCAAGGGAGCAGCCTTGCTCTTCTCTGTTGTTTATTGAACTGCCTCCTTTGCTCACTGCTTTATTGTGCATGTGAGCCAAGAGCAGGAAGGTCACAGGCTTGTAAATTTGCAGCAAACATGATTTGTGTCAGCGCAGGGGTCACTGACATTTCAGAGATACTGTCTCCTCTTTCTTCCCTTGTCAAGAGCCGGAGCAGAGCTGCTGAACGTGTGCATGCCCTGCATCTCATCCTGCGCCACGTGGGTGAGCGCTGGAGCCCCACGCTCCTCCTAAGGAGCCCAGTTCTTCCTTCCATCTGGTCTGACTCTGGGCTGGCCTCTGTGGAAGGGCGTATGGGTTTTGTTTTCTTCCCTTTGCTGCTACCTGCACGGAGCCACTCGCCCAGCACCCCGGGAGTGGCAGCCCAGGGTCCCACACTCTCACTGTACGGTCTCACTTTGCAGTTAGTTTTCTCAGTTTGATCCGCCTGGTGTAAATACAGGAGCTCGCCGTCTGCCTTTACATCGCCATCAAAACCACAGGGAGACGGATCAGAGGCCGGGCTGCAGATTCCTCTGTGCTTCAGATCTGGGATGAATAAAAGCCATTTCCCGGGGAGAAAAATGCTCCAGGGACCTTCTGTTCAGAGGCAACTCCCCTTTTGCGACGGGCCCGTGAAATTCGGTCGAGCTCTGCGCTACTTCTTCGCGCTGGGCAGCAGGGTGCAGGGAGGAGGGCAGGCAGCGCCTGCCGGCTGCCCGCGCCCGCTGCTCCCACCCATCTGCAGGCGAGGGGTGCAGGGCGCTCGCCCCCCGCATGTCAGCTACAGGCCAAGGGATATTTCTGCACTCGAGAACTGTTCCGAATTGGAACATTTTCTTCCTGCCTTTTCTGTAATTGTATCAATGAAAAAAAATGTAAATAGGAATTTTAATAAAAGTGTAACAGTAACCAGATCTAATCTCTAACCTTTTGAAATATAAAGAAGCACAATCTCTCCCCAGCAGCGATGGGAATTTGTGGGAGTTAAATTAACCGAGGCGGTGCTCCCCTCTTGCTCGTTGAATGTAAGCGAAACATATTGAGGATTATTGCAAAGGGAGAATTAATAAAAACTGAGTGTGAAAGTTTCAAAGTCCAGGCAAGTTTGCTAACCGTTTCCCATACGCGGGCACACACGTACAGAGGGAGCAGTCTGTGGGTCACACCAGCTGGTTCTCTCGGCTTCCACTGAGGAACAGAGAGAAGAAGCGTGCAGGTCCCGTCGAAGGGCTTCACACTCTGAAAAAGAGAGCTGCTGGAGTGATTATTATTTGGGATCTCAGGATGATTACACCTACGTACAGCTCTGCAAGGAAAGCTTTCCAGAGCCTGGGTTTCTTAGCCCTCTAGCCGTGAGCATGTGGATGTCACCTTGTGTCCCAGCTATCTCTCCGTTGCACATCACAGTCTGCTTATTGTGCTGCAAAGGTGGGATGTGCCCACTTGTTCAGCCACGCTCCAGAGCAACGGGCTTTCACAAATCAGGCACAGACATGGCTCGGCATCCTGCTGCTGTCCCTCTGCTGAAGGGCTGCTGGACTTGCATGGCTTGTGTAAACCAAGCTAGAATAAAACCAGTGCAGGTTAGCCCAGATCTGCTGCAACTGGGCAGTTAGGCGGGGGAGAGCATCTTCAGTGTAAGACCCAGTTACAAATACCAAGCAAACGGGAAGGGACGGGTGCTGTTTGTGTCCTGGGAGAGCAGCAGGGGCAGGGCAAGAGCAGTCACCCTGGTAGTTAACCCAGAGTGACCCTCTTGTCTGCATGGTCAGGCCCATGACTGCAGAGTACCAAACAGAGCAAAGCAGAGATATTTATCAAACACCCTGATTTTTCCTGTGTTATCAGTGCCAGTTTGACCAATTCCACCAGTCAGTTGCCTGATATCATAGCTAGGACTCCTCTTATTTCCAAGGGACCCCAGATTAGCTGCTCTCAGTGTGCTGAACTCCTCTATGCTGTTGGCCACGTGGTTCATGAATCCTTCACCTTTCCATTTTGGTTTTCCATTACTACAGGGTTTAATTTCTTGCCATCAGGTTTCTCTCTCTCAGCCCTCTCTTCTAACAGCTAGCCAGGTGGGTTCAGAGTACGAAACTGTAGCCCAAGCTTATCCTGTCTGTAATAGTACAGCTCTGAACGATGCTCACTAAATTGGTTCAGGACATGGGTGAATTGTCACAGCTGCACAGCCACTTTCAAGCGAAATATAGCTTGGCAAAAAATGCCCTTGAACCACGTGAGCATTCCAGCAAACACCACTACAGCTTACTGGTGCTGCAGGTCTTTGATTTGTGCTCGTTTCTACGGGCACACATCCTGCAAAACGTGCAGGGAGTGAAAGGGAATTTAGAATAAAAACCTGGTAAGTGTGCATTGCACATGCCCACCAAGAACACTGCAACAAAAGCAGATATCCTTTCTTTCCCAGTCCTTCCCTGACACCATTTCTAGCGAAACTAACCTGGTTTTCTGAGGCATTTTGATGCCCACAAGACCACAAGCCCCGACGTGCGTATGCTCCTTCCAGCGTGTCTCTGCCCATCGCCACCGCACGCTGCTGCACAGCTGGGATATTGCCTGCCCTCTCCTGGACTACTCCGAGCTGTTGCAGTGGCTGCCGACAGCAGCAATTGCACTCCTTGCATCTGCTTTTGGGTGGTTAAACAAGAGAAATGGCAGCAGCACGAAGGTTTAAGGAAAAGAGCTCCCGTTAAGCCAAGGGGATGTAGTAAAGGCACCCTGTATAAGCAGCAGTGCCTGCCTTCAGCACACCAGACCTGTTCCTCCCACTGCCCTGTGCTTTCTATTTTAGCATTTCTCATGTGCAGGGTGAAGATTACCCAGGCCTGCCATGCAAGCAGTGCTCTCATCCCTCTGTCTTTTCCAACTTTTGTAAGCCTGGGGTTCAGCTTTCTTCGGTCTCCTTCACAGCCTTGGAAAACATCCTAATTTCAGAGAGCTCTCAGCTCTGTTCAAAGGACTTTTTTGAGAGCTCCTGTTTTCCAGTCATTCACCTGGCCCATGAATGACTGGGAAGAACTGGCTCATCCCTGGGGATTTTAGAAAAAGTGTAAAATTCACCTGTAAAGAGAAACAAAGGGACTTACAGAGACAGGGGGCAGGATGTGTCATACCATTTGAAAGCACTGTCATGCCTAACTCATTTGCCTTATACAGAAATCTACCCCACTGACACACTGTCTGCAAAGAGGGGGATTGAACACTGGGTAGACTGTTCTCCTGAACAGCCCCTCCGTCTTTTATCAGGTCACTGTGTGAGCCCTGCACTTGCTGTTCTGCTGCTCGATCTTATGCAAAAATTTGAGGCAGTATCCCTTTGGTCAGCCCTTCCCATATTCTCTATTGCTGACACCTTTCAATGTGCCCCAGAATACTTCCTCGCCTGAGCTGCTTCTCTGACTGTGAGGAAGAGGAAGGCTTGTTGTCATGGTCCTCTCTGCTTCTGGGTTTATGCTAGTCTGGTCCTCTCAGAGTAGGAAAAGTAGGGGACAAGGGGAAGCTGTGGTGATGGGCACTCTGTGCAATGGTGCCTTCCCAGAGGTGTGATGTGGCATGGGTGTCTCTAAGGCTGACCATCTGGGTAGGAGTGTCACCATGGATCGACCCACAGAGGTCCCTTCCAACCCCTACTATTCTGTGATTCTGTGATCATGCTTCTGATCTGGAGAGGAGACTGAAAATCAGGGAAATATGAAGACCATGGACTGAAGATTATGGAAATGTAGGTCCCTTCAGAAAGGGCACCGTTACTGTTAGATCAGGAAAAGGCTCTGTAGATCCTTAGACTTGGAGGCATCTCAGCCTCTGCTCCTCGCATGGCCTCATTACAGTTACCCCCTTTAGAGGCAGCGATGAGAAGACCCCAGGTGAAGCCCAGCCTGGGAAGGCACAATATTGAAGGTGGGCTCATGTGAAAGCTGGGTTGCATCACACCACCAGCAGAGTGTGGGAGCAGAGGGAAACCCTCCAGGGCAGGGTATTTATCAGTGGTGAGGAACCAAGCAGTGACCAGGCTGCTGCCCCAGGTGTTTCAAGCAGGCAGCTGAACAAGGGTGGTTGATGCACACCCCTAGAGCAGACAGACTCAAGGTCCTTCAGGCTTCCCAGCGCATGTTGCTGCTGGGAGCAGGCTCCATGGAGGCTCCAGAGGCTTGGGTACTGCTTCTCCTTCACACCAAACCTCCAGCTCTCCACCTGCGAGATGGACAGCAGGAATTGCCTCTAGCTACAGCACAGGGCAAGAGAGAGGCAGTCCCCCAGCATGAATCCCCACTGCCACAGCCACACAATTGATGGTGCCTGGGCGAATATTCCTGCCCCTTCTCCTCCTGTGGGCTCTGACTCAGCCGCAGGGCTCAGCAGGAGGGGAACAGCCCCAGCGGTTGCCATCCATGTGACACCCACTGTAACCGCCTCACACTTTGTTTTTCCCAGGACTTTAGTTTCTCCCTAAAGAGCTATTGCAAATCCATGCAGCACAGCCTCCCTCTGTGTACTGACTAACAAAGCAAGCCTGATAGGCTAGGTATAAAATACAGGAATTCAATTGTTTTGACAATCTGCAGACTCCATTTTCGCATCCTTCTAGTCCCACAATACCTGCAGCCTGGCCTACTTCTGCTGAACAGCTCTGTTCTCCATCCTACCCTACCCTACCCCTTCTCTGCAGGATCTCACACTGTGCCCATCGCTACAGGTTCTGCGCATCCTTCAGAAGTACAGTGAGCTGAGTGTCTGACCCCTTTTCAGGAAATGCTCGTGAAGTTAAGCATTTTATTTGGTACATTCTGTTTTGTCTTCTGTGTTCATGTTAATGAGAACCCCAGAGCAGTGGCAGGGAGGCAATGACCTTTAACTGCTGGTAGGAGGTCATTCTGGGTACCTGACTGCCATGTCATCTGCCAAGAGGGAAGAGACTCATTACTGATCAGAAGTGATAGAAGGCCTGATCTGAGACCTCTGCAACTGCAAAACTAAAGCGAGAAGAGAATGCAATAGCAACCCTAACCTACAGAAGGTGCATGCTGGTTGTGCATGTGATCTTTCCTCCGAGCAGGCTGAACTTTCTCTGTGAAACATTCAGCAGCTTCTCTCTGCTCAGCATCAGCTCTGCCTTGCTCCAGTTCAGCTGAATCACCTCTTCATCCTTAACAGGCTGTTGAATGGTTTCGAAAAGCAAGAGAAATTCCTTCCCTGAAAGAAACCCTGGCTTTACCTGTCAAGTGTTGAGGTAGTGTTTAAAACGCAGTGGTTAATACCTAGGGTCTGATTTTACCGGTTGCAAGTTGATGTATTTCCAAGATCTCTACTGAAGTGTAGGAATGCAGAGAAGCTGCAGAAAGGCGACCTTAAAAGGCCCTCCCTAACAGGGTGATGTTGTCAGTGGGGCGGGTAGATAGCTCTCTCCAGGACCCACGTTCACTTGCACAGTGAGTGGTGGGCACCCACAGCTGTGCCAATGACTGGTGATAACACAAAGGTTTGGGAAGTGCAAGCGACAGCAGAAAAGAAGGCTGACAAAGAAATGCTCTCGGTCTGTAGCAGAGCTACAAAGGCAACTGTGAGCGATTTGTTGTGTTCAGCTTGCACGTCCCAACCGATACTGTATGACCCTTACACCCTGGCTTCCATCCTCTTTGCTCTTTCAACTTAGATATCAGAAAACCAAGGATATTCATGCATGCTGCTCAGGTCGCGAGGATGACCACTTGAAGTAATTACTCAAGTTGATGACCCGCTGTTCTACGATTCCAGGAGTATGGGCTGAATTTGCTGGAACCCAAGAATCCTCAGGTTTGCAATGAAAGAAGGGGATTTTGTTTATGTGACAGTAGCTGGGAGTACCGTAACTACAGCTTTCCTGAGATGCTGTCAGCCCAAGATATCTGGGCTGTTCCCAGTCTTAAGGCAGGGCCTGAAGCCTTCCTGCAAGGATGAGACAGATGTGTGGGGCAGGTAGCGATGAACTGCTGCAGTCCTGGGTGTTCTGGGAGAAGGTGAGGTCTGGGATCACACAATCTTCCCAGCTGTGGCAGGCTGCAAATATACCTTTCTGTGGCATTTCAGTGCCTGGTTTCTACTATTAAATTAATACATCTGGATAAAACCATCCAACAAGAGAACCACCCTCGGATGTGATGTTTGGAGAAAAGCAAAACACCCATTCACATCACCTCAAGGTTGCCTGAGCCTGTGCTCTCCAGCCTGGGTAAAGTGAGTGTGGACACAGGGCTTGTCGAGTTACAGAGCCAGGAGACCATCTCAGTAGCGGAAGCTATCCAAGTGCCTCAGCCATATCGCTGGGCTTGGAGGCAGGCCTGTGATCATCAACACCAATATTAATGTCTCTCATTTTGTGTAATCATCTGCATCCAGCCCGTGGCTAGGTAATGACTGTGCAAGGTGTTGGATGCGTGCAATCCGGTTCCTTCCATCTGCTTCTCTGCTGACTTGGACAGTTTCTCCCGGCTCAGCCTGGTTCGCGATGAAGTGCCTTGAGCTGTAGGACAATCTGAGTAGAAGAGTGACTGCTGGAACTGCCAGATCCTGTGGGAAAGTCAGGTCTGTTGGACACTCAAGAAGCAGTACCTGGCCGGGTTCTGGGAAGAGAAGAAGTCTGCCCTTCTGTCGGTGAGACAGGTTGGGGGCATAATGGTAATGGAAATAACAACAGTGACGGTAATGAAATGTAAAAGAAAAGCTCTCGCTTGTTTCCCTTCTGTGCACATGCAGCGAGATAAAGGAAACTACCCACCAATATCCAACGTGGGGGCAAGATACCTGCAGCAGTCATATGCTATGCTTCGTCGGCATAATGCCCTTCACAGATTGAGAAACACCAGCCTGTAGCAAAGTCCCAGTTTGCAGTGACAAAGGTAGAAAGCCAAAGCAGTTTAAAATGTCTTTCCCAAACTGGTGGACAGGCCTGGAGGAACCATTGCACAGTAGATACCAGCAAAGGAGGAGAAGCCCATGCTGAGGTCTCTGTACTCCCTTCTTTCTGCCTGAATCCCCAGGGGATGCCACTTATTGCAGTGAATAGTTGGGGGTCTCCTTCGTGCTAGATGTTCTGTTACTATCTAGAAGGTGTCACAAGATTTCACAAAGTGCAGAGACGCTACTGGCTGAATTCCCTTTGGGTGAAGCAAAGATCTATCAGCTAAGAAGGGACTGCAGGAGTGACCTTAGAGCTGGCTCTCTGCATGCAGATCTTCTTCCATGCATGGAGAATGGAGCAAACTACCTCTGGTAGCCCCACACCAGTGTTTGCTGGGTAAGCGTATTTTAGAGGAGTTCAAACCAGCAGGAAAAGTAAAAGCAGCAGAAAACAAATGTGTGAGCTGTGCAGGCATCAGCACTGCCCCCCTCCACACCACAGAGCATTACTGGAGGAACTTTGTGGGTCTGGCTGGTCAGCTTGGTGTCAGAGCTGCTTCCAGCAGCAGAAGACACTGAGCCCATGTCCTTCCACCTGACCACAGAACCTTGGGGTTTGCAGAGGTGCAGTGGTTAAAGTACTTTCTGAAGCCTTCTCTGTAAGCAGACCTGGATAAATAACGAGGAATCAATCATCCACTGGAGAAGTTTCTTTGTCTTCTGTTTACAGACGGCCCACATGGACATTTCAGGCGAGTGCATTGATGAACTGCCTAGCCAAAGCTCTCGTCGGTGAGACATCAGTGAACTCACGGAACCTCTCCGCGGAGTGCTTGGCTGTCAGGTCTAGTGGCACCTCCTGCTGCTGACATTGCTGCAGGCAGCAGCAGCGTCTCGATCCCCCAAGCTGCATAGGTGGGGAAGTTGACTGGAAAACTGCGTACGCATCTGTCAACGGCCCTGCAATCTGGTCCCCCTCTCCCCCTTACTGAGACAGAAAACAGAGGCTTCAGTGCTGAGAATGCCCCGAAGACAGACACATACATCACTGCTGTAGGACATCGTGAGCCTGTAACACTCGCTGCCACAGTGGCTGGCTGGATAGGAAGAACGAGAAAGAAGCAAGATGTTCCCATGGGTAATCACAGTTTCTCAAACTATACAGAACCATATAAAACACAGAAGTCTCTCAGGCACCGGAGTATAAACCAGCCACTAAAAGCTGATGAAATGTCCCCTTTCTGAGCTAGTTTCTTGTCCCTTCCTTTGAAGCAGCTGCTCAGGCAACTGCATCAGAAGCTGATCCCATCTGGCACTGCCCGTGTTGCTGCGTGTGAGACCCCCGCCGTCTCAGTGCCCGCTGTCACTGCCCTTGTTCCCCTCACACTTCCCTGCCTGGTCTCCATTCACTGTCTGTCTTGTATCTGGGAGTAAGCAGCCTTCTGCTCATAACGAACCCGGGATCCACCCTGTACCTTCGCTACATTCATAAAGCAAGCCCATGTCTAGTCAAGCAAGAAAGAATTCAGCTTCATAGAAATAATCCCCCAAACTCCTATTATTAGCTTTTTGTAGCTACATTAATTTTAGAACAAAAATTAGGTCCAAAGTGCTGGGCTCATTTTAATAAAGATTCACGGTCACAATTTAATCCCTTGACAAGGAAGAATCAGCTTTTGAGCACATCAGACTCATTACAAACTCCTCACAAAGTCATCAGAGTCCGACGAGCGGTGGCAGGGAAAACAGGCTAAAGGTGAACGATTCTGTGTCCGAATTACATCAAACAGACGTTACTGAACCTGCACTTCCCTTCGGTGCCAGCAGCCGCGGCAGTTCCAGGAGAGAGATGAAAGCACCCAGCGAAGAAGATAAACAAGAAAACAGCTCTGAAACAGGCATGCTGATAAAAAAACAACCTGGGGAGGATGGGACTTGGGATAAAAGAGAAAGTGATGGAGATTTCGTAGTGACTTCCAGGTGGGGATGCAGTCAGAGAGTGGAGCTGTCATCAGTGATCTTTATCGGGTACGGCTAGGTGTGGAGCAGAGCAATTTTCTCCCGCAAGCGCCTCGGCCGTTGTCCTTTCCTTCTGCAGCCAGCAACGCAGCTGCGAGCCCCAGGGAAGTCCCAGAAATCCAACACTGTTCCTCAGCGACTGTTTCCTTCTTTCCACATTTGCTTTAGCTCTTTCTGTCCCATTATTTTGGCTTTGGGCAAGGCAATGGGATTATACAGGAGATCCATGGAGACTTTGTCCTCCTTTAGCATGCTTATTGGTGTTGATAAATTGAGCAGGAGGAGGCAGAGGCGTCTGGATGTTTCATCATTACCTTAGTCTGATACAGCCACAGAGTTGTCACAGGAGCACGTGGAGTTCAAGTCTCAGCCCAGTGCTGCAGGCTGTGCAGGCACACAAAATGCAAGTCTCAGACCCCAAACATTCTGTGGGGCAGAACACTTGATGCTTAGATCTGTTCTCCGGGGAGATATAGTTCTGCTAGACATTTTCTGTGCCCTTGTAACATTTGGCATGAGGAGCGTCAATAGTTTATGTCTCAAGAACTATGGACCTTGTCCCTGAGGACTGCCTTCAGCCGGTAGCCTTGCCCACACGGGAGAAGATGCCGGGTTTTCTCCGGATTGATAGCTCCCCTCCCCACAGCAATGCCTCTGCAAAGACCTCAGCTCCTGCATAAAGTGTGCAGGGAACAACCAGACGAGGGGTTGATGCAGGTTATTACATCCTGATGCCTCCTACACTTTGCATAGAACCTACCTTGGAGAAGCAGAGTTTCAAGGCAGCTCAGGGCTGAAGATGCTTGCCATGGTGATTTTGATGAAGCCATGCTGGGGAGCTGGAAGCCCCACAATGTTTGGAGATGGCCTCCCAACAGCAGCCAAACCTGCTTTACAACCTTTGACGTAAGGTTTTGGAGGACAGCTGTAATGGGGCCATCATCCCCAAAGGGAGGGCAGATGAGCTGGGCTCACAGTACTCAGGGTTTAGAAGGTACACGCATTACACCAGCTCAAACTCCCATATGGGTGGTCACATGCCAACTTATTCTTAGGTTTGCCTCCTTCTGCCTCACTTTTGCGTCTGGGGTCAGTTACTGCTGAGGCCTGGGGACCCCATGGTGTTGATTTACCAGTGACACCTGGGCGCACCCGTTAAACACAGTACTCATAGGACCACTGCGGAGTGGGTCTTCTTGAGGAATGAAGTGACTGATTTCCCCAGGTGTCCCTTAGCATCAGAGCAGCTTTAGATGTCAGACCTGAAGCTTTCTTTGCCAACCTCACAGTCCATGGGGTCTCCTAAGAGAGTTCTGAAATGCCCCCAGCCATGAGCTGTGGGCATTCAAACCAAGGTAGCTTGAGGAAATGATTCACAGGGTGAGAGGTACAGGGGAGGGGGCTTTTCAGGGGTGGTTTCCCCTTTTTCTCCACTGCTTTCTCTCTCCCCTCTCTACCACCCTCCTCACTCTCCTGGAAACTGCTTGCCTACAGCTACAGGGCATCACTTCAGTCCCCGACTGCGTGTGCTGCTCTTTGCTGTGATTCCTCTCTGTCCTCTGTGTGTCCTTACAGCTGGCAATGCCTTGTATGTCTCCAGGAAATGTTTGTAAAGGCTTTAGTTTAGTTCGTAATGGGACACGGGGGAAGAACCACGACTTTGAGGAAATTCTGGCATGGGGGCTCAGCGGCTCACAGCAGCAAAACCTTCTGCACCTGCAGGAAGCTTGCTCAAAGCTACCTTGAACAAAGCTGTGGTGGCTGTGCCTGGGCCCCTGTGTAGGGCTAGACCAGGGCATTGCTAGCCCATCCCTGCAGAACCCGAGAGCCGTCCTGGAGGGGAACAAGTCTGGAGAAGTGGGAAGGGTACCAGACAGGTTGGGGTGGGGGATGCCACCCTCTCCATCCTGAGCGCAATAGTTCAGCGCTTGCAGCGGGGAATCAGGACTCGGCTGGACTCCGTGCACCTTCCCGGGCTGGTGTAGCAATCCCTGCGAAGCCTGGGAGGCATGTCCCTCTGCGGAGCGTGGCAGGGCAGCGGGGACAGCACGGCCCTGGTGGGCAGCATGGCCTGACAGCCCTGAGGGCAAATTCTGCCCAGCACCAGGTTGTGCTGTGGGCACTGCCCTGGGACGGGAACCTTCTGGAGGGGGCGAGGGAGCTCTGCCCCTGAGCTGCCCAGAGCAGATCTGCTTGGACATCCAGGCTCCACCAACCCCACGAGCCCGCACGTGTCTCTAGGGTCCCTGACCCAAACAACTTGTGCGCGTTTATTGGGCCTGCTCACCCACATCTGTATGGACCATACCTCCCACACACACTGTGAGAGCAAACATACCTCTGCTGTGAGGACAGGCTGAGGGAGCTGGGGCTGTTCAGCCTGGAGAAGAGAAGGATCCGAGGTGACCTTAGAGTAGCTGCCAGTGCCTGAAGGGGCCAACAGGAAGGATGGAGAGGGGCTTTTCACAAGGGTGTGGAGTGATAGGATAAGGGGGAACAGCTGTAAACTAAAAAAGGGCAGATTTAGATTAGATATTAGGAAGAAATTCTTCACCATGAGGGTGGTGAAACACTGGCCCAGGCTGCCCAGAGAAGCTGTGGCTGCCCGCTCCCTGGCAGGGTTCAAGGCCAGGTTGGATGGAGCTCTGAGCAACCTGGGCTGGTGGAAGATGTCCCTGCTGATGGCAGAGGGGTTGGAACCAGATGATCTCTAAGGTCCCTTCCAACCCAAACCATTCTATGTTTCTATACCACTGCAGACGTCCGGCGGGTCCCTAACACTCATGTGCACCTATAGAGTCTACGCAGCCCTCAAACATCTATAGGGACCACACTCCCCGCACACACTGACCCACACGCTCATGCACGCTTATCGGAATGCAGCAACGCCCAGTGCACGCGCTCACAGGGACCACACAGACCGCAAATCCGTGTCCCCTGCGTGTCCCCATGGCTGCTGTGGTCCCGCGCACACCCAAAAGGACACCGCAGGCAGCTGAGCCGACGGGACCCGGCCCGTCCCCGCACGGACCGCACCCCGCGGGCAGCTAAAGCAGCCACGCACCGCTCTGGGGACCCCAGCCCCGCACATCTCTATAGCGGCCATAACCCCGCACCTCGCCCCCGCCAGCCGGGACCCCCGCACACCCCCGCGGGGACCCAGCGCCGGGAGCCAGACGGCGCAGCCCCAGCCCTCCCGGGTGGCGGGGACGGGACGG
>Ga0065711_1003090_pt1 | contig 29812 bp, 15 predicted proteins | sample Hoacrofraction12_FD_59098 | JGI IMG/M metagenome (GOLD analysis project Ga0065711, IMG submission 59098) | Hoatzin crop microbial communities from Cojedes, Venezuela - Epithelial fraction 12 v2 (version 2) | ecosystem: Host-associated > Birds > Digestive system > Esophagus > Crop | place... | reverse complement strand
ATAAAGTGTTCCTCCTCATCTAATAAGCCCCCTTTGAGTACTGGAAGGCTGCAACAAGGTCCCCCCGAAGCCTTCTCCCCTCTAGGCTGAACAGTCCCAATTCCCTCAATCTGTCCTCATATAGGAGGTGCTCCAGCCTCCGATCATCTTTCTGGCTGTCCTCTAGACCCACTCCAACAGGTCCAGGTCTTTCCTGTGCTGAGGGCTCCAAAGCTGGATTCTGCAATCCTGGTAGGGTCTCATCAGACCAGAGTTGAGGCAAGAATCACCTCCCCTGACCTGCTGGCCACGATGCTTTTGATACAACCCAGGATACAGTTGGCTTTCTGGGCTATGAGCACACATTGATAGCTCATGCCCAGCTTTTCATCCACCAGTACCCCCAAGTCCTTTTCCTCAGAGCTGCTCTCAATCCTCTCATCATCCAGCCTGTATCTATGTGTGGGATTCCCCTGACCCAGTTTTAGGGCCTTATACTTGGCCTTGTTGAACTCCAGTTCACTCGTAATTGATGAGCTAATCTTGCAACAGTTATAAATTCAGTTTTGAGTTGCTGACATACATAATACACACCTGTGTCTTATATGAGTATTGGAAACACTGTATCTATAGTTGCCAGGTGAGTCAGTAATTCTCAGACAAACTAGAGATTTAGATTAAACAAATTTAAAACTTTCAAATTCTGTTGGACTAAAAGACCCCATCCCCCTAAGACATCCAAAGTATTTTGTAAAGCTTTTTCTAAACTATCCTTTCATATATTTCCTGTTTTAAATGACCTTCCTGTCCAGATGAAGCCATTTATACAAAAACATTCCAAATAAAACTACAATAGATACAAGGTTTTTCCTTAGCAGTTTAATTTCTACGTTATCTGTATTTTTCAATCTGTCTTGACAACACAAATTTCAGGCACATGCTAGCACCATTAGCACCATCCATTCAGCTATGTTCAGAGTTCTTGTGAGAGCTAATGATTTCATACTAACAGGATCATCCCTGCAAGCTTTCAGTCTCCTCCACTGATCACTCAATTGTCAGCAAATGCAGGCTGCTGAGTTTTAAACTATTTCTATATGTGAGCTCCTTAGCAGTCCAGAACAATGACCACAACATTTTACATCCCCTAAAATGTGGGTTACAGCTCAAGAAGTTGGTTCTTCCTTTTTTATTTTGACCTTAGTCCAGAACACACTCTTTCTCCTCTCCTATGCAATTAATGAAAACATAGCTGTCATCTTGTTTCATCTCCAAACACTTCTGACAATTTTGATGAACACAAGGACCACAGGCAAAAGGTATTGCTACTATGAGTACTTGGCTTCTGATTTTCCCACTGAGCTACCTAAGTAAACAAATAAGTGAAGCTGCTACATCGATGAGAAATGTTCTGTTGTAAGTTACTCACCTCTGCCACATATGACAATAAAACTAGGTCTTTACACATCTTGTAAAAAGATAAGTTTGCAAAAGTAAACATTAAATGAAAGCTTGACTTGCTCATGGGAGTTTTGTGTTTCCATCGTTCTACTTCCTACTTGCACTTTTACGTGCAGCTGACAAAATTGCTTTGTATCTCACACACTTCATACAACATACAGGATGCAAAGCTTTTAAAGTCATCACTTTTTTCAATAGCCAGACATAAGTGAGAGAGACAAAGGTCTCAGCTCAACACAGCAAGATGAGAAATCCAGACTTCTACCCCCTGTTCTGACTACTTTTACACTTTTTTTTTACTGTTTCATTTCTGCTCATCAATTTTCTGATCTGTAATAACTTGTGACTATGCTTTTACTTGAAAATGTGCATGGTATAAATTCAGTCAGTCAGTTTAGTAAGCCAGGCTAATGTGATCATGCCTGATCATGCTTTGAATTATCATCTAAGGACTGCTAAGGCCCAAAAAGAGTCTCACTGATGTCTGCAGACATATGAACTCCTGTGGGTTAAAGATTTTCTGAAAGAGCTCATTCTTATAAACACTATTTGGAAGACCTTTCATATTAAAATCATCCAGAAATCAGTAACTGTGATGTCCTGCATCATGGGAGTCACACATTACTAGCAGCAGTTCCTGAAACAACTCTCTTCTCCTTGAAGATGGCAATGTGCAAATGTCTAGTGGAAATTATATACAGGTCTCTCTCTAGTATTGTTACTTCAGTTGCAGGCACAGAATCTGATAAGCTAGGAAAAACCCTTATTACGACTTTAAATGAAATATTGTTGTGACCCTCTTAGTAGAAATCTATTAGAAATACAATTTTAAAAAAATCAGGCTAATCAGGGTACAGTCACTAACAAAGACTTAAACTTTTTTCTTCTTCAAAGGGCAGTAGCTTTCAGATTCACTGCCTATGTTCCTCTTCCTTTAATTTTAGTTTTTCTTTCAAGTTAACTTGGTGCTTGTGCATAAGACCAAAATGATAGCCACAGCGCCGTAAATTTGGCTGAGAACAGATTATGCACAAGCAGTGCACAATTTCTTTCACCGACTGTCCTGTCATTCAGACACTTACTCAAGAGGGAAGAGAAGTGTAAAATCTGAGTGCGCATTCAGAAGGAGATGTTAATTTAAGCCTAACAAAAGGTGGTCAAAGTTGATTTCATTATATTAAAAACTATCCACTATAAATGTATAAATGAGTTCTATGCTCACGTTTCAGATGCAGAGGATAAATTATTAGGTTTCAGAAAAGCACTCTGTTCTGGTCACAGATATAGAGCTCTGCTTCCTCCAAACCAGCACTGTTTCTGCCTTGATATATGGTGAAGCCTCTGAAGATGATGCGGCTTTCTCAGGACTGAGTCAGATGAAAAATGCCATATTGTTACACGCACTGTGTACTCCCATTGGGCAGTCGTAACTATTAAATTTTTCAGCTAGTGAGTATCATAATAAAAAAAAAGCTGTAGTAGTTTGTATGTGAGCATGTATAATGTAACAGAGATTTAAAGAACAGAATGTTACAAAACATATAGGTTATTAGCAAGATAATATCTGTCAAGCTGATAATACTTAGTTGCACACGGGAAAACAGAAGAAAAACGACCATTGCCTCGAAGAGGACTTTGCAGTCTTTTCCTATGCACCCAGTCTGTGTTCAATACAAGCTGCCATGTCTGTCTGCAAGCTTGAGGACAGCCAGCAAAAATCCTTACTAAGAGCAACTGTGTAGGTGTAGAACATGAGAAAGATGTAATGCATTTATACACCAGAAATGCAATAAATGGAAGCATGCTACATATCTAACTAAAAACCTGTGTTAGTATTATCTTAATAACAAAGAACCTTTACTATTCTCATCTATTTTGCTCTCTTGGACTTCCATTGTATTATGCTGCCTCTGCATGTCACTGTTAGAACACAACAATAAAGCAAGGCTGCAGCAAGATTTACAATGTTCTGCTGGGGTTGCACCCCCCTGAGCTACCCCTGCGTAAGGGCAATTAAAACTGGTACCTTGTTAGTGATTATAAACTGTGTTGGGACATGGGCGTGCTTGAAGATCTGATACTCTGATGATTTCTATCACCATTCAGTGAGGACTGAGGTTTGGCACAAAAAGAGAATTATAAACTTTTTTATTTTAATCCACACATGCTGTTATGCATGGCTTTCTGGAGTTTCACAGTACTAGGAAAACACATAAAGCACAACAAAGTAGATGAGCAAGCGTTCCACAATCCCTTCAATTTTCATGGGTCACATGGCAACACAACATTTCAATTTTGCTTTTTAGCCTGGGTCTGCTTACATGGATCTTTACTAAAGGGGGCTATCTTTTGTTTGGTAATCTGATGGATTTTTATGGCTCTTCCATATTACGCAAGCAGAGGATTTCCAAACTTTGAAATAATATTCAAATAATATTAAATGGCTTTTCATGTGTCAACTTGAAGCACTATTTCAAGATCTCTAACTGTGAGCTAGACTAATTCCCACCAGTTTCTAAACTATGTTTTGATTTGCAGCCTGACACTTCTTGAGATAGTCTTCTAAAAACAGACATAAAAGTAATTAAGTGTGTTGGCCCATAACAGCTGACATAAATGCTGTAAATTTGTGTTCTCTTACAGGTGGCTTCCAAAATTAACTAGTCACCCCTAACTGTTTAGTGAAATTATCAGCTGATTTAATAGACACATTAAACTCCTATTTATAAATTACTGTGACATTATTAGTGCAGCAGTTTTATCATAAGTAATATAAATGCCAATGCACATGTCACTGTACTGTGTCTGGCTATGAAGACTGGAAGAAGAAGATAAAAAACCTGTGATTACAGGTCACGTGATATAGCTTGCACTTTATCATATACTTAATATCACGTTAAAATATAGCACAGTGGTATTATAAAAAGAAATACATTGAAAAGATATGATTTTGGAATAAAGCTAGATTATGGTAAATACAACCAAATTTGTTTACATGATCAATTAAGTATTCAATTGCATTTTATACCTTAATAATTTTAAGTGCTTTTAAAACATTGCATAAGATCTGAAGATACAGATTAGCCACTCTTGAGTGTATTTCAGTGTGTTGACAAAGGTTTGCATTTATAATAAAGATGATTTTGACTATCTGGATTTAAAAGCACAATTTCTTTAAAGAACTTCTCCCATTCAGTTCTCTACCTTCTTTGAGAGCTTTGTGGAAAATAAGGGGAAAACACTGACATCTCCATCTTGGATTTTGATTATTATTAGTATTTTTTTAAAGAGATTAGGCAAAAAAGACATGCAAATATTGGTAGCTTCTTTTTTCAGGTATAATGAACAAATAATTAATATAGATAAAATAAGTTATAATAAACATCAAAAGGATGCTTAGCAAGTAATAAACATTTTTGAAAAAAAATATTATCTGCAATGAACTGCATTATTCTGGAAGCAGATTTTGTGACTTCGTGTTACAGATGTAATAATTAAACATCCTAATTTGTTTTTCTCCACCAAGATCCTTCTGTATTTTATTTTATTTGGTAACAGTGTTATACGATACCCTGTCAAACATCGCTATTGCGTGTGTTACACTGCAGTTAGATCTTTCCTCATATTTGAAAAGTGTCTTTTCTGCAGCTTCTAACAGTTCAAAAAATTCTTAAGAGTTAATATATCAGGTAAATCTGTGATGTGAAAAGTGTTACTCTTAATGAAAACATCCCATATAGTCCTGAAGGTGCTTATAAGCTCAAGTTCAAAGGTGTTGACAAAGGCCAAACTTGTGCAAAATTAATATTATTTTGGCAGCTTAGAACTGACCTTAAATGACAACACAGACTCTCTTACAGAAAGGAATAAAGACTAATGAATTACAGTGGTGCAGCAATAACATCTCTGTCTTCCAAGGTAAAAAGCACAGCAATCACATTGCCCGTGCTACAGCATCGAATGTGATTAGAGTCCTTGTTTGCATCTTAAGCAAGCACCACAAAGATGCAATTTTTTATTGTGTTCCCCCTCTCTTCAGACTGTAAAACAAACTCATTTTATTATCTTTGCGATACAAACATACTGCTTTGTAAATTGTTTTGACTAATATGTTTTAATGCTTAACACTAATGCCTACATGTGTAATATCTAAGTATATTTTTGGCCGGTTTGTCAAATCATCTAGTGAACCACTTGTAGTCTTCTGCTATTTTATTTATACATCCTCTACTAAGAACAGATTCCTGGAAGGGTAGGAGAGAAAATTAATTTTCTGTGAATTTTATTTATATTTAGGAAAAAAAAAAGTAATTCCCAGCTTTTATATCAAAAAAAGTTAAAATATGTATGGTATTAATGTAAAAAATTAAGTACGATTCCTTGTTTTTTATGGTAGGTGAATTTGAAACTCACTGTCTAGGGAATGGGCATTTTGGGGAACCAGCAAATGAATCCTTGAGCTCTTATTTTGATTGAGTAAGGGTCTTTACTTAAACTGAAAATTATACATAGCATGTGATTACATACTGTGCTACTATTTTCTTCAGGATTCGTTTTCAGCTTTCCTTTCTGAAAACTCTATTATCTAAATTGAGCCCCCCACACCCCTCAAACAGTTTGCTGTCAAATTACTTATGCCCTATTACAGAAACAGGGGTCATATAATGAGAGAGAGAATGAAGAATTGCATAAATTCTCTGCATGTGTCAGGGTGTTTGTCTGCATACAAAGTATAAAAGCTATAATACAAGAGTTTGCACTATGAGTCAACAAAAAACACTAGAAATACTTGAAAACAATCTGAACAACCAGAAATAAAAGCAAATGATGCTGAGGCATAAGATAACAAAGCAAAAAGCAGGTATCTCTGTTAGCTGAAGACTGACTTGAAGTAACCATACCGATCACAGAGATGACGGTGCATTCTGGGCTAGGGATTTCTGGTTTAAATCTTATCTCAGATATCAGTCTGACATTCTTTGCTAAAAATCAAGCACACTATTACAGTAGATTCCATTGAAGTTCGTTGTGTACCACAAACTTCTCTCAGTGATCCCTTTTTTTTTTTTGTTTTTTTCCAAAACCAAGAAAAAGCAAATAAGACAAACATGCAAAGGTAGAAAGTACATGTTACAAATACGTGCACTAAAAATAATAATAACAATGTCTATAGTGGCTATATGAGAGGCTGAACGATGAAGTGGACGAACAGAGGGAACTACTGTCTGTTGAAGAAGATTTGCCCCATCAGAAACAGGTACACATTTATAGCACATTTTAAAGTTTGTCTGTCATTTCAATTTTTATAGAAATAGTAAAAAATTACCTTTCCCACGTACTGAGGTTCGGAGCCCATGTACTCCTCCAGCACAAAAAATTGATTCCACACCCAGCCTCGTTTGACTCGCTGGGCAGACGACCTCCTCCCTGGCACTGGGACAACATTTTCTCTTGGCTCTGCTTCTAAAGTCTGTTGTGGTTGTGGATGTAGTGGTGTTAGGAGACCTCCATCAAACAGGACCCAGAGAAGCAGGGATAAGCAGTTCCTTGTAAGCATTGGCAATGGCTTCCCTACAGCAAGTAATAAAAACTCCAGCACTTAATGCAGAACTGAGGAATCCAAGTTTGAGGTGTCTGTGGCCTCCACCACTTAGCTTCTGATTTTATTGCGGAAATGCTAATGTAGGCATTAATCCTTCTGATGACAAGGTTTTTGCCGCATTAAATTCCATCTAAAGGGACCTATAAAAGAGATTTACATGGCAACATCAAATTACATAAAATTACATTGAAGCATTCATCAGAATTCTCACACCTAGTTAGTTTCTAGAGACAGAGAAAAAGATTAGGACTCACATTTTTAAAAGACATTGCTATTTTGATTGTAGCACTGAACTGCTCTAGAACATTGTATACTTATTACAGGAATAGCTCATTCTTGCTCTGCTTAGCATTACGTTTCTATCTGTCTGAGGACAGGCCCATAGCATTTGCTTTATGACCCAGTTACGAGACAAAAGTGTTACCTATCAGTGATGTCAAAAATATTTACTCCAGATTTACACAGGAAATATTGGAGGAGAGAGGACCCACTTTTCCATCCTACTGACCAGAGCAGGAATGCTTTGCTTGCTGTGTCTGCCAGAGAAACAGAGAAGCACCCTCTGCTGTCTGTGGGTGGACCTGGACAAAGTTTATACTGAACCTTGGACTCTGGAGGACAGATTTGTATGAATTCCATGGGAAATAAAAAATGGGAAATAGTGCCCCTACAGCTAAACACCACAAAGCTGCCAACACACAATATGAAGTCTACGCCTGGCACTCTCTTCTCATGACAAGCCTTGATTCAAAATGATAGCTTTGCTGTTCTTCAGCACTACGGCAAAGTACATGAAAAAATGCAGTCCTGATATATTGAGAAAATGGTAGAACTGCAGTCAGTGTAGAAAATAAAACAACACAGAAGCCAGTAAGAGAAGACAGTGATACTAATTTATACTGACAAATGCCAGGTACACAGATTAAAAATAAATCAGTGCTAACTAACTACAGGGTTGAGACAGAGCTACCACATCAAGGTGACAATTAAAACCGTGGTGATCCTAGTAGCAGCCAAATGCCATCAGCAAAGAGCAAAAAAAACCTCCAAGGAACTGTCATGCTCTGTTTATACCAGCACAAACCATTTTAACAGAAAGACAGACAGGAGAATATACAGTGTTTTCTAACCACAGTATAATTAACAGAAGTGTTTTCTTTTTTTATTTATTAAATGTTCGGATTCATTATCTGCAATTAATAAAATGACAGTGTTAAAGGATGTAAATATTTAAATACTATGGATGTAAATATTTAAATATGGAATTTGAAACATGTTCAATAAAATGCAGCTCTAGCTGTCATGTGCAACTTTGCGCCAACTTCAGCAGCAATAAAAACTGGTGAAAATGAGCACTCACACCATCTTAAAATGCTGTGACCCAGCCCGCAACAAAGACACCATAAAGACTTCTAAGTCTATGGAATCCATGCTGAAACCAATGGAGCTATTCTAGAATATAGAATTAGACAATAAACAATAACACAACATCTACTTTCATTTTCAGGTCAGCAGCAGTAAGTACTGAGCCAATATGAAGACTTTAGTGTTCATTTTTCCCCACTCCCAAGATATTGATCTTTCTTTTGGCTTAAAGGCTTTGCTGAAGCTATTATTGCCTACACTGGCCCTGACGCAGGTGTAAAAACTGAACCCTCACACTTTTATAAGGCCCAGGACATCCGTTTAACGAATACACTTTCTCTTCCATGGCTCTTTTTCATTAGGCATGGATGACTGGCAGGCTACATGTTGCACTAACTTGAACAGAAGGGGATAAAAATTGTTTTCTGACAACTAAAATTTCCAGAAACCACAGTTCTATGCTAATAAATGTTAAATCCCACTGTGGACTGAAGCTTTAAGAATAAATTAATAATCATCTCTCATTAAGACCTACCACCTAGGAATGAAGTCCCAGCCTACTCTACGGTCTGCTGGTTGTCAGGTACAATAAATACTGCTTGCAGGATTTAAGATGGATGCATATCACATTTGAAAAACAACAAAAAAATTTCTTTCACTATGGAATTCACCACTTTGTTAGGGCCATATTGTGTCATTGATTTTTAAGCAGAAGTTTCTACCAAATCAATAAAGAGTTCTTCTTAAAAATCAATGACACAATATGGACCTCAGAAAAGAATAAACAGTAATGTACCCAACCATATATGGTTTTCATTTTCAAATGCTGCCAAAGGCTATATTCTCCTTATGAATAATATTATTACTATCCATAACATTAAATAACATAGAAAATCTTATTTGTTATGTACATGCTGAGGTATCTAAATAGAAAAGATATACAATTCGGAGCCTGGAAAATCTAATGAGATTTGAAGAAGAAAAAAAAAAACCACTCTAGAAAAATAACTGCACTTCCTATTCTCAATTTAGGGCAAGATTTTCTGTTCTGATTAGAAAGGCTATGTTTTGGGTCTTCATAAAAAAGAAAGTAAAAAATGTGGTGATAAAGTCTCTAGTGCAAGTGAGTGTTTAATTCTTCCTTCAGAAAGGATTAAAAATAAGGAAGAACTCCTATCTGCTTATGATCCTTTTAAGAAAAAAAAATAAGTTTTTCTAAGTTGTGCTCAAGACATTTTGATTTTTTTCATCTAGAGAAAAATATTCTTAGGTACAATGGGTATAAACTTCCCACTTTCATTATCATTTGTATTCTAGGGATTTTATTCCAGGAAAATCTTTAAGACAGGACCTACCACATTACAGAACTGCACTCAATATTAATATATTTGGTATGTGTTTCTATTAGCAGGTTTTTTTATTTAACAGTTTGCATGACTTTTTGTGCTTCTCTCTTCAGTGCATTAAATGGTATACAGCATCAGGCTCAGACTGTGTTCGTCCACAATTCAGTTCCAAGAGTTCCAAACTCCTGTGCCTCGCTTGATCCACGGTTGCAGGGTGCATGCCTAGCTCTTACGGCGCAATCACAGTAACCATGAAACACAGGAAAAAAATAAAACCAAACAAAGAACTCAAAGTATCGTTTTGAATTGCCCAGCCACAGATGGGAGCTGGAAATAAACAACATAAAAAAGTGGTGGGATAGTCTGCCCTGCTTCGCAAACCCCCAGATCATGCTGCATTCAATTTAACTGCTGTACCACTGCTCTTTGCTCAGAAGGCTCTGTACATTACAGTTCTCCCAGCAGAGCTCTGCCTCTGGCCATGTCTATCAGTCAGGGAGCTTTTAAAACATTACACAGCACCAAAAGTAATGCAAAGAGATTGAAGGACTTCAGTGAAAGGAGAACAATTCCCTCTTGGCTGGAAGGTTAGCAACCAAGTGCAAAACATAGAGCACTTTAACCCTTTCTCTGTCAGTCTCCTGGACTCTTCCAGAACGCGTGCTGCAGTCGGGGAAGAGCAATGCCAGCTCTTGCTTCATTCCCTACAGCTTCAAAAAGCTGATGAATGGCAGGGTCAGAGAAAAATGGGAGGCTAACAGGTGCTGCAGTACAGGACTGCAGCACAGATGCCCTCATCAGCTTCAGAAGAGTTCACCGTGAAGAATTCTCTTTTTATTTTTTAATTTAAAACTCACCAGTTAGAAGGCCAATAATTGAGAATCCAGTACTTCCGGCACTCAAGAGAACCACTCCAGCTTGCTGCTGTGTAACCCTTGAGCAGTAGGAAACCAAGGCAGAGGGTCTCCCCCTGCGGCCTTTTCTTCCCCAGCATTTCAGTGCTGGCTTTGGAGGAAGTGGCCTGATAGAAGATAAAAACATACCTGGAACTTGTACAGAAATGCCAAGGCTAAGAACGAAATTTCTTTTAGTCTGTGTTTACTATTTTGCATTGTCTTTTTAAGCTATGTGTTAGTCTTCCAGCCAGGATGCTTAAACCTGTCCTGGTGCTTTTGTGTTGTCATATGCTCATTAGACATTTAAATCCAGCATCTCATATACCTCTGCCTGGAAAAGTGCTATGAAGGCTAGGAAATAAGGATTTAGAAATCCAATGAGAACATTTAGCCTTAAGGAAGGTACTATAAATCCTAATTTTTTAAGGAATTATTTCCTCTGATGCTTGTGAAGAGATACTTCTCTAGTAAAAGAGTTGTGCACAGACATGCACTCTCAATGTATCTCTTTCCCATAAAATATGAAAGTACAGAAGGCCAGATTTTTGTTAGATCTTGCTTTTTTGCAAGATTAGCTGTTACTAGTCATTTCTTCAGACTATCTTATATGGATTTAAGTACCATTATGCATGACTTATTTAATCCATAAAGAGAGCTACAGAGGGAGAGCCTGCATGAATTTACACCAACACATGCTTTTATACACTGAGATTACATTTATACATTTCCCTACTTTGAAAAAGTAAAGCATCACAGCCACAGCAGCAAGCACGAACAATCTGTTAAAACATGACAATTAAGAAATCTTGATCCTATTTACTGTGCCCCCAAAAGTGCAGGTTTAGAAACTCACGAAATGCAAATAATGAATTAAATATCACTACCAAGATTATTTATTGAGAATAACAAAATACAGTGTAAATGGTGCTCCTGCAAGAATTTTGATGCTGACCTGGATTAAATTGCCATTAATCTAAACAGCCTGAGCAAAGGAATGTTTTCGGAATAGCAAAACTGATGCATGTCGTTACTGCTGCAATAGTCCTTAATCAGAGAGCCATGGCATTGCAAACACAAATCACTTCACCAAGCTTTGCAAAGGTTATCCCTTCTCAAAAGCACAGCCATAGATCCTCTGCAGTCACTAGTATGCACATAAGGCCTGATTTAGAGAAGTCTTTGAAAGGAAACTCTAAATAAGCTCTGATCTTGTCATGGTTTAACCCCAGCAGGCAGCTCAGCCCAACCCGGCTGCTCGCTCACTCCCCCTGCAGCGGGACTGGGAAGAAAATTGGAAGGGTAAAAGTGAGAAAACTTATGGGTTGAGATAAAGACACTTCATCAGGGAAAGAAAAAGCTGCATGTGCAAGCAGAGCAAAATAAGAAGTTCATTCACTACTTCCCATCAGCAAACAGGTGTTCAGCCATCCCCAGGAAAGCAGGGCTCCATCACGCATAAAGGCTACTTGGGAAGACAAATGAAACAACAACAAACATTCCCCCTTTCCTCCTTCTTCCCCTCCAGTTTTATTGTTGAACACAATGTCATATGGTATGTAATATCCTTTTGGTCTGATGGGGTCAGCTGTCCCAGCTGTGTCCTTTCCCAGCTTCTTGTGCACCTCCAGCCTGCTTGATGGTCATGTGGTGTGAGAAACAGAAAAGGCCTTAAAGCTGTGTAAGCACTGCTCAGCAATAACTAAAATATTCCTGTGTTCTCAACACTGTTCCCATTACAAAGCCAAAACACAGCACCCTACAAGTCACTGTGAAGAAAATTAACTTTTTCCCAGCCAAAACCAGTGCCGATCTGTACATATTGCCTACTTGGATCAGACCGCAGATGCGCTACTGTCACATGCAGAGAAGCAAGAAACACTAAAGCTCCATGAAGCACTCTAAACTGTCCTCAGTCCAGCAAAGCTGATTATTGCACCTTCGTGAAAGGAGGTAAATTGCTTACTGACAATGTATCTATTATGCACTGCTGGTGGGAACATTTCTGCAGCCACCTTAATCATAAATCTATCAGCATAAAGAATGCTTATGTTTATGTGAAACAGTAGCTAATGTAAAGCAACCATCTTTCTACCTGTAAAGAGTTTTGAAAAAATTTGGCAGCACTGTAAAATGGTTGATCCATGCCAAAGCCAGCTAAGATCTATAACTGTGGATATGCTGTAATAGCTGACTGTCTAACCTCACTTCTCTGCAATATCTTGAAATAAGAAAATACGACAACAGAAAAAAGAAGTCTATGTTACCGATATCTGTTAAAATTAACTGCTAAAGCATTTGAGATGATATATCTTGTGGTTAAAGGAATGGTAAAAAGGTATGGAAAACCTCAGTTCATTTCTCACCTTGATATGTTTTCTTTCTCTGACCTTAGTCAAATCAGTTAGGCTGATATTCTCAAGGGTATTTAGTTAAAGAATTCCCATTTGATTAGACTCTAGATAATCACATATCTTTGTGAGTTTTACTTTCTTGAGCTTCACAAACTAGCTAGGCACTTTGGAAATAACAGTAATTCTTCCTTTTTTCCATCTCGTCAGTTAGGGTAAGAACTACTTGGTAACATCAAAATGGGGATTAGGAGAGAGATTACAAGTGAACAGGTTAGAAACCTCAATCAGTCAAGGAAAGTAATTCTCAATCTCTCCACCCTACAAGGCGGAAGAGTTTCAACAGACTGACTAAGGAAGTCCCAGATCTGCAGTCACAAAACCCATTTGACAACTGTAACATCTGGAATCCATGCCAGGTAACTCTTATGGAGTGGAAATGAAAATCAATGTTTCTACCTGCTAAGAAAACATCCAACTTACTGGGGTCTTAACGTGATTAAAAGCAGTTATTCTTTATCTCCCTTTATGTGGGACACAATAAGATGTAGAAACCTAGAATGGCTCCCTAGATATATGGATTGATCCCTCATGAAACTGAACACCTGAATCTCAAGTCCCTACTTCAGTGTTTGTTTATATGAAGTTGATGATGAACAGGAGGAACAGAAACTCAATACCCTATGTCAACCAAATATTCTGTAGCTTAGTGATGAAAGCACTCTGATAAAATGGGAGAAACATGGGTAGAAAATGCACAAATGGAAGATGAATGTTGGTATTTCTGGAAGATATATGTCATCATCTGGAGGAGAACTGTACTGACTGAAGTACCGGACAACAAGCAGGTGATAGCCTTTCTCCTGCAATAAGGGGTAGTTCTCTTTTCACTAAATACTATTACAAAAGTCCCCAAATCCTAATACTTCATGTCAAATATTTTGCTTAATACAGAGTTACTAATTATTTAACTTGGCTAGAAAAATATGAGTTTGATTAAGGCTATGATTTTTGGATTTGACTGCCAAAGCCACCCCCTCTCTCTTTTCAATGGTTAGTTGCAGAGTTGTATTTTCTATATTATGTTAAGAATTCAATTCTAATGTCAGTTCTGTCTATAGATGTCAGGAATGATACTAATATGAATCTGGAATACTCTATTGAGTTTTTACTGGCATAAAACCAAAGTGAGATACTAGTGATGTCCCTGTCTTCGAGTATGACTGTCCTTGCAGCACATTCATAGGAAGGTTGCCACAAAGATGTATTACAGCACAAAAACCATGTGATATACTGTACCAGTATCCAATAAACATATTTATGAAATGTTTAACATTGGAGATGAGTCTAATAATGTTTGGCATTTCTAAGCACTACAATAATAAATGTTTCATAGCTCCACAGATACGCTTTAATAATTGGCTTTCTAGCATATAAAAAAGTAATTACTTAAGAGTTTGCTAACATAACAAAATCAGTTGATACACACTTTCAAAAAAAGTGCAGCTGTATAATGATGACGTTTATAGAAAATGCAATGAAAAAAAGCAATATAAAAATATTCTGTGTGAGTGCAAAACAATAAAGTGGATCTATGTACAACTATTTATACATATTGTGGCAGCTTTATCATCATTAGCAATACTTACAGGACATCATTTATGACTTAAATATAAGCCACTGAGCCATCATTCTCTACGTGAGAAATTACCACGTCTAACTCACAAATGTGCACTAGAGTATCAGGGAGATAATTGTTAAAAGACGACTGAAACTTTCATTATAAAAATGAAAATACATCAGTTAATGCACAAGGCTCCACGGTTCATTGAGCTCTTTAAAGCTAACTCAGGCAGAATGAAATTTTCACTACAGGTTGAAAATGAATGTCTATTTCGGTGAGATTCAAATCCAGTGCAGTACTCTGTAAATATATAACACAGCTCTACACTTCAATCATCAGTTAAAATTAAGAAACAAAACGCCTCAGAACAGCACAAAGGTTCCTTTACGTTAGGAAGATGGTCAGATGATGAAGTAACATCATCAAATTTATTTCTGTTCTCTCTTCTATCATGTTATGTTGGTCTTATCTCAGAAAAGTACTATAATGAATCTATACCTACTTTGTCAATGATCTAGAAACTTTATTTTTGATAAATTACAAACATTTTCATTTCTGGTAGGAATCTATCAATGTCAAAGCATGGACAGTCAGGAAACCATCCTTCGTTCTACTGTCCTGTATTTTTTTTAATGAATACATGAGACGGGGGAAATGAGAGAAAGGCAAAAAAAATCATAACCTTTCAACACATTAGCAATACATGTAAGCAAAGAATTGACAAATCTCAGGCTGCATTTAAATTACATATAATTTTGTAGGTAACAGGGGATATTGAAATAAATGTGAGTACATTTTAATGTGCTCTGCAACATACTATCTTATTATTCCTTAGGGTATTTCTGTTTTTCCCAACCTGTCAAGAATTCCATCAATTAATTCAAACTGCAGACATACTTTAAATAAGATCCCATTATTAAAATACTTTCTGCTACTGGTCAGACTCTGATTCGAATATATTTGATACAATCCACTACAGTTTCTTGTGTTAGAAAGACTACAAAAATATACTGAATTGCATAAGTAACTCAAGGATAGATAATCTAAAATGAGTCCTTGTGGGCATTTGTTTGTGTATTGTGTATATAATGGTACAACTATTGCTTAATACAAACTTGGTGTATAATCTTGGACACTTAAAACTGAAAATATAGGTCTCCTCTTGCCAATAACTGCAATCTGGATAAAATAGATTTAAATGTCTCTGTCCCCCTTACCACAGTATTAAGAAATATTTGATCCTTCATATTACTTTCCACAATAGATTATGGAAATCCATAGTTTGACTTGTACTTTGAGTCCAGCTCTAACATTTTTGGTCTTCTGGAAGGTTAATGGATTTGTGCTAACAGTATTGAACTATGTAATTTCAGTGGATGGTACCCTCCTCAGGAACAAAAGAAAGACAGCAGTTTTGCCCAACAAGTTTCAAGCCATTAATCTTGTGAATATTAACAGGTAGACCTAGAGACAACAGAACTGAGAATAACACATCAATTTTCTTAACTGTGAGAACATTCATCTCAGGCCTCCCAAGATTTTGGAATCATCTATTTTACACTGGGCTTAGTCCAGTGCTCAGTAATCAATAACACTTATGCTTAGTAATTTATCTCTTTTCACAACTCTTTGTGACTTGTTCTCACCCTACATACATATGCTCTGTTTAGGACTGGCAGCTGTAATGAGCCTATGACTCTTTTCTGATCATGATGAACTAACAAAAAAAATCCTTCATGGGTTTTATAACATCAGAAATAGTAACCCTAGGGCTTCTGTTTCCATTCTTTAAAATAATTTTCTTTGTTTTGCCCACCATTACAGTATAGGAATATAAAGTCATCACAGCAACTAACCCTAGTTAGACTGACAACAGCTATTCTAACTAGAGAGTACAGCCATCTATACATAACTTCAGCCAAAGTAATCCTCATTTGTTTTTTGTTGTTCAGAACCAGATGTGTTTCATGAAAACTCACCAAATATCAGAGCTATCTGTGAACAGCTAATCTTTCCCCAAGAAACCTTTCACTCAAATAAAACCTTTCACTTCCCGGTGAATGTGGAAGTGTTGCCAGCCTAAAGTCAGCGGTTACACTCAGAGCTGGTAAAAGCAACCATGAGGCATTTTGTGTACAGTCTCTAGAAAAGACAAAACAATACTCTTGCCTGACTTTCATCTTTATAAAACCTCATGTCTCTTGTGTGCAACTGTTCATTTACCAATTCTTGTCTAATAAATTGAGTAATTTTATAACAGATGCTAGCTGCGAATTTCAGCAATCATGGCCCAATGCAGACAACACATGAGGTGGTGCAGCAGGAAATAGAGGGCTCATTTCGGTGACACTTATTACTGCAGCTTTATCCATCTTGTCCAGAGAAAGAAATGCAAATAATTTTTGCGAAAATAATTTTCCTTTCAGACTCTTTCCTACCCTTCTAGATTTTAAATTAAAAGGACAAGAAAATAATATATTAGAAGACACACAGGTCTTGTCATCTGTATAATGCTCACACTCAGCAAGGTAAATTATTGGAGGCTTCCTTTCACTGATCCATTTTTTCCCTGTATGGTACACAAGTCATCTCTACTAACTGGTATGAATATATTTTCATAATTTCAGTCACACAAGTATTTGTTTTAATTGAATAAATTAATAAATTAAAGGCAAGTATTATTTTTTTTCTGTTTTTTTTGTGCATATGTACATGTCCCATCTCCCAGCATACAGGAAACAGACAACTTTAAATGTAAAATGCAAACCTCATCAATCTTTGAAAGTTTACTTACAATTGCAGAAAAAAACTTTTTTTGGAAACACAAATGTCCATAAAGAGTCATAAGCCATTTTAAGTTAGCATTGATTTAACTTAGAATAAAAATCATATAATCTTATTTTGTTTTCCCCCTAACATTCTGCTTTTAATTATTTACACAAGTAGATAAAACAGTATTAATTAAAATAAAGCACATAATTTCAAAAACTATCACACCCAATATGCTGTCTTCATAAAAGACAGTGATTTGTTCTTCTTTTGTGTTTGAAATTTAAACAAAGTTTTTCCCTTTCTTTTGTCTGAGCTCCCTTCATGCTACAGTAAAAATCCAACTGTATAGTGGATAGGTGATTTATGTTTTATGTAACTTAGTTCAAGACATGTAATAAGCAGCTTTTTTATTGCATATTTCTTTTATTTTTTATAATAAGCATAAATTTGTCTAGCTACTACAATTTACAAAGCTGTGGTTTAGATAGGAAATCAATAATGCCTTTTTAAGGTTAAGCTCAGTGAAACAAATTGCTGAAAGAGTCCCTGATGAAATTGCACCTCAGCTGAACTCACAAAGAACAGCACTATGGAGAGGGGATAATGTCATACCTGCAGTATTATAGATTGCAGCCAATAAATCAGATATATTGTAATTGCTAAGGGCACAGTCCTATTGTACTAAAAAAAATACCTTCAGGTCTCAAGGTAGAAAGATTGACACACTTAGTCTGGAGCAATCTAAATCAAATACTTCCCTAAAATGAGTGAATTAACCTTACTACAGGACACAGTCCAAAGAGACAGACACATTTTGTCCATGTAGAAATGGAGTACTGTGCCAAAGACTAAGCTAGAAGGAAGGCTAATACTCTGCACTGAAAAAACACAGAGGGGGCTATTACCTTGATGAAAAAAAACATACATTTTCCCCCACATAATTTCTGACATGTGGTGAAGTGTGACCCACTGTGTGGTTCTGCTCATCACAGAATCACATAAACACAGAATAGTTGAGGTTGGAAGGGAATTCTTAAGTCCATTTAGTCCAACCCCCCTGCTCAATCAGTGTCAACTACAGCAGGTTGCCCAGGACCATGTCCAGTTGGGTTTTTAATTTCTCCACAGATGGAGACTCCACCACCTCTCTGGGCAATCTATTCCAGTGGCCTAGCTGTTCTGCAAGTTTTTGATCCACCTTACTCTCTGCTTATCTAATCAGTACTTCATCAGCTTCTCTCTGAGGATATTAGCCAGACAGTGTGAAAAACCATTTTAAAGTCAAGGTAAACAACGTCCACTACTATCTCCTCATCCACCAAGCTAGTCACCTCGTTATAGAAGGCTACCATGTTGGTTAAGCCTGATTTCTCCTTTGTAAATCCATACTGACTACTCTCAGCCACTTTCTTGTCCTTCATGTGTTTGGAAATGGTTTCCAGGTTTCCAGGGCTCCACTACTTTCCCAGGGACTTAGGTGAGGGTGACTGGCCTGTAGTTTCCCAGATCTTCCTTTTTGCCCTTCTTGAACATACAGGTGACATTTGCTATCTCCCATCCCTAATGAACCTCTCCCAGTTGTCATGACCTTTCAAAGATAACTGAGACTGGCCTTGCAATGACATCAGCCAGCTCCTACAGATTTCATAGATGCAACCCATCACATCCCATAGAAATATGTATGTCCACATTGTCAAAGTGCTCCCAACCTGGTCCTCCTCCACTGAGGGTAAATCTTCCTTGCTCTATTCATTAGCAGCAGGTACTTCTTGGTTTTCTGGAGTTTCAAAGCCTCACCCACAAACATTATGACCAAATCTCTTCATGACAATAACTTTTGTTATTCACGGCTACATCAAGCTGGTAGGTGAGCCAGAATAAACTCTCTTTTATGAAATCCTCTTCTCTTCCTTCTGGGAAAGGAGTCTTTGTAACTCCCAAAGAATTTTAGCGATTATTATAGTTCACTTTTCAATTAATTTCCCAATTTCTTCTTCATAAATGAATTAGCCTCTATTCATTATTGCTAGTAATTACATTAGTTAACTTGTGATCCCAAAATACAGGTCTATGTTCTGTGCTTATAAATAAAAGTAGTTTGATTTTTCAGAGCCACTATAGACTTCAAGTGCTTGCTGAAATCCTTAGAATGCTTTCCAGGAGCAAGATATGCTGTGTACTCTAAAGACTACAAATTAATAGCAATAAACATGCAGATACTCAATACATATTAAATGCATCAAATGATTGCTATTTGGAAGATGGTATTATAATCTAGTGAACAAGAAGATTAGCTCACCTATGATACCTAAAATATTTACATGAAAAAATAGTTATTCATATAAAGCTCTAAGTTTTAATGCTTCTGGGCCACACTTTATCACAAACATAATAATCAAACTTTGTCTGGTGACACAATTGTTATCCGGATAATCTTCATATGTGAGTAAAGAAAGGTCAGTTTTCACAGTGAGCTTTATAAAATATATCTGCGAATTAACTCATTTAAATCTCTAACATTCTTTAAAATGTACTCAGCTTCCTACTTTTCTCTAACAAAGACAGTAAAATTATATCGCATTTTATGACAGATTGTTCAGAAATACAAAGTGAAGAATTAATTCACCATAAAATCAGGTATTTTCTTTGCTGGGTGTCAGTAAGGTGTTAAAAGCAACTGATGATATGAAAGACAGTAAAAGCTTATCGCTTAGAGAAATTCCAGCTGAACTACTTTTATGACTTTGTCTCACTTTAGCTAAAATTTTCTCTGATGTTAGAGCTTTTGAAATTCCTGGGAGGGTTTTATCCCCAGGAAGAGTCTTATTTTCCATTTCAAAAAGAACTAAAACAATTCTTTGGTTTTACCCCTTTTGATACACATACACATTTTTATACAGTATGTGGCATTAAAGAGCATTAAAACCCAAACCTTGCAACTTAGAAATTGAATAAAGTTTTACTTTTGAGACAATGTCGACCGTTATTGTCTTTACTACTCCTTTGGTTTTGCAGACAAAACCTAATGCAACAAACTCATGTGATCAACAAGAATTTTTCATTGATTCACCACTTGCAACCTTGTATACCTCAGCATCTCCTAAACCCTCAGATGTGTTTCCACCTATTTACCTACTAGCTGCATTCAGACACAGAGACAGAAAGGAATTTCTAGTGAGGACCAAAGCAAGAGAGAGACCAGACAGAAGCACAGCAGACATGCTGCTCACCTGACATGTATGAAACAGAATCTCTGTCAAGCAGTTCAAAACCTGGACCGGTAGTAAGGTCAGTCACTTGAGAGCCCTAACTATATTTTGATAACACTGAGGAAGAGTGCTATTCCTGTCTGTTTTGTCAAACGTTTGGAAAGTCTTTTTTCCCACCTCAGAATGACTGAAACTTCATATGTTTATGTATGAGTATTTATCATGAGGTTTCTGCTACACTTGTTTGCCTAAAGATAGGAAGCTCAGAAAAAAAATCTATTGTCACTAAAGGAATCAAAAAGAAAAAGCAAGGCTCCAAGATTCAGGTTTGTCATTATCATGGCATAAGCAATTCATCCTCTAGGATGCAGAACCCCCAAATACAGAAAGTACTGTGCCTTCTGAAGGTCCTCCCCAGCTCAGTAAGAAGTCTCTACTCTGTTACCTGTGTTACCCATCATTATGGTATTCAAGCATCACTAATAATAATTAAATATTTAACTAGTTAGTATCTGGGACAATAGTTAGAAGCCTGGCTGGGCAGTAGCTCCTGTGAGCAGCAGACAATCAGAGCAGAAAGAATTATTGTGATTATTTCTTAATGAAGTGGCTAAAATGGCTCTTAGCTAATCAATGAAAAAGACTTACCTACTTGGCCCTTGTTCAGAAACAACCTGAATAATAGTTATGCAAATAAGTGCTTACCGCCAGATTACAGACGCTTTCATATTTTACTACTACTGAGAAATAACCGTAAGTGAACCTGCAGACAAGGTGCAGAGAATTGCTAAATGCCCCATAAACAGAGACGAGTGCCAGAAACTTTGCAGCATCCCAATTGTCTAACTGGCTCAAGTTACATAAATTAAGAACAAAATACAGCATCAGCGTTCCGTTTTGTCAACACATTGATCAACTCACACCTTTGCTGTTCACTTGTTAATCGCCTTCCCTATCTCCCTGTCTTATCTGCCGTAGCAGATTTTATAACTAGTATTTAGAGGAGGGCAAACGGAAGTGAGAGGAAATGGGAATGTCTTGTTTATGGAACTGCAACAGCTAACACAAGACATAAAATTTATAGTTAGACACCTGAATTAAAGAGGTCTCAAAGATGTTCTTAGAGGTTGTGTGTGCAGAGTCCTTTGGAAAATCAGGACAAGTTTTTAGATACTTATTAGCATAGGGCACAATATATCTTTTCACGATCAGTTTGTACAGGAGGCTGGACTATATGCCACTTTAAAACTTAGGGCTTGTTTACTTGTCTGAATAGTGGGAAAATCTACAGCATCCTCCGTGATGCTTTTGTTCACATGCTTGTTCTCTGAAGGGACCTTTGAACAGAGAGACCAAACCGTGATCCATCTGATGCTGAAGAACACTAGAGTCTTTTCAAGTATTTGCAGCAAAATACTTTTTTTTTTTTGACTTTAAGAGTTGATGTCCCTTTCAGCCTAAAGAAGGTAGCAAAGTTTCACCTCATATGTCCCTTCTGTTCTGCAATGAATAAGCATTCCATCACACAAATAATAAAAAAAATGTTCCTTTTTCTCAGAGCAAAGACAAAGCCAAGTATTACAAATTGTCCTACCAAGCTCTTCTTGATTTTTTTTTTTTTTTTAATATACTCTTAGGAAGTCAAGGCAAAACCCTCAGTTCTCTAATTTTCTCCAACTTTTTTGAAAAATCAAATAATTCTCAGTCCTTCATATGATACAATCTTCTCATTAAGTAGGACAAAGATTTCATGACGACTACATTCAATTTGTTCTTCAGGCCAAAAATTTCAGGACAACAAATTTTCCTTTATTTTATGTTGTGTCTATGTGTATATTCATACATAAATACTAACACACACACACAAATATATGTATATATGCCTCATAAGAAACATGAACTTGTATTCCTTACAGGAGTGACTAAGAGTGGTAAATTGTCAGAAAAAACACCAAATATATTGACTGCTGACTAACATAAATTAACCTTCCCTATACAGTGTAAAAATCCTTTCCACTTCCAAATTTATATAAAGAGTAAGCATTTCTGAAGGACACCATGAATGATATGACTCATATTTTTTAAGGTGCAAGTTTCCCTTCTCATACTATATACGCTCCAGAAAAGACTCTCAACAATAGAATTGCTGTTCTCCAGTGGAAAAAAATCCAGCATAGCCGCTTAGTACATCTCTTCCTTCCACAAAATTTAGCATGGAAATAAGAAAATGAAGTGTATTCTTCCACTGGAAAAAACCTTGAATATCATGCACTATCACAAAGAGTATAACCTCCCCATACAAAACTCACAAGCACTTTCTGTTTTGTTGACTGTGTGCCAGTAACACTTATTTTGAAATTTAAAGCACTTACTGCAGCACTTTCACATTCCGTGATTCATTTTTAAAATTTCTTTTGGCAAAACTGGAGCTATAGATATCATTTTGACACAGAAAAGAAATAAAATGAATTCTAATTGGGCCCAGAAGTTTACTGAGGTTACAGAGGAAGGTGCAGAAGGAATAATGTGATGAAAATTTAAGACTGAACACATTAATTGCAAACACTACAATAGATACTAATACATGTTTTGCATTCTTTTAAATTAAGCTGTTAATGGAAGAAACAGTCTTTGCTTATCAAATTCTTACTGTGGTACTCAGAAAGTACAGCATAATGAAGAAGGCCAAAATTTTTAGCTGTGAAAAGTATAATTGGATGCTTACTGAGATTTAAAGAAGTTGAGAAATTTCAAAAGAAAACCTGACAGAAGTAGAAAAAAAGAGTAACAATTTTAAATGGCCAATCTTTTCATACACTCTTCCGAGATATTATCTCTTTTCTTCTGATATTGGTTTAGTATGGTTATTATATTACTGCAATGAGAAATAAAACAAAAAAAATCTACCAATTTTAAAGGCAATCTTGGTATAGCTGCTTCATTGTACGAGAAATAAAACCAAGTACACCAGTAGCCCTGTACCCTGGAATCATCGCTATCATTAATTAAGTGGAGTACAGTCCAATTGGAGTTATCAGTTGTGGAAGGTAAAAGGAAACAGGAAGGGATACTACAAGATGCCATCCAACAAAGCAAAGGTAGAAAAGGATAGAAGTAATTTTTAATATAGAACACAAGTCTTCCCAGATGATTTAACATGTCATATTAACAGAGAGGTAAAATCTATGTCCCCATGATGGGCAATGGTCTTATGAGTTGGAGACTCCAGAAATTCAGCAGCTACAGGCACAGAAGACTCCGCAGCAGAAAGTTACGCAAAGGAGGCTACAGCATTCTTCGAACCCGGCAGGAAGAGCAAGGACTCGAAGGGAAAGATTTTGAAGCCAGCCTGTACTTAAGTTCACATGATTGAATACTATAACACAGCAGTTCTAAATATTCCTCTCCATAAAATGACAGTTTAATTTTATAAAATCAGCATAATTTTCATGTACCAAATGCTGGGTTGTGACAGGAAACACTTATTTGCATGAATTTCCATCATGCTATCAACACAAAGTTTCTTGGCAAACCTGTATGATTGCACCTGCTCTAGCTATCGAGGCCAGCAGACCAGCCTTCACGGGGCCCATAAGCTTGCCTTTGCTTTCTTCATCCACTTGTGTCACTTATGTTCTCCCCTCATCTTTCCCCATTACATAAGTAACAGAAAGTCCTTGCTTTGAGTCAAAGGACACTAAGTCAATTAAAAATCACTGCCACACAGAACCTGGTGCTTCTGGTTTAAGAAGTGGAAACAATAAAGATAATTGGTTAAACAGACTACACCTCATTCTGTACCAAAAAATAGTGCAAAATGCTTAACAGAATTTAATCTTTATTGCATTTGAACTTATTTTCTTTTTACCCACATGCTTTATTATTTTCCAGTGTCTGAATGCAGAATATCGCTCTATATTCCATTCTTTTCCCACTAAGGTAATAATTGATTACATTAATTAAAAAATGTAAAGAGCTAAAAAGTGTCAAATTCCAATGTCAGTTTTGTGAAGCAAGTGAAAACAGTCATGTTTTTCTGCATTTAATATAGCCTTAGTGGAGATCAGAATTTGGCTCTATATTCTCATTCTATATTTTAATTATATTCTGTAGTCATTCACAAAACTTTGGAAAACCAAATAATATGTCCTCAGTTCCACAGCTACTAACCAGCAACTTCAAAGAATAATGAATAAAGTGCCAATTTCATACAACTAAACCATTTAGTTCAAGTACTTATGGAGTTGTACACAATTACTTCATTTTCTTAGAACATTAAATGAATTCTGAATTTGGCCACAAATATTTATTTACCAGCTATCAATTTTACAATGAACCAGATTCTTGTGAAGGAAACTATTAATAGTTTTGAAAGAAGAAAGTGAAGAAAAGCAATTTTCAATTTATGTGATCAACACAAATGGCTGAAAAAAAATTTTAAGTCCATTATGCCTATTCTTATAAATTTGTAGCTGTTCTTTACAATAAGGTGATGTAGTCAAGATTCAAACATTAACTGAGTTAGCAGATTGCTTTCCACTTCTGTCAAGAGGCAATCCACAAGTTCACAGATCCCATTATATCCCTATATTTCCCTTTTTATTCAGTTACCCATTACGTTTGCACATATGATACCTCTTAAGATAAGGATCTGGTTGCCTATTTCAGACTTTCAGGTTTGACATTGGAATGGATAAAAAAGACTGTCACAGAACACAGTATATGCACAGAGCATAGAGATGATTTTGACCCTAAACTTTATTTTTTGTTCCTGACAGACTTACAAGACCCAGTAATTGTGGTGGAGGTTTCTTCGCAGTGTTTTTGTTTTTTTTTAAAAACAAAAATCACAAAAGTAGTGACATCCTTATAAGTAGGTTCAGCATTTCAGGGCTGCATAAATTACAGATTCCTTAGCAAGGTCTGTTCTTGGCCTCATTCAGATTCCACGAATTGAACCTTGGCAGGATACTTGTACATCATCTTTATTCAGTAGAGAAATCCAGGGTTCTTGAGCTCTGTCTAGGGTGAAAAGCATGCTCACTTACCCTGCAGTTGCGTACACTCCACTCATTCTGATTGTAACAACAGTCAACCCCGCTGACTAGAAACTGCTTAAATAAGTTCTTCCTCCTACTTCAATCTGTCTTATCCAATAGTGTCCATACTTCAAGCTGTGATTTGACATCATTGTATTGAGACTAATAATTTTTTGCTGTCTACATAAAAGTGCATGAGAGTTATTGTACCTATTCATACCTTCAAGTACTCACACATAAAAATGTTACTAATGTAATATAAAATAATTATTGCTCTGTAATACTGTTGGTACTCTGAATCATTTAAGCCAATGAGAAAAGTATTAAAAAGTAATTTTTTCACAATGTGTCACCCATGTTTTATTTCATTCTGAGATCGTATTTGGCATCAGTATGCCTACTAGAATTCAGAAATCTTCTGTAAGATTATTTTACTACAAAAAAGACTCACTGGGATATAAAAAGCCTGCCACCAAGCTGACAGCAGTCTTTTCATCAGTCACAATTCCCTCTACGTCCAACTTTTTTAGAAGTGAAAATTCGGCTATTTAATGGATTGTGTGAGAACAAGCTCTATACTACTATTTTGAGACTCAGTATGAGGTAGTCAGCTCTTTCTCTTAGGAAGAGGGGTACCTGCGATTACCATATGTCACTCCAGAGAGCTGGTCTGAAAGGGCCGACCTTGTGTCTCTTTCCGATTCCATGAGCAGAAGCCCGACAGGACTCTTACCCATCACCATTAATAATCAGAGAAAGCTGGGCTCCTGGAGCACTGGCTTGGATAATGAACGAGATTAAAGATGGTTACAGAGTTCCACATGAGTTATTAGCTGTTAGCCTGATGTAAACATGACTAACAGATAATGGAATTAGCTTGGCTGAGCAGAAATCACTCGGAAGAACCTAATACTTCTCCTCCATCATGAAATATTTCTTAGAGGAGGGAGAAGGTTACGGAAAGTCTTGCATGTCACTTTGAGGGCTCAGGTTGGTTATGACATTGCTTGAAACAATCCTCTCACAGAGACAGATGTGCTTTTTGTCTTTGCATAGGAACTTTGGAGCACAGAGGAAAATAAAATTAATGTGGGGAATGGGACAGACCAATAGAAAATATTTCTGATCTCAAATCACTTTCTTATAGTTCTACCTTCTTTAGTAAATATATTTCGGTAAACTACTGAGTATTTTTGTTATTATGGATTTTTTTCTCTGAATTTATGCATTTATTTTGTCACTAAATTTGTCACCACTTAAAAGTCAATGATGTGGCTCATTTTGTTTTGCTGCTTTTTTTTCCCCTTCCTTTTTTTTTCTTGAACACCACTTAACTGCATAAACAGCAACAGACCTGACACTTCATTGTTAAGCAGGCACTAGGCAAACAGAATTTGGAATCCAGCAAACATGCCTGCAGGAGTCAGCAAGCGATTTTCACCTGAGCAATCAGTGATCAGACCTTAAAAATAGAAGATAAAAGATTCAGGATTTCAGGTACACAGATAGACATCCAGACATGCACCAAAGACAAGCAATGTATTGTTAAAGATTTTTATCAATGTAACTGACACAAAAAATCTTCTTAGGCTTATGAAAGAGGCTAGATACATACAGTTGAAAAGTATAGCATTCACACAGCCTGCAACAACATATAACAGAACGGGGGAAAAAAAAAATAAGGAAGAAGAAAAATTACAGGATAAATTGTAACCCCAGCTTCCACTAACCTTTATTCTTATGAAGAACAAAGAAAGAGGATGGGCAAACATCAGGAAAAAAAAGCACAAGGAGGACTGGGTGCTAGTGAAAAATCTTAATTTCTTTTGCATCCACTCCAGTCATTAAGTCAACAGCATGTAAATTGTTTACAATTCATCTCTGTGAGTTCATTAGCTCCCTTTTGTTTTGCTAAAGTTGATCAAGAAAAGGGAAAAGGAGAAGAGAGGGGAAACGTTTGTGAAAACGATGCTGAAAATGCCCAATAATTTGTTTACCACTTTTCATTCCACTTTTGTTAAATGCATTTTAGAGTAATGACATGCATGATAAAACAAACCTTTGTGATCACAGGATCTGAAGACATTTTTAAAATGGAATTTCAGAAGAAAAAGTAGCTTGCGGGGGGGGGAGTGGGAATCAGTATACATTAGTTTCACCTGAAATGAACTCATGTTCCTAATATCCTGAAAAACTGACACTTGAGTTTTCTCATACTAGAAAGACTGAAAAACATTATACACACTCAGTGATGCAACTTTCAGTAATTTAATCAAGGATTTGGGACAAATTTGCTTCAAGGATGTAGTGCTATTGCAATTTTGTGAATGCTTCTTATAAAGCCTGTAAATTTCTTACAGCTCCTTTTTCTGCATAAGGTCACTGTAGAAAACACTTTCTAGGACATCCAGTACTACTTCTATTCAGACCATCTGCAAAGCACGGTACGCAGTGCCCTGGGTAAAAAGCATGATGTTCCGTTGGTCACTATGGACCATTTTTCCTGATAGTGCTATTGGTTCTGCTCATTTCTCTGTTCAAAAACATGTGCTCATTCATTCCACAAACTCTTTTCTGAGCTCAGAAACTGAAGCACTGGAAACAGTCTTTTCCAAGCACTAGAGTCAACCAGGGGAAAGATAAGTAAAAATGGGAAGGGAGGAAAAAAAAGTAAAAATATTCTTCTTTTAAAAAATAAGTAAAACACAAGGCAACTAAAACCTCATTCTTTGATCTTCATACTATAGTCTTTTACATTCCACTACAAATAGTAATACTTTAAAGGAGAATTTTTCTGCTGTCTTTTCAGTTGAGGAAACAAAAATGGATAAAAAACCCTTCAGATTTCATTTCTTCATTGGAAGAAGATGTATGTAGAATTTTTTCACCTTCCACATAGGGAGGTAGTCAAACTTTATTTGCTGTGTGGTATAATACCCTTTCATGGACCTTCTCAATACACTGTTCATTAAAAGTAGGTTCTTAATAGTTGCCATGAAAGTTTTTGGCAGAGCTTTCATTATACGGAAACAGGCTTTGCGCCCCTTGCATCTAGTACATTTAGTATACACCTTCTGAAAATAATGAAATTAGTAAAATTCTGCTGCAAGCTTAGTAGCTACAGTGTTAGTTGATACCTTACTACTGTTATCCTGAACTCTATCCCCAAACTTCTCAGGTAAAAAAAAAACCTGACAGAACATGGTAACTGTGACACAGGAAAACCAAGAAAATACACATTGCAACAGAACAAAAACTGGTTTTCCATTTTTTCTGTCCTGTTTGGGAAGAAAAAACCCCACAAGCAACGAACATTTTTGTGGAACTAAGAACTAATATAAGGAAAACACAAACTAAAGAAGTTTATAATATAGCAGTACAATTATCTACAGCACAGTTTGATGGTGGTGAACATGAAGCACAGCAAACTTTTAAAGATTGATGAAAATATATACTTACTAAACAAAAATTTGCTTTCATAATCTTCCAAAGACCAAAAATCTAAATAATTATACAAAAAATACTAAGCAGTGTATATAGTAGGACTGTTCATTTACACACCCATACATACCATATTAATAAATGCTTCAGAGTGTAGCACATTATTTTCTAAGCATTAATGAATAAAACATGCTGACAGATCTTCACAGAATACGAATAACAGTAACTATATTTCACAAAGAGAGAACTGAAGGTAGAGAGAAGTGATCTGAAAAAATCCATCGGGGCAAGTAGCAGAATATACCAGAGCTAAATCCAACCCTATATCTTCAACCTTCTTGCCTTTAAGTGATAGATTAAAAAACCAAAAGATTAATATCTAAAAGATTATGCCATTTTTAAAAACTGCATCCTGAGAATACATAATTAGATTAATTGTTGACAGTGTTACTTAAAAACTACATGCCCTGGCACAGCAAGTGCTTTCCTCAGCTTCTGAGATTTCACTGCTAAGCTTGTCTTGTCACGCCATCATGTTGCAGGAACTCACACGCACAGAGCATGCAACATGCACTTGGTTTTATTACCTATCACATATGTAACCTCGAAACGCCCACAATTAATCCAAAGAAAGCATCCAAAACACCACCAGTTTCTTTAATAGCTTAGAAGCTCCACGAGAGCATAGACCAACGAGTTTTTGGTGAAGTAAAGCCATCGGGGGGGGGGG
>Ga0065711_1031386_pt1 | contig 29813 bp, 27 predicted proteins | sample Hoacrofraction12_FD_59098 | JGI IMG/M metagenome (GOLD analysis project Ga0065711, IMG submission 59098) | Hoatzin crop microbial communities from Cojedes, Venezuela - Epithelial fraction 12 v2 (version 2) | ecosystem: Host-associated > Birds > Digestive system > Esophagus > Crop | place... | reverse complement strand
CCCCGCCCCGAGAAATATGGGGGCAGAGGAGGAGAAATCAAGAGAACGAAAAGCATGTATGGGCTTTTTTCTAGAGGAAAAAGCTTAGATTTTTCCTGGTATACCCATTGCCCTTCAAATACAGCAGTGGCTTTGTTGCAACTTTTCTTAAAAATAAAGAGCATTTAGAGTGCCAATGAATGCCAGGTGACAAAAACTCATAGGAAGATAGACTAACAGGGTTTTTTTCCCTACCTCAAATAGGAATCAAGGATGCTTTAACTGGATTTATCATTCATCCTGCAATGTACTTAATGTGCCTGTTCACAGAACCTCATGTCTGAGGTACTGGGTTTTTTTTTTGTTTAGCCAACAGTAATGAATAAGGCTTTGCCAGAATCTATAAAAGGTAGGAAGGACATAGGTAATTCACTTTTTATGAACCGATTGTGATACTTGAGACCTCTGGAAGTTGCTTGTATCACCCAGGAGGTGTGTAGTGGGTCTGGGCACAGAACCGTTCAGTCCTGGCTCCTAGTCTTACACCCTTACTGTGCTCACCCTTGATGTGCATCAGGGTGGCTTGTGCTGAAGTAAATTGTGAAGGGTACCTGTCTTGAAGAATCCATGCTTCTGCATGCGGTTGCAAGAGGAAAAATCAAGTGTAATACTCTGCAGCTTTTGGTTATGGCAGGATACATGTCACATTCACATGCTGGGGATTCAGATATCTACTGAAGTCCTACTTTTTATTTCCTGTATGACTGTGCACCTGCACCGTGGTGTAGTGTTATTTCACAGCTGTGTAGCTGTTTCATGAGTTTGTTTCTAATGGCCCGTGGAAATAATTATCCAGTAAACATAATCTTGGCTTCATACAACTTAAGGTCACTGATATTTGGTCACCAATATCATTGCTCTCTTATAAATATGGAGTATGAGTGCCTGTAGTAAGAGTGTTGATGGACTGAGATTTTCGTGGTTGAGGTGCCCAACTAACCTCATGCAGACCACTCTGTTTTCACTGTGGGTCCCTAAGAAATACTGCTTATGTGGTAAAGCTTATGTGTGTTTCATCAGTGCAAAAAAAATCTTCAGATCGATAAACCAATTTCAGCCTAATTTGACGTGTAGAGGTTTTAAAAACCTTATATAAAAGGTTTGGGTGGTTTATTTCCTTGAAACAACTTTTTGTGCCAAAAGGAGTAAGGCCTTTCTAGCATTCACACTGAGGGAACACCCAGTGAAAATTGCACTCTTGTTAGGCATCAGTAATGTAGGCATGGGAGCTGAACCTCCAGGCAGAGCTCTGCAGAAAGTGAGCTTCCTTGATTCTGCTGTTCATGTGGAGCACTGGGCTGTGGACTGCACAGTTCCTTCTGTGCTGCTGAAATCTGGCTTGGCTTGTTGATTTTTTACCCCTCTTCTGCCACTCAGGCTGTTGCTGTGTGTTTTGTTTCTCTTGCAGGTAAATGGCAGGACAGAAAGCGGTGTGAAAACTTTGAAAGGCACCGAGAAGTCCAAGTAGGTCATTCATTGCTGAAGGGTATTAGAGATGAGGTCTCCTATTTAACTTTTTTACTCTTTCTTGGCACTCATTCTGAAATCTGGCACTTGTCCATTCATTTGGTGCTTGCCTAAAACAGTGGTGAGTAAGCTGAGCTGTGGTGGAATAGTAACACAGTCTTGATTAAATTGCTGAAAGCCCTTTTCTTTTTGCTGTCAGGTCTGGTGTCAAAGCGGTGCACGTGAGAAATCTTTTAACTCCTTTGCATGGGTGAGGATGGTAGGATATACTTAGAACTGCCTTATCCACCCGATTCGTTGTTGTGTTGCTGCTTGACTTCACATATCGGGCAGACAAAGTAATAATCTCTGATCTAGTTTTTGTTACTGAAAGATGACAATTAAGTCATTTAGATTTCTTAACTTCTGCTTGCTCCTGATAAAGCAGGATCAGACTTCTGAGCCTGCAAAACAGGGAGGGATTGATCAAAGGTGATGGCTGTAGAGAATGACACAGCTCAGTACAGGTGATTTCGGCTGAACTAGTGCATTTTCTGCTCATTGTTGGCCAAAATGGCAAACAATTTCCGAAACTGGAAAGAGAGATACAGAAGACCTGACAAGCTCTGTGAAAATGAGGTTGTTGAAGACCAATATCAAGGCTAAAACCCACCTAACAAAAAGGCATCGATGTTAATGTAGCAAGAGCAGAGACATATCCTGCTAGAAAGTAGTTCCTCTGCCAAGAATTTTTTGAAATGCAGGAAGTATAAAAAGCATAAATCTAGAAAGCCCCAGAATAATTCAGGTTCGTGTTTCCTCTCTGTTTTCTGTCACTATTTACTCCCTTCTCTCAGCAGACAGGGAACTTTCCTTCAGGAGTATTAAAGTGAAGATGTAGATGGTTTTTCTCTTCCACAAATAAATTTTGATGTAACATGAAATTATTCTGTGATTTCATTTATGCTAGCTTTGTGGGGAGGAGGAGTGGAATCCAAGTAGTGAATTCCCCAGCAAATGTCCGGCTGGGTTAAAGGACAGCAAGCTGTCGGTGTTAATGATACCACAATATATGTAATTAGGTCAGAAAGGGAGCAGCTCACCAGACAGTGTCTCAACATGTCGATTGAAATCTTGCACATTCCAAAGGAAGTGCCAGGTGTGCAGGCAGCAAAGGCAGAGTTTGCAGCATCTTCTGAGATGGAAGCTAACCAGGATTGCTAGTTTTCTAATTCAGAGGCACTGATGGACAAGATAGAAATAACTCTCGTCTAAGTATTTTTGCACAACATTGGTGGTTGGGTTTGGTTTTTTTTTTCTTTAAAAATTATTCCCATTCTGCTGTAACTGCTCAAACTCTTATGTTCTGATGATCTTCCACCTTAACTGTAACAAAAGTCGTTTCTCTGGCAGGACTAAGCAACTTGAATTGCATCTCACTACTTTGGACTTTCCGTTCACTCCCTTCTCTTGCCGAGTAACCTTTAAACTTGGCTTTGAAGCTGTGCCCAGCTTTCTGTTTCTATATTCTAAGTCTTGTTTTTGATGTGTTGATGTGTTAATCTGTATTTTTCTCTTTTTCAGTTCTTAATACCTGTTGTAATATGTATGTGGAGTTCTTCTCTCTAAATTTTCCCCCAACATTCTTTTGAAGCTCACCAAAAAACCCCCAAACAATCCCTAAACCAATTTTCCTGCTCTTGGTAATGTTTGGTAATTTTGGTTTTGGAGTACGTTTTTTTCAGCATATATTTATATTCAAATAGCATGCAGTGCCAAGTTCAAGGGTGCTGGAGAAATAAAAAGAATTTTCCATGCAAATTTGAACGCCAGCTTCTTGCTATCTTACGAGAGTTTTATTGTCAGGCCGATTGTTTACAAGAAAAAATAAATAGAGGCTTTATACATTTTGAAGAAAGCAATATGTAGATTTAATAAAAAAGGCCTAAAGCAGGTAATATTGTTTGCTTGGTTGTGGCTTAAATCAAAAAAACTTTTGTCTTCCATATATAAATATTTAACCAAACTACACCTGCTCACAACATACAGGTTTCTAGAGTGTAGGAGCTTCTTTCTACTCTTCTTTAAAATTAATTTCTCTAAAATTTGTGTTTCAGTACTAAATCATGGGTATCCTGGTGTGTGTGTGTTTTTCTGTATTGCATATGCCAAACATGATTCCTTTCAGGTGAGACACTCTGCTTTAAAGGAGCCCTGCAGAGAAGGACTAAAAGCCTACAAGCTCTTTAATTGTATTTGTGTAGTTCATACTTTACCTGATGCTTTGGCATGTTGGCATGGAGTTATTTTCTATTGCAAATGTTGCTCTTCTAGAATCCAAACGTTAGTCAGGTAATTCAAGATATTAATGCTGTGAAAAAGCATTCGTGTTCCAGACTTTTTTGTTACCTTACTACTATTCTCTGAATTGAAAGCTCTAGTGACCTCTTAAAGCCCCAACAAAGTAATCTTTGGGTAACACTTTAATTAGAATTTTTAAATTGGGTTGAATGAAGCTATTTTAGCTGCTGACGGTACGGGATACACTTGGCTTTGTGGTTTACCAATATATGAAACTGCCTGTATTGTCTTACAGTATTGGTGTGATGACCCTCCAGATACCAGTGCCTCGTGTGTGCAGGTAGGGCTGCAATTCTGGGAAACCCTGTCTTTCTGTGAAAAGCTCTGGGCAGAAATGCATAGAGGTGTAAGCATTTGGGGGAGCTCGTGGGTTGTGTGTCTTTAAAATATGTTAACATATATGTTTGCAAGTCTTTGCGATTTGTTTTAGAAACTAGGAACTAGGCATATAAAAGACTGTGTGTATCTTGTTCTCTGTGAGACTTTTGTTGCTATAGTTGAGTTTTTATTGCATGTATCCAACTGACTTGGTTCTGCCATCTCTGTGATGTCACTTATTGACTGATCAAAATAGCAGTCTGTTGCATAGGTAGTTAATTTGGAAGAAAAAGCTTTTGCTCTAGAATTGTTGGTCACCACTAAGGTTTGTGGCACAGTATCTTTAGTACTGCAGTGGTTGGAAGTAAACGCAGAAATAAGCTTTACACCCTGCTCTCTGTGCTGCTGTTCAGTGATGCTGTGGCAGCAACTGCAGCGCATGGTGTTACTCCCCTGTGATCATTCCCACCATATGCTGCCACTGGCTTTGTTGTGTCACCACAGTTGATTGTGGTGCTACTCAGTAAACTGGATGAAACAACTCCTCACCCTTTTTCAGTGTGTGGTCGCAGCTGAGGAGTTGGTGTGCTGTCTGAGTGGGATGGGGAAACAGGGTTTGGAAACATCTGAAGGCAGCCTCGCTGCTGGAGAGAGCGTGGTAGCATCTTGAAGCAGGTAGTGATCTCCTTACAGGGAGAGCAGCAGTAGAGACTAGAACAGTGAGTTACATCTTCAGGTAGAAGTGTTATGGTATTGAAATACATCCACTCTTCTGTCACTGTCTGCTTGTAGCACTTAGACCCTTTGTGTTCAGAACTAAGATGTTGTATTGTGTGCTGCCAGTAACAGTGTTCAGCCTATTAATAGTAATGTTAAAAGCGTTTAATTTCTGATATTTTAAGTAATTTTATATTAAAAGTGGTTTCAACTTTGGGCTTTGCAAAATGCAGGAAATGTTTCTAAGCCTCTAATTTGACAGAACTTACTTATTTTTTTTCTTTTTTTCTTTTTTTTTTCCCCCCTCCCCCAGCCCTGTTAAATGAAAATCTTGGTGCAACTGTTCTGGAATAGTATATGCAGTCCTGCTGTCAGTGTTTGCTGGTTGGTGCTGTTCTTAATTTTACTGATTACCTTTACGATATGCAGTTGTATGCACATCTCTCTTTACATTTGACTGGAGCCTTGAAACGAGATGGCTGATTTTTTTGATGTATGATGAAACTCACGTGTGTGCTTTTCTGCCAAAGTTCAGAAGTACTTGCCAGATTTCATTTCAGGTGATTCATGTTGTTTTAGAAATGTAATTTCTGCCATTTTAAAAAAGGATAAACTGCTTTTGCATCTTCCTTCTACTTGTTTTCCTCCAAATTCTTTCCCTCCAATGTCCTGCTGGGTCTTTCTGGAGCAAGGTTTCTGCACTGCTTCACACAGCTGATTGGTTTTCAATAGTGCATGTGTACATGCATTAATACTTCGTTAAGCTCTGTATGTTGTAGTGACCGCAGTTGATGCCACTCGAGTTGCCTGCTTCAGCTTTGTGCCAAAGCTTAAGGTAGTCTGTTTTCACTTAGTACAGGAGAATCATGTGCTGTCAGTGGGAAGACAGCAGTATGTGGATATAGATAAAGATTTTGTCAAAATGGTAATAAGTTGTTGATTTGTTTGGATGGTCGTGAGAGGAAGTTGGAGGGAGGGGGTTTCATGACCTTTATAAGTGAAGTACTTCACCATTGCTCATTTTGGTATGTTCCCTTTGCTGCTTTGATGGTGAGCTGTGATCTTCCTGGAATATGCAATATAGTTCCTCCTACTATTTGTTTCTTCTGTTTGAAGCAGTGTATTTGCTGCTGGTTGCAAGTTGAGAATTACTGATAGTACCTCAAAGGCATTTGGGTAAGAAGGCAGATGCAAGTTCCTTCTTGTTCAGGCTAGCAGTGGAAGCTCCAGTATACAACAAATGTACAACAAATGACTGCTTGTAGTTGTTCCATGCTATTTTCAAAGTTCACGCTGTTGATGTGGTGAAAGTTTAGAGTTAATGGAGTTTTAGGCTATATCCATTTCTTGTCAAATCTACTCTTAACATAGCAAGAAAGGGATAGGGAAGCCTCTGAAGTGTCGTATGCGTCCTGTAACAATTCCCCGGTCTGCCTAGGAAGGCTGTTTGACTGCAGATCTTTCACAGCATGTATTTTTCTAAGTATAAGCTTTTTTTATTGCAGCTCAAGCCTGTTAAGTTCTGCTTGTTCTGTCACTGCTTAGTGAGAATAATGTGTTCTTGACTTCTTTAGAAAAAATCTTTATGTATTCTAATCTGGGTACTATGGCTAGTTATATTTCAAAGAATAGCTTTTCTTGTATGTGCTGCTTTCTGAACCTTTTATCTGGTGTCCTCTAAATAATGCAGTTTCTTGAGGTCTGATTGATCCTGAGTTGAGTGAATTATTACAGTAAACAGTAGCAGTGCACTCCAGCAATGGATATCTTGGTTTATTACATAATTTCTGGACCTTTCTTTGTGGTAAACTGTTCAGGCAGTAGACTATGTAGACGAGAAGTGTGACTCTTGGAGGGGGTGTGTGAACTACAAATGACAGAGGACCTTGTTACTAGGTCTGAAGTCATGATCCTTTTCCACATACAGGTACCTTTAAGGACTTGTCCCTTTGCCTGTGGGAAACTGTCTGGCAGTAAGGCAAGACTGTGGGAATTTGGCTAATTTGTACTTACATGGTTGGAATGCCGCCAGTTGTCACCGAGCTCTCAATCTTTGCATCTCCGTTTCACTATTGTCTTTCTAGCCTGTGAGCTCTTAATAATGGCTTCCAAGATGCTGAATGTGTCTAGCTGTGATAAGAAGTTGTTAGCAATATTCGAAACACTTGCTAAAGCTTACCTTTAAAATGACTGCCAATGAGTGTGCTTTTCCTAACTGTTTTGCTTGCTTTGTGCAGGACTTTGTTTTTGGGTAAAGAATGCAGACTATAAAGTGCGTCGTTGTTGGAGATGGTGCTGTGGGAAAAACGTGTCTTCTCATCAGCTATACCACCAATGCCTTCCCAGAAGAGTACATCCCTACTGTGTTTGACAACTACAGTGCCCAAATGACTGTTGATGGCCGGACAGTTAGCCTGAATCTCTGGGACACTGCAGGCCAGGAGGAGTATGACCGCCTGCGCACGCTCTCATATCCTCAAACCAATGTGTTCGTCATCTGTTTCTCCATCGGTAGCCCCTCTTCCTATGCAAATGTGAGGCACAAATGGCATCCTGAAGTTTCTCATCACTGTCCAAATGTTCCCATTCTTTTAGTAGGCACGAAGAGAGACTTGAGAAATGACCTGGAAACAGTTAAAAAATTGAAGGAGCAAAGCTTGGCTCCCACTACCCCGCAGCAGGGGACTTCACTGGCTAAACAAATTGGAGCAGTCAAATATTTGGAGTGCTCAGCGTTGAATCAGGAGGGTGTTCGGGAGGTGTTTGCTGAAGCTGTGCGTGCAGTTCTGTATCCTGTGACAAAGAAGAACACAAGAAAATGTGTCTTATTGTAGTTACCTTGGGTGATGGATGTTTGAAGTTGAATATTGACTAGAATCTTGGAGGGCTCTTTAATGAGTTAAATTGAAAATTTGCATCTTGCACTAACAGCTCTAAGCAGAAATGGTTTATGGAACGAATATTCTTGCAGTCTTATTGCTTCAGGGAAACTGAAACAGAACAGGGTTTTTTTTTCCGAGAGGTCAAATTCTACTTTATTTCTAAAAGTTCCAGTCTCCAGCTTCTCCAGGGATCAGTTGGCTTATGTCCTTATTTAGTGCAGGAAAACAAATGAAGGGACTTCTTTGAAGCCAGACTTCTTTACTAGGTAACCATCAGTTACTAGATTTGCTGAAAAGCACAAATTTTGATAACTTTGCTTGAAGTGTAGCTGCTGCTTTCCCATCCCTTATTTACTGATTTTATTTTACAAACAGAAGTATGGTTGTCCAGTTGTTTTGTCAATTTAAACCTTGAAAACAATTTGTTTACATGCAAAAATGCCTGAAATATTACTGAGATTCACTTTATAGTGAATTGTGATTGTTTATATGAAGAGTTAGCATAAGGCATTTTAATGCAATGAGCAAGACCCAGGGAACACTTGCAAATGATTTTATTAATAGAAGCAGGAGCTGATTTCTCCTTATGTAAGGAACTTAGGGTAACGATGAGTCACTCAAATGAGTGATTTTCATACTTTTGAATTGAAGAGGTGGAAGAGTAAGATGCAAGTCTTCCATAATCTTCTAAACTGAGTTTTTATTTCACTCTCCGAAGAGACTTTGCACCCTGAGAATAAAGTTAACAGTTACATACTTGGACTGGCTGAGGTAGTTGGGATCACACTTCTCAAAACGAGATTTTTCAGTGTGATCCCTTTGATGAATCCCAGAGACTGATAGCAGCTCGTTTGCTCTTGAGGAGTTCATTGTTTCACTTATTAATGTTCTTGGGGCCACCACTTGAGATTTTTACAGCAAACTCCTTTATTGTTTTTCTGGGAGAACACTGACAGAAAATTTGGAGGTTCTTTTTGCAGAAACAGGGAACCCTAGTTTGTTCCTGCCAGCTCACTGATGGTTTCAGTTAAATTTGTAATGGTTAGCCAGTCACTGGATAGGTTTGCCTGGGCAGTTTTCTCTACTAGGTGATCAGCTATTATAAAACTCTTTTAACTGAAGTTCTATTTAAGTACTTTTTAACTTGCTTCAGCAGCTCTAGTGAGTAGCAGCTGGCTTTTATTTTTATGATGTGCACTGTTCTTTGTGTGATTCCAGGACCAGCTGAGGAGTGAGTGCATGAAACCTTCCTTAGACTTAACCTTACAGCTTGGTGGTATGAAAGCAGCATGCTTCAAAGATACTTTGTGTGAAACCAGTGGTGCTGGACTGGGCTTTGTTGTCTGAGGTTGACAGTGCTGTCTTTGTCCGGATGCAGCCTCAATTGGTAATTCAGAACTTGCTTTCTTGTGATGCCCACACATGCAGAACTGCACTGGTGTATACCCTGGGCAGAAAAAAGCCTCATTTCAGCAAGATAACAGAAAATTATATAAACAAGGTTGTTAGGGATCTTGTGTTGATTTGACCTTGCTTTATCTCATATGGGTGAAAATACCAGGTGGGTAGAAACATTTGTGTTTGTGCCCTGATTCCCCTCTCTGCAGAGGATGTGCCTTTCTTCAGCTGGTGTAACTGAGGCTGATGCTAACTGCAATTTTTGTATATCTGAGGTATGCTCGTACTGGTACTGCTTTAGCAAACTGCAACCCATAGATTACAAACTGCAGTTAATCCAAATACTGGTGTGCGTGGCTAGTGAACCAACACTGAGTTCCAAACGCTGCCTGATCGCAGGCAACACCAGAACACCCATTATGCATGATATCTGCAGAAGCCTAGAGACTCTGCATATTTTTTCTTCACCAAGTGCCATTGCCTGGAGTGTCTTTGCATCTTTTGCACTTGTAGAAGTGCTGTTCCAGATGTGGCTCCCACCGCAGTGCCCTGTAGGCTGTGAAGGTGTAGGAGTATTTCCGTGACGTAACCTCTACTCACCACGTTCTGTCTTTACTTTAGTAGTAGGCCTTTAGTGTGGGCTTGACTTGCAGGCAGCAATTAACTCTCTGCCTTGTAATTCAAGATTATTTTCTGTAGGTAAATTTTAGTAACTGCGTAAATAGAGTTTATCATGTTTAAAATGTATTTATTTAAGCCAGTGCACGTGTTGTTTTTTTTTTAATGCTGGTCAGGCCTAAACCAACTGTGTAGTTACCCTGGTGCAAGCCCATAACCTTGGCTTTATTCAGAGATGTAGTTTAAAAAGTTTGTGGTATGTTTGGACTGCTCTTACACAGACTTTTAATTTCAACAACAGGCACCTCTTTTTTGCTGCGTATATTCGCAATTTGGTATTGAAGCAACTACTGTTTTAAAAAAATTTTTTACTTTTTTACATACTGAAATCTTTTAGTTCTGCATCTTTTGTGGTTATTCCTAACTGGATTACAACAATTTTGTGGAGAAGAAATCCTGTGAGCAAGTATATTGCACACCCCCCCCCCGTTTCTGGAGGCTCATGGAGCAGCCATCCTGGTGTTAACTGGAAGATAGTATGGTGAGATAAAATTCAACTACTTAATCAATTAATTTAAATTGATTACATTACTGATTACATTATGCTAGAACACTTTTTCCCCATCTAAATGACTTAATGAATGGATTGCACAACAGTACTGAGGAGAGTAACACGATAGTGATGAAAATGAGCAGAAAGTGAACTTTGAACACCATCAAAAACTTTTAACTGACTTTGGAGTACCTTATTAATAGTCGTTTAGATGCCTTGTATTTCTGTCGCTTTCTGCCAGGAGCAAAAGTCCTGTGGGCTGACAACTGGTTTCCTCTGGCCTCTGGTTTTCATGAGAATGAACGTCGGGAGCGCACGGATCTGTTGAGCTTTTCCGTTCAGTGGGCATTCTCAGTTTGTGATCTTACTTTTTTATTTCACCCTACAATTCTTTGTGCGTTTTATTGTAAGTAGTCCAGTGCTTCAGTCTACAATCCATTCTGTTCCTCCCATATGTGTTTGTGGGTGGTTGGTTGTTTTTTTTTCTCCTGTGGGCAGGTAACAAATACAGACTTCATGCAATCCCATGGCTGGATTTTTTCTGTTTTCAGGAGATCAGAAAACCTGGGTTAAGTTGTGCGGGTTTCCCAAACTGTTCAAGATTCCTCAGTTTGTTACTGAATAGAAATGCAGTGTGTGTGTCTGAATTCACGGAAGAGACTTTCTGTGAAGAGATCGATGTTAATTTTTCAATTTGCGAATGATTTCTGAAATACCGAAGTGTTTTTTTTAAGCATAGCTGAAGCCATCCGCAGGGAGCTGAGCAGTTGATGGACTGTGTCTGGAGGATGTCATGAGGCGCGCTTAGATGTGTAAGTGCTTTCTCCAGTTTACAGCTGTAGCTATTTCTGTGAAATTCAAACTAGAAGAGCCTCGCCGTGCTTTGTCTTGGAGCGCAGAACCTTGCCCTGAAGAACCCTCGGTGCTGCCTGGGCTGACCTGCAGAGCGGACGGATCGCGTGGGGCTCTGGCCCCAGCTGGGCTGTGGGGAGTGGAGTGCCTGCCAGCAGCGGGAGCCCAAGACTCTGAAGTGTGGTACTGATACATACACTGGCAACTTGATTTTATACTACAAAAGAATTTGTATTACAGCTAACAGTTTTAAAGGAATTTTTTTTTTAAATTATGTGGAATTAAGTTGTAATAAACCTTTCCTCATCTCTCTGGCTCTCGTATTAACTCACTCTGCTGTTTGTAACGCACCTCTTCTCAGCGTAGCTCTTTCCTCTGGAAAGCCAGTCCCCGTTTCTGAAATGCAATAAACGATTTTCCGGTACGCGTCGTTGGAGGGGGCGGGGCTGCGCGGGGGCGCTGCTGGCCGGGCCGCGGTTCCGCTTCCGGGCCGGCGTGGCCGCCATGTCGGACTCGGAGAGCGAGGAGGAGGCGGATGGCGGCCGCGCCGAGCCCTTCTCGCTGGCCGGGTTCCTCTTTGGCAACATCAATGAGGCCGGGCAGCTGGAGGGGGACAGCGTCCTCGACAAGGTACGGCCGTGTCGCTGCGGGGAGACGCCGGCCCGGCCCGGGGGGGAGGGGGAGGGACGGGAGGGGGAACCGGGGTCACGCCGGGCCGGGCCGGGCCGGGGAGGATGCGTCGGTGGGGTCGGCGCCGGGAATGGCTCCAGGGCGGGCGGTTGGGGAGTTATCCGGCCTGGCTGGCGGAGCCTCCGGGCTGGGACGTGGCCCTGGTCTCCCCAGGAATCCAAGAAGCACTTGGCCGGGTTGGGCGTACTGGGGCTGGGCAACCTGATCACCGAGATCACCGCCAGTGAGGACGACAGCCCGGAGGCCGACGGAGCCCACGTGGACGAGGAAGGTCGGCGCTGGGGTACCTGCAGCTAAACGGCAGAGGAGCTGCAGCGTCAGCTCTGCTGGAGAGGGAGGAGCGGAGCCAGGGCACCTGGGGCTGCGAGGGGTGTCCTGATGTTGCCTGGTCAGAGGTCCTCTGACAAAGGCCTTGCTGCCTTCTTGCCAGGATGAATCTTACAATATCTCCTGGTCACTTGTGCACTTATTCTCTTTCATTTTTTAATGTGTTTTTTGAGGGTTTTTTTTACTTGTATCTCCTCCCTCATAAGTAAGTTTACTCTGTGTTTTCCCCTGTGTTAAACAAGCCGATTTAGTGCACAGTGTTATTATGGTTCTTTTTTGTATTTCTGAGCTTGTTGAACAGCTTCACTGAGTAAATGGAAAGTGTTCCTTGTGCTAAAGTTGGTTACTTACCAGCCAATCTTTAGGAAATGTCAGAGCTTGGAGCTTTTAGTTGGAATGAGGAGAAAAATACTGCTATGGGAGATATTAATTAGATGTTTCTGTTCCCTGAAGAAAAGGAAGCACAGGAAAGGATTCATATGTACATAGTGAAGTCTGAAGTTAGTAATATACATGAGGATAAAATTTTGTATGACTAGATTTCTTTTATTCCTAGGCTGGGTTAAGAGCACGGAAGATGCTGTTGATTATTCAGATATTAATGAAGTGGCAGAAGATGAGAGCCGTAGGTATAAGCAGGCAATGGGCAGCCTGCAGCCAGTTCGAAGACCAGGTAAATGGGATTAGCTCTAGCTGCAGAAGGTATTTTGTGGCAATGGATCTTGACAGTCTCCTGTACGGGTGACATTGTGCCTTTTCACTCCTTGCTTCAAGAACCCAATATAAGCTTTTGAGAAACTACATTCACTGGATGAAACCACTGCTTAATACCTTCATTTTTTAAGGAATTAGTTCCTCATTAGAGTGAAATGCAGAGGGAAACCAGGATCCTCCTTTTGCTCTGGGATCATATGCAGAGGATACCCAATACCTGCTCATATTTCTTTAACCTGTGTTGTTAGGAAGAGGGTTGTGCAGAGGAGGCCAGATGCTTCTTGGAGATACTCAGAGACAAGGTCCTGATCCCTTAGAAAGTCACTTCAATCTTAATACTCCCTCGTGTTTTATCCCTGAATTCTTTTTCTGAAATGACTTTCTGCAGAAGGCACTTTGGTTCTTTTGTCGGTGTCGGGGATCTCTCTCTGGCCTAGAACAGATTTTCAAAAACATGAGGCTTTTGCCTTTCAGTAGCTGCTGGTGCAAATGCTAAATCCTTGCATATTTCTTAAAGCTGCCTTACACTTAACCTTTCTGTTGACATATTGTCATTAGTAGCATGTAAAGGTGATTTGGGCTTTTTAACCACATTTTTCTTACTTCTGTAGCAGCTTTATTTGCTCTGCAAAACGTGAATAAGGGGAGGGGATAGCAGAATATACATATATATATATTAAGTTCTTCAGGCATCTTTCTGTCAGTTTGCCTTTTTCCATCCTTCCCACTTTTTCTTAAATTTCAGTCTTGCAAATGAGTTAGTGCAGGAAGCCGAACTTGTAAGAGTTTTTCATCTAGTTACAAAATGAGAATGGTCCCCTTACTAATGAGAAGGCATGGTCTTCTCCTCAGGTTGGGACAGGTATGAGGTAGTATAAATGGGAAGGGTGCCTGGTTGCCTTTCATTGTCTGCTTAATATGTAGTCTTGTCTCCTGACTGGTTAGATGATGATGAGGATGATTACGATGCTGACTGTGAAGATCTTGATTCCAAGTTGATGCCACCACCACCACCACCTCCAGTACCTGGAAAGAAAGAAGATGAAAAGGATGCAGCTGCCACTGGTGAGTGAGGACTTTCTTCTTCTCTCTGGCAATATCAGTGTCTGAAGGAAGCAAACACTGATGTGTAGCAGTTCGTTCAGCGGCAAGCACCATGCATCGTCAAAATTTGGTCTGCAGACTGCATCTAAAGGTGGGTTGTTGTTCTGATATACAATGTTATAGGATTGTCTGAAATGTAGGGTGAAATACTGTATTTCCAGTGATTTTTAAAATACTGATATTGACAATGAAACTGCTTTTTTATCTCATCCTCTTAGTTGTGGCTGGGAAATTCACCTGGAACGCTTAGGATAGAATGAAAGGTTAAACCAGAATGGTACTCGTAACACCTGCAGAGACTTAATTTTGCGTAACTTGGTATAAACAGTAGATGTGGCATTATGTGGTTGTACTAGGGGACAGGGAGGAAACCTGTTTGTTTATAAGGTGCTTGTTCTATTGTAGTATCTGAAGATGGAGACGGTATCATTTTGCCCTCCATCATTGCTCCTTCCTCTGCTGCCTCCGACAAGGTGGATTTCAGCAGCAGCTCTGATTCTGAGTCAGAGATGGGACCTCAAGAAGCCAGGCAGGCAGAATCCAAGGAAGGCAAACTCACACTTCCTCTTGCAGGAATCATGCAGCGAGATGCTACCAAACAGTTGCCAAGTGTTACAGAGCTCTTCCCGGAATTTCGACCAGGCAAGGTATTGTAAGAGATACATGGAACTGACTGAAACAGTAACATGTAAGCCCTGTAAATATGAATCATATGGTATTAATGGTATGTAGTAAGTAATTGCATAAACGTTCTTGCTCACCTCAGTACTTTGTTTAGTTTCTGTGTACTGCTATTTCGAGACTGCTTAACAGGTAATGCTTTTCCTGCCAGTGGCAGGAGCCTCTTTAAAAGCATTGTATAAATCAGGGTGAGAAATGATGTTTTGCTGTTTTGTAAGACCATAGTGATGCTCAGCACGGGCCTATTGATTTGTGAAAATTGTTTTTCTGAGGTGGTAAAGAATACTTTTGCCAGATGATTAAAAAATATAACGCTAATTTGTCTGCTTTCTGGCTTTACTGGCAAATATTTGTTCCTCCTTTCTTGCTGTCCTGAACTTGGTGTGCTCTTCCTGAAACAATTTGTGATCTGTATGCTCTACTTAATCCTCCCTCAAAACTTCTCTGAGTATGGATCAGAAATTAGCGCAATAATGACTTGTTTGAAAGAATGATTGTTTTTCTCACAAAGCAAATTCATTGCAGTGCTTTCTTAAATGTTCCCAAGTAGCAAATGTAGTCGATGTATTTTAGTAATTATTTTGAATCTTTTTAAAGCTGTCAAGAGGAGAGGAAATGTGGGAGGGGAAGGAGAATAAAGATGAGCTTATAGTTGTCAAGCAGGTGGTTGTGAGCCAGGATAACTTGGTTTTATGTGTGCCTCCCTCACAGGCTTTGTGTAAGGAGCTGAGCATAATACAGTGTGTTATTTTAATGACTTAGCTATCATCTGTCTATTGGAAATCTAGTTGAGGCGCTAGCACAGAAGTTAGTCTTCTGGATGCTCTCTTGGCTTTTGCAAATTTGGTGTTTCCTGTGTTACTGTGTTTTGTGTCAGCTGGTGTGTTGATGTCTTTGGTGCTCAATATGTAATGTCAGGGACTGGTTCAGTGTTGAGTGTGCCCAGTGGGTGCAGAAATCAGTGCGAGCTGCTAATGTTGATCACTTTCATAATTAATTCATGAGCACTAGAGCTGTGAAAGCCTGAAATCCTGTAGACTTGGTTATGAGGATTTTTTGATGTCTAATAATGTGCATGCTAGTGTAGCGCTGTTTTTCTTGATGAAACCACTTAAAATAGCACGTAGAGAAGCAGACCTTGTGTTTCATTAAACTGTTAGCAGGTTAACTACTCCGAGACCTTTACTCTTGGTGAAAGGTCATTGAAACTGGCCAAAGGGTTCAGAAGTAATCTAGGGGAGTTTGGGGAAAAAGGATAAACGTGGATGTGGGCCGAGATGGACGTGGTGGTCATAGAAACATTTCCTTTGTGGATCAGTGTAACAGATTAACAGGGAACATTGATAGAATGTTTCTTTACAAATCTTTGGTTCTAACTCCTGTTTCCTAAATCTGTCAGTTAATTTGGAATAGTGCTTTCAGTCTTTACAAAGAGTGCTCTGAACAAACAGTTATCAGTGCTAAAAAAACAGCAGTTGTAATTGTATAAGGAACAGAAGAGACAGTTTGTCATTAGTACAGATTTTGGAAGTATGCAGTATGCATATAGAGGAAATGCATTATGATGGAAGTAAAAATTAGTGTATTATTTCTGGGCTGTGGTGTTTGTTTTGATCTTTCCTTAAGAGATCTTTGCTTTAGATAACTGTCTTATAGCTTTGTCTCTCTTGCTAATAATTTTATCAACTCATATTCAATCTCCCTGCGTCTTTCTGAAGGTTGTGGATTATTAAAAATGAAGATAATTATTTCCAAGTGGTGTCTTACCACGTGCCCAATATGTAAAGGCAATTTTTATTTCCTCTGTTGAGTTTCTTTGTGTCTTGAAATTAAGAATAAATCTTTTGGAAAATGAAGGATCTGTCGAATAGATGGATCAGAAACCTTTCCCCAAGTATAACCAAGAGATTGTTGATTGCGTCAGGGGTTGGGATTATAGTACAGGCCAAGCTTACGAAGTTCAGAGTGCTCTCTTTTGTTACTGCTTTTCAGGTGAGGGAAAGACAGACAAGCATTCCACGGTGCTTTTTTTCTTTGACCCTCTTGGTTTTTCTGTTCTAGGTGCTGCGTTTCCTGCGTCTCTTTGGCCCTGGAAAGAATGTTCCGTCGGTTTGGCGTAGTGCCCGAAGGAAACGCAAGAAGAAACATCGGGAGTTGGCACAAGAAGTGCAGATACAGGAGGGTGAAGTTGTAGTTGAGAGTGGAATGGAAGGAAAATCTCCTTGGGAATATGAGTTTGCTGCTCCTCCCCCTCCTGAGCAGTGCCTTTCAGATGATGAGGTGGGATATCTGAGACTTAGAGAGGGTCGCCAGCTAGCACTGGGGGTAGTAGTGGATTGGACGACGACTTTTAGAGTAAAGAGCTTTTCCTCCAAAGTAAAACCGGAGGACAGGGTTGGCTTGTATTCCAGCTGTGCAGAAGCTTTTCTCCAGATACTAGTCAGTGACTTCAGGTGATTGCTTCTTACTGAGAAGGCTGCATCCATGGTACAAGATCAATAGGAGAGCTTGTCCTCTTTGTATCGAGAAGAAATCTCTGTGTTCTTGGAAGTCTAATTGCAGAACATTCTTAAGGCAGCTAGTAAGTATGGAAAAGCACTTCTTAGAAATACTTTTCTCCTCTGAGAATAAGCTGGGAAACTTGGAAGGAAGAAACCTCTTACTGACACTTAGGCAGACCATCGGTGTAACCATTCCGTCCTTTGCTGTGCTTCAGATTACCATGATGGCACCTGTGGAATCAAAATTTTCCCAGTCAACTGGCGATATAGACAAAGTGACAGATACAAAGCCTAAAGTGGCAGAATGGCGCTATGGCCCAGCACAGCTCTGGTATGATATGCTGGGGATCCCTGAAGATGGCAGTGGATTTGATTATGGTTTCAAGCTGAAAGAGAAGACGGAGGAGCAGGAGGTTAAAGGACATGCAGATGAGGGGGTGAGAGGGGAACTGTGGGGGAAGGTGTGGAGATGTGTGTGGCATTGAGGATTGCTGCACAATGAGAGCTTGGTGCTGGGGTGGTGGATGGTTGTGCACCATGCTAAATGAGACTTTTCATTTTCCTCCTTCAGTGTGAAAGTATTAAGTCAATGCAGGTCTTCAAGCAACTATTCTTTCCTTCCAGGATGCAGGGTTGGTGAATGAGAAGGATGATCTGCTAGCTGACGAGCACTTCCTTATGGTGACACAGCTCCAATGGGAGGATGATGTTATCTGGAATGGAGAAGATGTCAAGCACAAAGGGACTAAGACACAGCGGGCAAGTTTGGCAGGCTGGCTGCCATCCAGCATGACTAGAAATGCCACTGCGTACAATGCCCAACAAGGTAATCAATGGTCTGATGTGAATTATACTTACTGTAGTTGAGCTGACTCATTGCATGCTTTCGTCTCAAATGCAGAACATAATTCTTCCTGTCAGGAATGTTTTTTGTCAAAGTCACAGCTTCGCGCAGAATTCTGAGACTCTTACTTTCTTTCCAAAAACAGAGCAGGTCCCTTCTGCTAAAGAAAATACCAGCTCTGGCTTTCTTCTCTCCAGGTGGAATACCAGATGCTAGATCCACCTACATTAGTATCAAGCAATGCTACACTTAGGATATTTGCTGTTTATAGGCTGATGCAATTTTCTTTAGATGTTTTTTTTTTAATTGGAAGTCTTTTGACGTTTCTCCTGAATGGTATTATTTTTTTTCTAGATAGGAAGTAACAATTCTTACAAGCCTCAGGCTTCTCTTGGACACAGATGCATTTTAAATTTAAACTGCTTGTGTAGAATGAATATTTATCATCTGTTTGTTGTGTCTTATCCTGCTTTTACAAGGAAAGACTAATGGGAATGTCAGATCTTTGTTGGGTACTAGTGTCAGTCCTTTACTATTCAGCTGTGAGTACAAGACACTCTGAGAAGTTGTGTAGGTGAATTGGAGATAGCTTTTTATAACAATTTTCATTTCAGCACAGTTGTGCCTGAGCTATCCAGGACTGGGCTCGCTCTGTTTGAGTCCCATCAAAAGCTACAGCAACTTGTTAAACATGGTTGATCTGTTCACATGTGTTAGGTTTTATGCCTTCCAGAAGCATTAACTTAAGTGACATACGTGAGCATAGGTGAGTTGGTCTACCCTGGGAGAAGTTGCCTTTGCAGAATGATTCCTTGAGGTCTGCTTGGCCATCCTTTTTTCTGTGACAGTTTAACATAAGAACAAGAAGCTGCTGGAGGCCAGACCAGCTGTTCTGTCGATGGCAACTGTTTTGCTCAAGGCCTTTCACTTTTATAGGGACCGTATAGAAATGCACCTCATGCATCATCATGGAGCATATGCAAAACAAGCCAAAGATAGCTTTGAAGTGGTTGCAGACTCCAGCAGTAAGCTGTGGGTGAACGTGTCTTTGTAAATCTTACCTGTCCTTATGACACACAACACTCTTTGTGATATGAGCAGTAGGCCCATCCTGGTTCAGGCTGGAAACCACTCTCCATGCAACCTCCAGGTTCTGATTTAAGGCAGTGGAATGCTCCCTAACAGTCCCACTCAAGCTAACCTTACTTTTGTTTTTCTTGTCTCTAGGTTTGAACCGCAGTGGCTCTTTGCTCAATCCACCAATTCCACTAGCACAGAAACCAAATGTAACAGGAGTCCTAGGTATAGCAAAGGGCAAAGAAAAACAGACCCCTGAACAGCAAGGTAATAAGGATGTCAGTCTTTGGCCTATGAATAGGTGCATGTGACATGTTTCTGTATAGACCTGTGTTCCGTGTAATAGCAGGGTCCTTTTTTGGCAACAAGGTGTAGATAGTAGGGATACTTGTTTGCTGTAAAACCTGTTAGAGGCCCTATTTCATTTTTGGAGGTTCTCTGTGTTTCAATGGGGCAAAATCTCTTAAGCATTGGTAAAGCTGAGACTTGAGGCTCTGCTTGTTCTTTGCTTCCAACATGAGTTTTCTTTTGCCTTTTAGAGGTCCTGCCTCAGAAAGCCGTGAAAGATGGGGAAGGTTGAGGGAATAGTATGTGGGGATGAGCTCTGAAATGGTTTTCTGCCAAGGTAGTGTATAAAACTCTTCAAGGATTTTATCTTATGGTTGTTGCAGTTTCCCTGGATGAAGACAAGCCCTGGTACTCTATTTTCCCAATTGATAATGAAGAGTTAGTATATGGCCGTTGGGAAGACAATATCATCTGGGATGATCAGGCAATGGAAACCTACTTGCACCCCCCTGTCTTAACACTTGATCCAAATGATGAAAACATAATTCTAGGTATGTTTATGGCATCCAGAATTTTGTCTCAAATGGGAAAAGACAATGGGAAACGGAAGCAAGGATTTACAGTCACACTGTAATGCAAATAAATGGACTGGGGCAATACTTAAGTCCTTTTTTTTGTTCTGGCATTTGAAGACAATTTGCAAGTAATCAAAGGCATAAGCAGAAGGAGGCAATGCTAATAACTCTAAAGGCGTGGTGTATACTTTCAGCTCCCAAGTTAAAAGTAGTAACAGGGAAGTAAAAATTAGTGCCCTGAAACTTAAATTTAACATAATTAATCTGACTGGCGTGGTGTGTTTTAGAAGTGACTGTCTTAATTTTACTTGCATGCATGTTGGTTTGAAGAGGGAAGGTAGAGAAGTAAACCACTAGAGAAGTAAACCACAAACTAGCCCATGCCATTCTCGGCATGGCTTGTGTTCAAAGCCTGAAGAAGCAGATTCCTTAAGCCTCTTTCAGGTTGTGGTAATGGCACATGGGAGCAATGACTTTGCATAATACCTGTCAGCATTTTTGTTGCTGCTACAAACTTACTCAGTATTCCTGAAGTTTGATTTGAATGTACTCCCTGCTTATATTGTTACAAGCTGGAGAGATTTTTGTCTTATTTGGGCTACTAAAATCACCATGTTCTCTTAGAGCTGTGTGTTGGTATCTTCAAGCAGCCTTATGTAATCTAAGAATAGGCACATCTTGCTGCACTTTTATATGGCCCAGGTTGCAGTTCCTTCCTCAGGAAAGTGGGTCAGTTCTAAGAATTTCTATATATATTGATTGGAATGTTTTGGTATTAGCCAGCAACCTTGAATATCACTCTTAATTTGAGCTTGGTTAAAGTAAAGACAAACAGACTCACAGTATTTTCTTTCCAAGTCTGAAATATGCCACAAAATTGCAGATGTTTGTATAAATAGTGACAAAGGTGAACCTATTCTTATTTCGTATAGAGTGACATGAGATCTGTGCATGGAGGTGATACAATGCCCATGTCACTAGGCCCTGCTTCTTGTGTGAAAATCTTACTTGGAGAATGCTTTACAGATTTTAAAATTCATATTACTTTCCTGGATTTTTTCTGGAATCCCTTTTTGGTTCAGGTCCATGATATCTTTGGTTTCAGACTCACTTTTGTGTGTATGTGGGGAATAAAAGGATTATTAGTATGTGTAGTTGGGAAACAGTATTGGCACTCCTGTAGTCTTGGCTGTCGACTCTTTAGAATAGCTTTGGCAGAACAGATAATCTAATCAATGAAAGTACAAGAAAGAGTATTAGTACATTTTGTGTTGAGCAGTGGATACCCCAAGCAATCCCCACAATCACACTCCTCCTACTCAAGTCTACTCACTGCTGAAGAAGGTAAGGTAGAGATTTAAGCACGGAGCTTTTCTGTGTTTGTTGAACTTGTTCATATTAACCGGTACGGAGTGCAGTAGGACAGTCACCCCAGAAACCGAACAAAAGGGCTGAAGTGTCTGGACCATGCTGCAGCTCGGTAGGAGGTTGCAGTGCTGAAAAGAGAACCCTATAGGACATGTGGCCTACAGTGTGATTGTTTCTGTCTTCAGAAATTCCTGATGAAAAGGAAGAAATGACTTTGAACTCTCCATCCAAGGAGAACAAGAAAGAGTCTTCTCTAAAGAAGAGTCGAATCCTGTTGGGAAAAACAGGTGTCATCAAGGAAGAACCACAGCAGGTCAGCATAAGCTTTAGCACCTGGCAGTTTGGAAATGATGTGGAAGGAGTAATTTTTTTTTATTTTTTTTTTTTTTTTTGACACCCCTCTCTCTGTTTAAAATTGAATTAGAATATGTCTCAGCCAGAGGTGAAGGATCCCTGGAACCTCTCCAATGATGAGTTTTACTACCCCAAGCAGCAGGGACTGCGAGGCACCTTTGGAGGCAACATCATTCAGGTAGTCACTGTAGTGGTTGCTATAGAGTGAGAGATGGAGTGTCTTGGTAGGAGGTTTCTAGCTGAGAGTATGATTTAGCATTTGTAGAAAACCAGAATTTAGATTACAGCAGGTCAGTTAAGTGGTCGTGAGAGAGATTTTTAATGTTGTTTAATTAGAATTGTTAAAAAGGAGTTTGAACTAACTTTTCTTGATTGCCCTATGAAACTGAGGTCAGGTGCTAGATCTTGCTGTATCATAGTTGCTATGCTTTTTTGTGGTGGTTGTTTCTGTAGTACTCTTTCTGAAGCAGTAATGGGAGGGAGGAAAGTGGTGCGGATAGTCAAGAGGTGAGGCTGTACTTCTGCTACTGGTGTGTGTTTTAATCTGGATATTATAAAAAAAATTTCAATAATGATGAATTTGAGCTATGGCTCGCTAGCCCCAGGTGAAGAGGTGATATTTTTTTCCTCCTTCATTGTGGTATGCAGTGATCTCTTCTAAAACCTTGTCTGATTCTAGCCTCTTCTGTAATGGGAAAAATGTATGTAATTCCAAATGCACTTTTCTCCCACTGATAGGGATAATGACTTTGCATTCTCCTAGTTAATAAGAAGATCCTCTCATTGCGTACCATTTGAAATAGTAAAATTAAATTCACCTCTGTACAGAAAGGAAAGATCTATATATGGCCCTAAGCACTTTCTGTCAAAAGGCAACACCTATGGTAACATGTGAATTTCAATGCACTAGTATTACTGCTAGCAGCCCTGAAAATGTTACTAGGTTCTGTGGTACCAGGGTTATCAGGCTTGGAGGATGATCTTGGTTTTGAGATGATATGGGTCGTCCTTAACACACATTTTGTTCCTGTGTTAGCACTCTATCCCAGCAGTGGAACTTCGCCAGCCATTCTTTCCCACCCATATGGGTCCTATGAAACTCCGACAATTTCATCGGCCTCCCCTGAAGAAATACTCTTTTGGTGCCTTGTCCCAACCAGGGCCACATCCTGTGCAACCTCTGCTGAAGCACATAAAAAAGAAAGCCAAGGTACAGTTATTTTTCTCTGTATCTGATGTCTGCTGTGGCTCCATTTGCCTGGCAGATGTTTGATGTGCTGTTTTCCTAATGCTGTCTTTTCACTGGCACAGATGAGAGAGCAGGAGCGTCAGGCTTCTGGCGGGGGTGAAATGTTCTTCATGCGCACACCACAGGACCTAACTGGCAAGGATGGAGATCTCATCCTTGCTGAATACAGTGAGGAAAATGCGCCTTTAATGATGCAGGTTGGCATGGCAACAAAGATTAAAAATTACTACAAAAGGGTGAGTATGCTGATTTTGCTGTTGGATGGTGATTTTCATCTGCCTCTCACTGAGTGCTGACTGCATCTTCATTGTACGTTGCAGAAACCTGGCAAAGATCCGGGAGCTCCAGACTGTAAATACGGAGAGACTGTTTATTGTCACACTTCTCCATTCCTGGGTTCTCTGCATCCAGGCCAGTTACTGCAGGTGAGAAGAGCAAGCATAAGACAGACAAGTTGAATGTGGAGTAATAGCCAGAATGTTTCATGCCCTGTTTATTGAATCACAAATAATGGTCAATTTCCAAAAAAACAGATTCAGTTTCATTTCCAGTTTAAATCTCTTTGTTTGCTGACAATAATTCAGTTCCTGGCTTTTTTTTTATTTTTTAATATCTCTCTGTTGTATGTTTTTTAGAATTGTTGTAGGAATGATAGGAATTGCAGTAAGTGAATGTTCACTGCTTTGCTTTGTAATTGCATTAGAAATACTGTTAGAGGACTGAGTGGAAGGCCAAAGCTGCCTGAATGTGGGGGAGCTCAGTAAATAGGTGTTGGAGGGGATAGAAAACATGGATTTATCATGGTCTGCGGTGAGTGAGAAAAAGCTTATGTGTACTTTCTGAGAATTGCCCTGCTAGTTGTCTGCTGGATGCCAGTTACTAGTCAGGTGTGTAGACTTCTGCTGTTACGAACCTTTCTCTGTTGCTGAAATACATACAGTTGAGATGGGGAGTGGAATTAAGAATGTTGTAAGGACCACCTGGTTACAAAATTCGTTATAAATGTAAAAATAAATCCGCTTCAGTTAATGCTAGCTGCTCTTACTGCAGCAATAATTCTGTCCATGCTGTACCATAGGAAGAAATTAAGGTGAAGGTTGATATTAGAGATTCATCACAGAACTAACAATGCTAATTGCTCAAGCCGAAGAGGACCTCATCAATGGATAAAACAGGACTGCTGAAAGGCTTGAAGTGAGGACAGGGCCATTTCAGGGAAAGCTTTGCAATGTGGATGAGGGTAGTGTGGGAGAGTAGCAGTGGGCAAGGTTTGAAGCCCAACGGGTGGAGAAAACCTGTTATAGAAGAGGATGGTCTTTCCAATTCCACTCAGTCTAATGCCTCTCCTGGTGCTAGCTTAAACTTTCTTACCTTTAAATGCTGAACTCTGCTGTATTCTGCTTTTCTGGTTGGTTTCTTACAACCTCCTTTACTGAGCAAAGTCTTCAGTTACTGCTTCTGTTGCCTTCTCCCATTCCCACACTGTGCATGTGTCTTGGGCTGCTTTACGTGGTTATAGTGTTCTTGCATATGTGTTCTTTCTGTCCCTTTTTAAAGTACCTCCTTAAACGTCAGTTCAGAGAGCCCTTCAAACTCTTGCTGCATTTGTTCTATGCTTTTCTGCTTCATCCTTGGTTATTCCCTGCGTAAGAAAGGGATGTTCTAACTGCACATCTACATATATTGTGATAGAAATGATGGTGTACCATTGGAATGACTGGTTGATTTTGGTTTGCTTTTTTTTTCCAGAACTTTTTTGTAGATTGAGTTACAGAAAATTTGATCAAAACCTGACTTGCAAACTTTGATTTGTTTCTCTTATTAGGCATTTGAAAACAACCTTTTCCGTGCCCCTATCTATTTACATAAGATGCCTGAAACGGATTTCCTGATTATCCGGACACGACAAGGCTATTATGTTCGAGAATTAGTGGATATTTTTGTAGTTGGTCAGGAGTGCCCACTTTATGAAGTACCCGGTCCCAACTCTAAACGAGCTAACACCCATATCAGAGATTTTCTTCAGGTATGTGGTAAGAGACAGTTTGTGGATCTGAGAGCTGTTTGGAGAAAGCCCACGGCATAGGCACAGGCCTCGCGTGGACAGCCTTGATTTGAGAAGCTCATTTCGCTGCTACCCCTTCTTTTTTTTTTGTTTTGTTTTGGGGTTTTTTTGTTGTGAGGTGAGAACACTACAGGAGTTGGATGTTAACCATACAGACCATTCTGGTTGTAATTTAACCAATGATATATAGCATGCTTCTGTTTACTTGCATCCTATCTGATAAGTGTGTGATAGAGGCTTTTTATTAGCCAAACAAAAAGGTTGTAAGATTATAGTAAGATTATGTAAAAGTGTAGGATACTGAAGAAATTAGAATGAACTTCAAAGTGGTTATGCTGTATAGAGTGATAGTTACATGGGTTTCAATAAGAGGCAATTAAGGGATCTTATTGCGGTCCTATTACATAGAACAGAATTAGAGTTAATTCATAGGTCTTTTTTGATTTTCTAGATTCTGAGGCAGTTAAGCTTTGGAACTGTCAGTGACCATTCAAATAAATAGCCCCAAATTTAGATTTTAGAGAAAATTTCTAGTAATATACTGTCAGTTTAATTCAAAATTATAACTCAAGAGCTATTTGCAGAGAAGAAAAAGCCCTGCCTTTCCCAGAGTTCAAGTCTCTGTACCAAAGCATGAACATTTCTAATGTGATAATACAAAATTTCAAGGCAAATATTTTTTTCACATCTCATCCTCAAAAATAGCTGAACCTGAAGCAGGCATGTGGCTTGGAAAACTTTACTAAGTAAATTTATAAGACACAATGGGTTTCAAGTAGGAAGTCTGAAGTAGTCACTAGAAACAGCATTGTCTATGCTGTCTTTGCAGGTCTGTTGTATTCTTTCTTTGGACACCACAAATGAATCTTGTTTTGTAGGTGTTTATTTATCGCCTTTTCTGGAAAAGCAGAGACCGTCCTAGGAGAATTCGCATGGAGGATATCAAGAAGGCCTTTCCCTCACACTCGGAGAGTAGCATCCGAAAGCGACTAAAGCTTTGTGCTGATTTCAAACGCACAGGTATTTAAAGATTTTATGTGGCGATCAGCCATTCTTTACTGCTCTTGGAGTTCTAAACAGAGCAGGAGGAGGCAACATCTCCTGATAAACCATTTCTGAAAACATTGGTTTGAAGAACTGAAACATAATCTTACAGGTTTTTTTGTTCCAATTTCTGTAAATGTGCACTTTCTTTTGGCACAGGTGTGCTTGATGGTGAGAAATGACTACAGTTTGGCCTTTTTTTGTAACCTTTGGGCAGTGATTTTCTTGTAAAGTAACAAAGTACAGCAACAACGCATACATGTTCCCTTCTCTCTGTGTGTGGCTGTGTTGTGTTTTGCAAGCAAATACGTGCCAGTAGAAGCTTGTCCCATCTTGAGTCTAATAGTGTTCTGAGAGCCTGAGTTCTGATTTCTGTACATGCAGAATGACAAACAGATGATAATACAAAGTTTTTTAGGCAAGCCATGAGGAAAAGTAGTTTGAGGTGAGGAAGTGAAAGGTGCATTAAACGCTTTTGGAATGTAGTTTATATATTGAACGAGCAGGAATGCATGAGAGCTTGCTGATATAACAGGCGCTGAGTTTAGGGGTGTTGATTTAGACAAATGCAGAATAAAAAAAGCGATCACTTTTTGTGGTCTGTGTGTCATGGATTTGTCATACTTTCTCCTTTTGCCAGCGTTGAGCAAGGTACCAAATCTTGAAATACAGTTAGGATTATGGTGGCATCCAACATTTGTGGGAAACTATTCAGTGTTTGATCTGTGCATTTTTCAGGGATGGACTCAAATTGGTGGGTTTTAAAGCCAGACTTCAGATTGCCGACAGAGGAAGAGATCAGAGCAATGGTATCCCCAGAACAGTGCTGTGCTTATTACAGCATGATTGCAGCTGAGCAGCGACTGAAGGTAAAAGCTCCTTGTAGGCTATCAGACAAGTTACTGACAAGTAGTTCTGTGAGGGGTGAGGCTAGGTAACACCTTCGGTCTAAAGCTAATTTTGCTATAAAGTAGGCAAATTAGGCCCCTGACTACTGGGCAACTTGTTAAGTTTTCTGCTGTGTAGAAAACTGCTGCTGCAGTTTGAAATCTGTGATACTGTGCGTCACACTGAATCTTGGCAAACATCTGTCTGTGGAAGTGTGTTTGTTCAGCATGACAAGTCCCCACAGGAGATTGATAATATACTTATAGTTCTCTCTCTAGTAACCTTTGTAAGACTTTAGGTTCTCCTTTCTTCCTAATACTTCTCTGCAGGATGCAGGTTATGGGGAGAAATCCTTCTTTGCACCAGAAGAGGAGAATGAAGAAGATTTCCAAATGAAGATAGATGATGAGGTACTGTCAGAGCGATGCATGAGCATGCATGCCAATATATAGATCTACATGGCAGGAGAGAAATGAGATCTTTAAATGTAAAGGACGTATTTAAAGTAGGATTCAGTAGATCAGATGTTCCTGTCACTTTCCTGGGAACTCTGCTGCCAAGCTTATACCTGTGTTTGGGGATCCTTCTTGCCAGGTCCTTTTAGGACTAGGCTTTTTGCCTTGAACACCTTTTGTGAGTTATCTAGAACTGTGATTCTTCATAGAGGTTTTATCAGAGCAGTTGAAAGATCAGGAAGTGGAATTCACCCTCATTATGTCAATTGAAAAGTTCTCAGTATGATTGGAAGAATCCAAAATAAAAAGCTTGGAGTTCTACTCGATGGTAGCAGGATTGTGAGGGCATGTTTCTCTACTTGCTGGCAGGTGCGCACAGCTCCATGGAACACCACACGAGCCTTCATTGCTGCTATGAAGGGCAAATGCCTCCTAGAAGTGACTGGTGTAGCAGATCCCACAGGTTGTGGTGAAGGATTTTCTTATGTGAAGATTCCAAACAAACCAACTCAGCAGAAGGTATAGTTCCCAAGGTTGTTTTGGACAAGGAACAATAACTGGAAAGTCACCTGGGAGAAGTAGAGTAAATACGGGGTATCAGGAAGAGAAAATACCAAAAGATGAGCCTAGGAAAGACTATTAGGTGATGACATTAATAGGCTGCATCTTCCTCTAAACAGGATGATAAAGAACCTCAGCCAGTGAAAAAGACAGTGACTGGGACAGATGCTGATCTGCGCCGACTTTCTCTCAAAAATGCCAAACAACTTCTGCGTAAATTTGGAGTGCCTGAAGAGGAGGTGAGTATGAACCTGCAGCAGGTTACAGGGTTCTCTTCACTAACAGGTTGAGCAGCTGGTGGTGGAAGGGACATATATGTTTCTACTCTGACCTTGTGTGGAAAGGAGTTTAAATCCACAGTCCACTACGTCAGGTGTATGTCTCTGAAGCCATTGCTAGTCTGTCTCCCTCTTTGCAGATAAAGAAGCTGTCCCGGTGGGAAGTGATTGATGTGGTGCGTACGATGTCTACAGAGCAGGCTCGTTCAGGGGAAGGTCCTATGAGCAAATTTGCACGTGGGTCTCGGTTTTCTGTAGCAGAACATCAGGAGAGATACAAAGAAGAGTGTCAGCGCATCTTTGATTTACAAAATAAGTAAGTTCTTATCTTACGTTTACAGTCTTGGTCGCCACCCTGTCCCCACCTTAAAAGTCCGGAGCTATGTATGCCTGGGGCTCACTGATATGTAGTGGTATATATGTTGATTCAGCTGGTTGGGCCCACAAAGTACAGCACTGAGAAAGAGGACTTTGGCTGTTATTAGAAACTTACGGGTTAGCCTTAGTGTCATGCTGTCATAGGCCATTTGGAAAGGTAGAATGAGTTTCATACTCTGCCACATATAGTGGTATGGTGTGTTCCACAGATCAGTAGTTCACCACCCTGTTACCTTTCCTTTTTTTTTTCTGTTGTTGTTGTTGTTTTGTTAACAGCAGTTTGTCACTTCTCTCTTGGGTAGCAGCTGCCAGTTCTACGTCCTGTTCTTTACAACTGCCAGAAGAATTCATGCATTATTCCTTGTTCTGGCCCAAGACATGAGAGTGGGGAGGGAATATAGTACTGTTTGTGATGAAGAGATCAACGCATTGGAGAAGATTGGCTTGGAACAATTGATCTTTTGGACATGGGGATTACAGGAGGACTGAGGAGGGAATATATTATGCCTATTCTTTTAATAGTGATTTGCAACATTAATTTTCAAACCTTTATGTGATTTTTACCTTTGTATTTCTGGGAAGGTAACAGGCTGATTTTTTTTGGGGGGGGGACACGACTAACTGACTTTCAGGATGCCTCCTGTTTCAGGGTTCTGGAATCCACTGAGATCCTGTCAACAGACACAGATAGCAGCTCAGCTGAAGACAGTGACTTTGAAGAGATGGGAAAGAATATTGAAAATATGTTACAGAACAAGAAAACTAGTTCTCAGCTCTCTCGGGAAAGAGAAGAGCAGGAACGAAAGGAGTTGCAAAGGATGCTTCTGGGAGAAGACAGTGGCAATGACAAAGAGAGGGGCAAAAAGGACAGGAGAGACAAAAAGGGGCTGTGTGAGTAACTGCAACCACCAGAACGTGCCTGGGAAGGGGTGCAGAACTTTGTGTCAGATTGTGTAGTGTGCTCATCTGGCTTCTCAGAGAAGAGTGTGGATTCCTTAAAGGGAGAATGTATAGACATGCTTATCTGGGGCTTCTTCCTTCTCCTGAGCAGTGACTGGCTGAAAATGCATTTAAAGTGTTTTCTTTGCCCCGTAGCTTTGTTTATTTTGAACTATAAACTTTCTCTGGTATTTCTCTAGATATTCACTGCTGCTTGCTTCTTAAGTTTCCCTTTTCTTGGGGGGGGGG
>Ga0065711_1005155_pt1 | contig 29813 bp, 18 predicted proteins | sample Hoacrofraction12_FD_59098 | JGI IMG/M metagenome (GOLD analysis project Ga0065711, IMG submission 59098) | Hoatzin crop microbial communities from Cojedes, Venezuela - Epithelial fraction 12 v2 (version 2) | ecosystem: Host-associated > Birds > Digestive system > Esophagus > Crop | place... | reverse complement strand
AAGCAACCCCAGTCAAAGTGATATGGGACAAAACTTGGTCAGCATGGCAAACATTTTGGGGCTATTGTCTCCAGTTTATCCACTCTGTTGACATTTCCCATCTTTGATGAAAGACCTGCAGTTTTGATCTTTTAAGAGTACGTGTGGGCATTTGCTCAACCTGTGAAAGCTCCACAGCATCTACTGTGGCTCTGTATAGACCAAGATTAATTGTCCCATTTTTTAGAGCATCATGCTTCTTATACACCTTCTATCCCCTCACATAACAGCTGGGAAGTGAGATATTCCCAGTACAATCGCACCCAGTCTCAAACCTCTGGGCTTGTCTACACTAGGTCCTTCAGTCTGAGTTAAATAATGTATAACGTAAAATGGATTAGTCAAACCACACCAGCAGCTCCTCAGACAGCTTCATTTGATGTCAAAGAGGTCTCTCATCTCTTTCAGTTAATTCAAGGGATCTTACTTCAACTTATCTTAATTCTGAGTGTTGAAACAGGGTCCTGATGCAGTTTAATTAATCCCCTTTAAAAGCGAATTTGAGTTAATTCTCCCAGGGGTCTCAAAGTAGACAAGTGCCCAGACGTCACTACATGGCTTAATGTTTAGCATGAGATGAAATTCTTTCAAGGTGAGCTACTAAACCCTATCTGAAGATTTCATTTTCCCTATTGCTGGATGTTGGAGGAAATGTTTTAATTCAAAAAGCAATTATGGGCTATACTGTCATGCTTCTGGTTTGATCTTAAGCTTGATGATGAAGTGGAAAGGTCACAGTGGTAGGATGATATTCTCAGCTGCCCTGTAAGTTTACAGTTCTAACAAACACTGAAAAATCTTTGAAGTGTGATTATAAAACCAAAACCAAGACCTTCAATGTATTAGTATTTTTCTAAATCACACATTTTTTTCATATTTGTGGTTGGCAATATAACATACAATAGCATCTGCAAAACACTAAGTACTCGTTGAATAGACCAAATGCTTAGGAAGGGAGCCAGGAAAATGTTCACAGCAAAATTTACCAGCCCTTACATTTAATTACAAATCCTGAACTAAAACTGCATTCAATGAAAATTTCATTATGGTGGGTACAGTAGAGATAGGCCTGAGCCAAAAGGTAGCAAAGGGGCAAATCCAGAACTTAGGAGCCTGGACGTTGCTCTAAACTTCACAACTGTGTAACCAGACTGAAAAACCTGCACCTGAGCACAGCTCAGTTTGAAGAGCTCAAAATCTCTGCCAGTCCTGAAGCTCCTTGGTTGAATAAACCTAACTCGCTTTTGCCTGAAGTGGGACCATAGTATGAGAAAGTCAGATGAGACTCATCAGCTTTGGCTGCATTTCACATCATCTCTCTGCTTTCCAAAAGAATCATTTAAACAGCAAAAACTATTCTCTCACTCAAATTCACGATACACCTCACCAATTAGTCATGTCGGTTGACACGGCTCCATATATGGAGCTGCTGCATATATGGACTCACCTCTAACTTTGATGGGAAAAGTGTTACTTTTTTGTATGCCTGGTGAAAGCAAACAGGCATCCCAGCCTTGCCTGTGTTTAGTCACCAAAGGTGGCCAAAGAGCATTTTCAGAGCTGAGGGACCCACTGCAAACCCAGGCACACTGCCTGCACCACCCCTCCCTCCCACAGGTGCCACCACCAGCTCCAAGGGGGATTGCCAAGGCCACTGCAAATTTGAAATTCAGCAACATCACATGCACAGAGTAGGCAGACAAATGCGATCTGGAACATACCACAAATGCACACAGACAAACATTTTTGAACCTGTCCTTGCCAACAAAAATCTGGTTTTCCTGGTACTTTCTTTTTCTATTTCTCCAGTACCTGTCCACCTCCCACCCACTGGCCAAATCCACTACATTTCCAGTGATTTTAAGGAGAAGAGTCTTATTTCCTTTTTTTTTTTTTTTAATTTCTCCCTCTACCAGATCTCATGATCTCATGGGGGTTTGGCTGCCCAGTACCTCTGTTGAGGGAAATTAAAACAAGGAAACGAAAAATCAGAGGCAAACCACTTTGTCCATGGCAGCTGGTGAGCCTCAGCTGTAGATAACACCAGGCACTGGGTCACGTGCAGTCCTGTTGTGTAGAAATTGCCTAGCAGAATAGATGGTCTTGTAGCTCTGCAAGACTGTCTACATTTATTAAGTGAAATCACTGCCTATTTTCTGCAGCTTTAAAAGTGAGCTAGGGTACAATATATTTACTGATCACTACTAAACACACCTGGACCTTCCTCCAGCTCCCCCTCTCCTGTTTATTCAAGCAGAGCCCAGAGTGCACGGTGTCACCTGTACCCCCAATATAGGTTATCCCCTGTCTATGGAGCAGGGGACCCAAAACTGCTGCCCAAACCTCTGTGGTTCACCTCTCAGCAGTGATGGACTTCCACAGATCAAGGAGTTACAAGGCAGGAGAGGGAAAGATGAGCTGGTGATGGGACCACTGGGCAGGGAGGACACATCTACAGGAGCTGGCAAGGAGAAGGCAATGGGTATTACAACCCTGAGATTAAAAGGAAAAGCACAAATGAGGAGGAACTAATGGAGAGGCTGATGGAGGTATCTCCACAGCTTTCCCTGGGCTGAGTATCAGAAACAAGAGCAGGACTGAGCCAGTAGCAGAAAGAGACGCCAGAAAGGGCACTCAGCATTGCATAGGGTGGAGGGGACACAGCAGAGAAGCCCAGATCCAGGCACAGCTCATAAGCCCTGGTTAGCCCAGCAGTGACTCCTGCTTTGTTGCTGCTCCCTGACACCCTGGGGACCCACGGCAGAGAAACGAGCCCCTGGATTTATCCCCCTTTCTCCAATTAGCCTCCTTCCCCCTCCTCCTCTCCCTCCGCCCCGCCGGAATCAATCCTCATCCTGGCATTTTAAAGGGCAATGTACACGTTTTATGGCCGTCCGCTATAAAACCATTCTACATGATAACACATCCAGCCCTTTATTAGGGACGTTTGGCAAGTTTATTGGCCAGACATTTTTCTGTGCTGACAGATGAGGTCCTGCCATCACTTCTGTGAGCACGTGAGGCCCTCTCCCGTCCCCTCCTCCCCTCTCCTGAGCCTTCCACCCCCATGGTGCTGGCAGCCCAATGCCACGCTCCACGCACCGCCAGCCCCAGCCCCGGGCAGCTGAAGTCCTCTGGTGTCCTACATCTCACCCGCAGCCAGGTGAGTGGCAGCAATAGGGCCACCCCCATCCCCCAGAGAAACAGTAGTATTTAATTACCCTCTGTTGCCACCACATCCACCAAAGACCCGTTAAGTCTTCAGAGTCAGGGAAATGCTCTAGTCTCCAAGCACGGGCTTCCTGGGGCAGATTTTCACATCATGGCAGGGTGGCTCTGGCTCAGCTCCTCACTTCTCTACAGCACGGCTGTGCACTGGGGAGCTGGAAGGCTTTCAGGTATCTCAGGGGTAATCACTAATAGATACTAGGGAACCAACTGGTCTTGACCATTTTGGGCACTGTGATGCTTTGCCACACTCAGACCCGATCCCAAGATCACCACCAACATGAAACCCTGTTCCAGCAGCCCTCTGTGAGAGATGAAACACGCTGGGACACAAGAGCTCAGCAGATGTTTTCACAGTACTGAGGGGCTCTGCTTTCCAAGAAAGCCACAACCGTGCTGCCAAAGCGGATTTGTCTCAGACCTTGGACGCTGGCGTCGCCAAGGCTGTCTATGAGCCCAGCTCCTCCTCCACCCTCCTATAAGGGCCCCTGTGAAGACAGGAGAACGTGACGCAGAGCCAGCTGTTTTGTCATCTTGCATTCACTGCAGTCCACGTGCGCAACGGCGAGCGGCAGGGCCTACAGAAGTGTAATGAGGGGTCAAGGAGTAACAACAGAGACCAAAATTTATCTAAGTGCTCACCTGGTGCCTCCTCGCTGCACTTCCAGGGCGCTGGTGGCAGCTGAGGTGTCTGCTCCCCATGCATCATCACAGCCAGGGAGGACGAGGTCCCTGGGAAAGGGCTGTGGCAGCTGCCCGAGGTCGGGTAGGGGAGGGTGACCCGGGGCTGGGAGCAAAGCCCCAGCTCAGGTCTCACTCCAGCGAGGTGGCAGTTGGGCAGCTGCCCTCCCGGGTCACGGCAGACAGCCCGTGTCATCTCTCAGGTGTTTCCATTGCACGCTGCACAATAAAACGGAGGCGAATACAAGGCTGCGTTGACTCCCACCCTGCAAGGGGCTTTCTGCCAAGCTATCAGTTTCGCTCGCTGATCTTGACCCTCTGTCACCTGTTTAACTCTCGGCCGTGGCAGCGGGAGCCACGGTGGGCTCCCTGCACGTGCCAGCCCCTGCCCGCTGTTGGTTCACATGTCACATTCCCAGGCTGTGTTATTCTTAAGTACTGTAAATCTCTCACTATTATTCTCCCACTTGATATAGTGAGCTGTGTCATTGTGAAAGGAAATACATAACAGTATATTAAAGAAATCATGGATCTCCTCATTCATGTTTAAAACAAATTTATTACAATGTAAGAAACCCTGAATAGCATGAATTTATTATAATGATTTAAGGCTCCTGGCACTTGAGTTAAAAATGTCTCTCGATAAATAACTTTCCCTTGAAAACACAGCAAATTAATATAGTTTACCATTTCCAAAGTTATATAAATCCAAGAGGCTTAAATCAACAGTATGCTGGATAAGATTACTGTTGCTCAGCCAGATGCTGGTATCGCAGCTCAGAAGGATGGAAAAAGCAGTAAAAAATGGATGACTTTTTTTTTTTTGGTCACCTTTCTCTCCCTTCCACCACCCTAGGCTATGTCTGTTCTATGAAAGTCAGACTAATGTGAAATGGATGAAAGCAGCTGTGGCCTTTGCACACAGGTATCATTAAAAAAGAGCGGCTACTCCACCATCAGACTCCACAATCGCCGCGCTGATATTTCCCCAAAGTGCCTCTAACACGCACAGCCCGGTTGCTTTTGGTAGCGGCGTTTTAATTTGACTGCAGACCCAGGAACCGAGATGTCTCCAGCTTGACCGCCTCCAACTCCGCTGCGGTCTCTCAAGTCCGGAGCAAACCCAGGGCTCTCTGCTCCACGGCGCTGGGAAGCGTGCGACACAGTTGTGATCTCAGCCAAGGTTTTAAATAACCCTCACCGTAAGGCTGCCGTGTAATTGTTCAGACGGGCCAGCATGCCACCTCCCCTCTTCTCAGGGGTCTCCAGCTCTGAAAAAACAGCAAAGGCTGCTCGTGTTCGGTCGGGTATGTGTAAAAACACGTATTTCGTGGGTTTGTGCAAAACTCTAGAGGAACCACCGGCACAACAAGCCCGCACACACAAACACGCACCCACAGCGGGGCGCGGGGACCCTCATGGGCGAGCCGTGCCACGCCAAGGGGAGCGCCTGCCTGTCCCCAGGGCCAGGTCCCGCTGCGTAGGGGCAGCAGGGAGGGAAGGGAAACCCCACACGTGGCCGCAGCCATCGGTGGGACCGGCAGGGATTTGGCGGGCACAGAGCTTGCCCCAAGAGCTGCCCGTGGAGCTCAGCTGCTCTCGGGGACAACAGCCTGCGCACATCTGCGCGGACTAGGAAGCAGTCCGCAGCGTGCACGGCTGGGTGCCACCAGCTCCCACCTGGCACAGAAAAAGGCTCACGCTTCCTCCCTCCGCACGGAGCTTGCCACCTGACAGGCCACCGTGCAGGCAGCAAGAAGGGCTCATCATCGCCGGATGAGCAATCTGGGAGCCCTTCCCATTCAGCCCTGCTCTCAGCAAGGTCTTCAATGGCTTTTTATTTTATGAAGGTCTAATTTTTTTTTTCCTTTGCTGTCAATGTGTCAATTTTTTTCCACAATATGGCTGATGACTTTTTTTAAACAAAGTACAGTGCCGGTGACATTCTGACAGTGTCAGTACAGCCAGAGTACACCCACCTGAGCTTTTCAACATGGCAAGCTAGGGCTGTTAAGAGTCAGACTGACAGCCTTGCTAGATTCGGGTCCTCTGTACAGCAGACAACGAGAAGTTATTAGATACAGACAAGGCTTTCAGGTCACCCAGTCCATCTCCCACCCCACCTTTTAATTGTCTCTCTCACCCGAGCTATAAATATGTGCCTCTTCTCATCTTGTTTCCTCATTATGTCAATTCTAGCAGTCCCTGATCATTTTTATTACTCCTCACTGAAATCCGTCCAATCTGCCAGTAAACTCTCTGGTAATGAGATCCCTGTGCTGAAGGCACTAGTGCAAATAGAGGGGCGCCAGACCACTGACAAGCAGCCATTTCCTCTGCAATTTGGAGATGTCATCGCCTCCTCACCCGCAGCTCAAAAGTCTTCTCGTCTGTTTTTGTTGCTATCAGATATCATCGCCTCACGCTTTGTTCACTCTTCCCCCTCTGAGGGTTTCTGCTGTCTGCATCTCCCCCATCCCATCATGCATGTGTCTTTCAGATTATTTTCAAGGCGGCTGAGTTCACAGATGCTGCACCCCCAGGTTCATTCTCCCTCCCAAACAGAATCCTGCAATCTTTTTTCTTCTGCTTAGTGTTTCTGCTTCACATTATTTCTTCCTCCTCAACTCTTCTAAATTAAGCAGGGTCTCCTGGTTTCACTCACAGACTTTCTGCTCCCAAGAAACAGAGCCACGATCTGAAGCACAGTGAGACAAGGTACCCAGGCCAACACCTCCAACCAAGGCTCCTGAAAGTGTCAAAAGGGAAATCTTGTGCAGATGAGGCCCCCCTGTCATCATTCACAGCAGCAGCACTTGCTCTAGTGTAAACCCTTCAAGACGCATAAATGCTGGCCATAGCTCAAAAACAGGCCCCTCAGATCATACAGGGGCTGGAGAATAGACATGAGGACACAAGGCATAAAGGACCTGACCTCCTAGCACAGAAGACTGAACCAGAAGTTGATCACCGCGTGGCAGGTATTCACTGTCTTGACTACAGGGGAACTTTGCAATCTTGCTCCTGAAGGCACAACCAAGTCCACCAGGTGGAAATTAGACAAACTCAACCTCAAAACAAGGTAGTTTCATAGCGGCAAGGATAATTCAACCCTGGAAGATTTTGAAAAGGTTCTTTTAAAATTTCAATGCAAATTCCTTGTGGTCAACTCTAGCTTGAGAAAGAACCAGCTTTTGTGTCTGTGAATTCATCTTGTCCTTTGCTTCCTTACCAGGTCTAGCAGAGGAGAGGAGTTCCCACATTGTCCTTAATGCTCACAGCACTCCACACTCTGTGTTTGGACAGCAGCTTTAATCAAATCCACACTTCAAGGTTTTAAGGTAGCTGCCACTAAGCAACCAGGAAGGATAACTTTTTCCGATTTTTCACTTTCCTCCCGCCTGCAGACAGCAGACCAGAAAGAATGAGCTTACATTGTAAGGCTTGTTACTGAATGCTATGATTGAATGAAGTGGTTTTCTCACATGCTCAGAATGACTCCTGAATTAAGGAAACTAGGAGTTTATGGCTCTTACTGCAGCTTGTGGATGAGTTTGTCTGCTGGGACCTTCTGGGCATCTCTCACCTCATGTATGTCAGGGTCTCACCCGTCAGTGACATCTGAGTTTCTCCAGCTTAGTCCCCCAATGCCTGAAATGACCCCTTCAAGCCTCAAAATATATGAAAGTCTGAAAGCTGTTAGATGGGAGTGACTAGCCGACATGCTTCTGCTCCAGCAGCTCCAACAGCTTACAGCTGCATGTTGATGTACTAGGCATTCATTGCTGGTGGATAAACTCAGCGCCTTCTGCTGTGGGCATCAACATAAGTCACAGCCCCTCTGAGACGTGGCAGTAAACACGCTTCACCAGCAGAGTCCGAAGCGTGCAGCGACGCAAGACAATGCGGCTCCCCTACGTTCTCATCCTCTTGCAGGGATCCTGTTGGTGTGCAGTGGCATCCCCTACGAACAACTGCAGGACATGTCAAGCACCAACACTGACCAGACCAAGTCGGGCTTCTTGATCGCTTTTAGCTGACTTCTGCTTCCAAATACCTTCCCCGTGCACCACGGTGAAAGCTCTGCTGTAACCATGCCACACATACTCAAGGTAGCCTGTTCTCTCACAGCTACATGGAGCCACAATACTGTAAAACATGTATGGCCATTGTGAGCAGATCAGCCTTCAAGAGACGCAGGGAGCAGCTATGGATCGGGAGAGGCATTCTCCAGAGGAGAGCCACCCAGTCAGAATAGACTTCTCTGCTTCTGCTGGTTTAAATCACCTCACTCTATATTCTGTGTTGTCTTATGTAGCATGCAGTTATGTAAATTTATAAATCATACACCAATTAGCACACAATTTCATAAATTTAGTAACAGTGAAAAAAGAGGTTTCTAACTAACCAGGCTGTGCTCTCTCCCCCTCAGACAGTACAAATTCAAACACTGCCTGGGGGTCTTATTTCAGAAAATCTCTGCTGCAACTTCTAGAGTTAACCCTGGGCTCATGTGCGCTTTCAAGGGATAGCCTTCAGGTATCTCAGGCGCAATCTCTCCCAAGCATAGTTAAGCCCTTTCTTCTCCTTCCTTAACACCAAACCTCCACAGCTCATTGGATCATTGCAAATTTTGTTTTGCTTGTTTCTCCCTTATTCAGATTCTTGCCATATCCAGTCTTACATTCTTCTTTTATCTAAGTCCACACCACCATCCCTCGCTAGCAATTAAATTCAGTCTATGCCTGAGTTATACCTGGGTTCCTCCCTGTTACCCTCTCTGTGTTCTGGCTTGCCTGTCTAACTACTGCAAAGGGGAGCAGCTGAAGTGAGGTTGTTTCCTTCTTTCCCTCATTTGCCAGGTATCCTTTGGACTGTAGCTCCCCAAATGCATGAAAACCATCTGGAAAAACAGTAGGTGGTCATAAACCTCTTATGGGAATTGGGACATAAAGACTTTTCTCACTCCAGGATATAAGCACAAAATTCTCCTTCACCAACTTACTGTATTTTAACAACTTGTCTCTACTGTCTGGCTCAGCTCCACTCAACCTTTACTTTCTGTCATCCTTTGGCACAGTTCTCTGTCTTGCGTCCTTGTTCTTTCTTACCTTTATCTCCATCCTTTCTTCCCCACTCTTTAATTCCACCTTTTTGTCCCAAAGCATGGCGCTGGCTTTCCACTTCTCTTTCGTATTCTGAGACCTCTCCCCCACCTCACGCTCCAAAAGAGGTCTTGCTCCTTGTCACAGAAAAACCCATGTCCTGGAGAGGAAGAGTAGGCTTAAAACAAGCTCCTTGTCTATCTTAGCAAACTGGAGATTCACAACATATATGACACGACGATGTGGAAAGTGGAACATATTGTCAATAGCAGAATTGACATCTAAGCTGGACAAACCAAATGAGAAGATAACTCAAATAAAAGTCTGGAAGAATAAATGAAATCCCCAGATAATTTATTAGATTAAGACCTCACACACGTATATAAATATATGCTCAAGATGGGATTCAACAGTGATACTGGAGAGGCTAGAAGTGGAAAGGGTGTGACTGCTACTGGTCCACGACGTGCAAGCTGCACAGAAGCAATGACTACACAAACACTCAGCTAGTGTGTGTGCATGAGCCACTTGGGAAGAACACGAAGTGAAGGCGTGGGTGGGAGCCTCAGCAGAAGTCATGTTACTCCACAAAGTCTCATGTAAAACACAGATCGATGTGTGGCTGAAGTACATTAACTGGGAACACTCTGGACAAGCAGTCTATGGCTGGACTAAGTTCCCAGAGGCAGCTTCGACTCAAAAGGACACTGTCAAGTGATTGCTTTTGCTAGTTTAATTTTTGCATTTCCTCTACTGTTTTAGCAGATGGAAAACAATTCCCCTCCCAGTCCCAGCTACTGATTTTGTCCTTTCCTATTTGACAATCATTGATTTTTTTTTTCTAAGGCTATAAATGTTTTAATAACTTCAACTTTGTAGTGCCTCATAGCAAAATATATTTGCTTGCACTGACTGCTAAACACTATTCCTAATGTACTGCTTATAACTAGAACAAGAGCCAGCGTTATAAAAAATGATTATTCATAGGGTCTACCGAATTAATAGCTTTTGCTTCTTCATCCACATCTCACAGACAGTTAAAACATGCAGGTCTTCACCCATCAGACATTTCAACCATCTTAATTCCAGACATCTCTGCTTCATAAGGGTATGCCTCCTGTGTAGCTCTGACTGATGGACAGCACCTTGAGCATAGTGCCCACAACCCTAGCAATGTCCTTTTAAAAAGAGCTGCTACCAAAATAGAGATTCAAGTCAAAAGTCACCTTCAGAATTAGAATTGTTAATGGACAAAATGGATCATAAGGAATCCTAAAGCAGTGAAATATTGGCACCCACAAAGAACCAAAGAACAGAATGCTCCCACACAGTGTTCTCAACTGGGTACATAAAGGCACCTTTCAAGAGATATACATGTATTTTTTGCTGTTTCAGAAGGTCAGTTAGCACTTATTAGAAAAAGCAATTAAAGTTTCAGTCAAACTGGAAAAGAAAAGAAATCGGACTGAAATCAGAGAACTGTTTCTTTATAAATGCCAAACCTTAACAAAAGAAAAACCCCAACAAAACTAAAAACCACCACAAAACAACCCCAAACTCTAAGATCTGTGTGGTGATCACTTCACGGTTTCCCACAGTTTTCCTGCTGCTTTTTGTACATTTTCCTCTTCTTTCCCCTCCCTTCCTCTGCCCTTTCAAAGAAGCAGACCACTCAGCCAGCAGAAGGAGAAAACCTGTCTCCCCACCTGCTATACTTGGGTCAGGGCACTGAATACATCTTTGGGGCTTTAATCAGAAACCTGTGCCTTCGCAGGCTCAGGGAGTAGAACAAGAGGGACATTCAACAGCAGATGGACATATTCAAAAGAACTATAATACTTCACTGACAGCAGGACAGACCAACCAGGGCCTTTCCACAGTAGTCATTTTCTGGTCCTGTAATGCTGCTGCCCTCCTTTAAAATCCTCCAAGCAGCTTTTAAAATTCAGCTGGGATCTACAAAAAGAGTATCACCTCATCTGTGATTAAGACTGGGCCTGAATGAAGCAGCTCAGAGTAACTTGAGATTCATCTTCCCCTTTATTCTCCTTTGGTTTCATCCCCATAAAAGCACGGTGCTGCCAGGGACACGTGCTAGATACCCTGCACTGACGCTCTCTGCGGAGATGCTCGGCAGGGCCCACTGCCGAGCCTTGCTAGCTCCTTGCAGAGCACCAAACATCGCACAGAAGCGAGCATGCGGGAGGCAGGCAGCAGCCATACCCAAGGATCAGTACCGCAACTCGCTGCCATTAAGATAAGCAGGGTTTTGCTAAAGAGACTGTCAGAAAAGCTGTACTGGCCCACGAAGCAATGTTTGGGAGCAAATGGTCTAGAACTTGCCTGTACTGGCTCAATTCTACCTTCCCCTCGCTGCAATTTTACTGTGCAAAATGGGTATTTTAGCCTCATATTTCTAGGAATACACGCCGGTGGCTACTGTTACAATAAAATATGAACACTGCATTGTGGAGAAAACGACCATTAATCCTATAATCTGCAGTCACTCTCACCAATTCGGCACATTTCTTTAAATAACCAAGTACATGCAGTAGATGGAAGTGCATTTAAATAAACTGAAATAGATACAGCATGAATAATTAAAGCCGGCAGGGAAATGTGCATTGCAAGCCACTAGTGGAAATAATTACTGATTTGTCTTATTTACAATGGAGCCTGGATACAGGATCAAAATAGTGCAAGTTAGTGAAAATGTCTTAAGACTGTTCCTATACTACCACTACTACATATTTAATCTTGAAAAGTACATCAAATAGGTTTTGGACCACTACAATGTCTGACCCTGTTCTGCTCTTTCACAGTTCGGTTACCCAGCACATAAACTCTGCGAAATAGCACTGATTTAAAGAGGAATGTATTTCAAATGGATGTCTAGTACATCAACTTGCAACATTGTCTATTAATGTTATCAGACACTGTATAGTTGAGCTTACGATATACTGCCTAAAAACCCAGCGTGTTAAATATCAGAATGTTGAAGGAAAAGGTAAATCATATCATCACTGCACAAAGTACTAAAGTGCTTGTATCTTTATAATATGCCAGGTTTTAAACATACTTGTTTAATTAGAAAATAATCCACCTTGAATGTGGCAGTTCTTGAATGCTAGGCAGTTCTTGCAAACTGCTTTAGAGCTAGAAATCGATAATGAAATATACTTCCGATATGAGGCTGGCAAAACTATGACTTCAATCTATTAGAAAATGCTGTAGCTTAAAAAAAAATTCTATTTTAGAATGATTACGTGGCACGTGAAAGGCTTAGAAAAAGTTAATGCTTTCTGATTGGTCTACCCCAACAATGTTCTTCCACTGTGATGACTAAACCAAAATGAAACTGGATGCTAATTAGCTATGTTTTAGATGAGGGAAGACAAGCAGTTGTCACTGAAATAATTTAAAAATGGTACTTCAAAACAAACAAATCAGGAATACAAAGGTCCTAAAAATTCCACAGAAGGGCTGTAGACCAATGAGGTGTGTCAAATGAAGAAAATCTCCTCAAGGAGTCGGCTCTCCTCTAGCTCATCTGCTCTGCTTCTGGAACTGCGAGGGGTCTGGTACCAAGAAGACGGCCTGTGGCTCACACGATGAGGCATCTGCATTTTGCTCCTGTCATAAGATTCTCTGCGGAGGTGTCCTGGGGCAGATACTCGACTCATAGCTTCAACCAGGTCAAGCAGACAGGTTTCGTGCCTACAGAAACACACCAAGAAAATGGAGCTCCATTAAGCGTTACAGCATCATGCAGGAATTGAATCCAGTCTTCCTGACTTCGTAATTCAGACTAGACCTAGATTTGTCTGACGGGGGCCACCAGCACAGAACTAATTTTGCTGTATGGGTTCCTATGAGGAATACCAACACACAGGTAGTGAAAAAGAGGCCAGCAAAGCATGGATGCTCAGGTTATTTCAAGCAGTTTCATCAGCTTTTCCATTTGAGGTGTGTAACGTCTTAGTCGCACTCCAGAGACTGAGGTCAGACTTCAGAGATATGACAGCCAGATACACCAAACAGGTACAAGGCAGACCCACAGATGCAATGGTAAAGTGACTTATACACATGCTGCACTTTTTTGAATAGACCTCTACACTTGATTTACTTTCCCAGGGATTTGAAAACAGCAGGAGACTTTATTATTATTGCCACAAACTACACGTGCTTCCTGTAAATCTCTGTGCGCTATATGGAGTCTGTCTGGTGGAAGCACTGAAGGAATATAATCTAAGCAAGACAATACAAAATCAGCGCTTGAGGTACCAAGAGAAAAGGCAAAGGTGCTAAACATTACTCAGGCTGTCCTTTAAGTGTGAGTACAGATGTAGGGGAAGGTTGCAAGCCAATGTTAGCTGGTAACACACACTGAATAATGGCAGTTACTTCAGACAGAGACTTCCTATTAATATTCACATAAGACAAGACCTGATCTAAATACCAGCACAGGATTGATCATTACAATATATTTTCTCCTGTCCAATTTTAAATGTCTTAAACAATACCATTTCCACTGCTTCCCCAGGGAAGATGTTCTCCAGTCTCAGAGATATCACTCAAGATTTTACCCAAAAGTCCCTTTTGTTCCGTCATGTTGTTAGCACCAACCTGCCTGACATTCCCAATGCTGAAATAATTCACACATTCAATCACTTACATGCACAGAACATTATTCACAGCACCCAACCTAAGGTATCAGTGTAGCTGGTTGGTTTCCATAGGGTCCCTCTCTTGTAAGCAGAAAGAGTTCATCCATAACGTGAGGAAACCCCTCAAGCTGTTTCCTGCTTCGAGCAAAAACCCGTTTTCCTTTCGGGACAGCGGGAGCCTAGGAAGACTAAGTAAGTAGGTCAGACAGCTAGGGTAGGTTCCTCAACTCAGATGGGATGAAAAATTCTTAAGTACAAATATACACAACAGTTTGTTGATGTGAAAGATTCGCAGCAGCCAATGTATCTCCCAGAGTCAGGCTACCACTTGTGCTGTCCAACAGCATCAGGCAGCAGCATCAGGTGAAAAGACTTCATTCCTTCAACTAGCAACACTATGCAAAATATCCTTCACTAGCTCCAGCGGTGAGGGTTACGATCCAACCATCATCAGAAAACTGGCCATGACAAGGCAACTCGTAGCTGTGTCTGACACACAGAAACACTTCCTCAGCTCGAAGGGGTGAACTGTGGTACTGATGTCAATGGCAACCACTGGAGTTGTGCTATGATTGTTTGGAAAAGTAATCTCTTTCACTTCCTTCAATTTTTATTGTTCCTTCCAACCTAATGGAGGAAATGCCATCATTTCTAACACAGCCGACTTGACATTACTGCCTCACAGGGCTCTCTCCTCTATTTGACTATCTATAGATTGTTTCATTTTTCTTTCAATGTACTAGCTTGCATTTCACCCAATCAGAAACCCATTTTTCAAATTTCTTTTCCACATTTTAAGCTTGTCTATGTGCCTTTCTATTATCTGTCTGTTTATGTCATCTCGAATAGCCAAAAATGAGTGACTCCAAACAAAAAAATGCAGCTTTAGTTTTGTTTCAATTGGACCATGTAAGTGGCTAACCCTACTGAAGTGTGATGCCTTACAGTTACCCTAATCAAAAATTTCAGAAGGACACGGTTGTTTTGGGTAGCTGAGCAAGACCATTTTAGAGGGGTCTGCTGTTTGCATCAGCATTCAGAAAGTACTCTCTAAAAACTGAGGCTCCTTAAAGATATCTCCAATATAAGATGGAATAAGCCTCACTGATAGTGAGAACTAGCACATAGCTATATTAGACTTTTCACATAGAGAAAGTTTTGAACTAGACTCTATATAGATATACACAGATGCTTTGAACCCCAAAGAAACCCAGTTAACACATACACTGGTTTCATTAGCCACACCTCAAACTTCTTTTTAGATTAATCTAGTCTAGCATACAAATGCTTATCTCCCCTGACTGTAGTGCTATCATAAAATTTCAATTTCTCCAGCAGCCACATTCAATCACAGATTAAGCAGGGGGAAACCAAACCAGTCAGTGCATTTATAGCAAACGTGCAGGCCCTAGATTTCAGCAGTACCTTCGAGTTCATTTCTTCTGCAAGTTTATCTAAGTTTTACAGCATTTCTGCTATCAGGAAGGCTAAATGATTTGGCAGATTACAAGCACAGCAAATAGCAAAGATTATGTAAAAGACCAGGTGTTGTAAATCAGTCTATTTGACACCACAGTTATATATGCAATAAAGTGAATGAACTCTGCTAACAGAGTGCTATCTGATAAAAAGAATGCTCCTTGCAGGTATTTAGTGTTTAATCCCGTGATAATGGTTTGCCCTGGTTTGCCTAGGCAACATCAGACAGCATCTGGCTGCAGGCAACAGAGTAGACCTAGAAAGGTTTGAAGCTTGCAGACAATTTTCTCACCATTTATTTGTACTCAAATATTTAAAGAGACACAGTCAGAATGCTCAAATCCTGAAACAAAACTTTCTTTAAAACCAGGATATGTATCCCTTTCACGATCCGAATAAATGCATAAGTAAAAAAAGGCCTCATTATTATTATCATTATTGTTATTATTACAATACTTCATGGCTTCAATAAAGTCAAAGCTGTGGGATCAGGCACCCAAGAGTCAGCACATTTCAAACAGGTAAACTGATCTGGCAAACTTGGCTTTTGAATACTGAATGCTCTTTTCATGCAAATTAACAGCCAAGGGTGCCCTTGTACTGTTCATACTTCCCAAGGAGAAAAAATTCCCAAATGTTGTGCGGAAGTAACAGCACTGTACATTAAACTACATACAGAAATTCCTCACGTATAGATGTTCAACCAAGCAACCAAATGTCCTATCAGTGCTAGATGCTTACACACAATTTCTTTGATGGGATTTGCCCTCTCAAAAGAAGGAAAATGAGGTGGGCAACTGTCTCTTTAAGGATGGTGATAATTCTGTCTGTCTTCACCTTTTCGGTATATTTGCCAGTGTGCTGGAAAGTCAACACGCACCTCTGCAACAGACTGGAAAACAATCTCTTTTCTAACCCTGGTTAGAAATATACACCCATGTATATTTCTTCATCTGACTTTCACGAGCTTGAAAGTCTGTATGTTTCATCATAGGAGAAGAAAATACTTAAAGCCTACAAGTTTGGATTAGAAGTCTAACTATTTAGACAGCTAAACTTTAGTGAAAGTAATCTTATCATTAAGTCCCCAAAAATTCCATCAGGTGATGGAACAGAAAGAATTCTTGCACAAAGTATGAGGAAGACAGCACCATGTGCAAAAGGACAGAGACGGGAGTAGAACGAACAGACCAAGGTAGGCTTTGAAGCCCTTCTTTCACTAATGAAACTTGACCTTTGCTTTTAATGTAAACTCCAAATATGGCTCAGAGAGCAGCATGCAGACGCCCAAACTATCTGAGAGGTAGGCACCACCAGGATCAAGCCAGTACAGTAGATGCAGACCTGTGACCTTGGTGGCTACATCCATCCTGGTCAGGCATTGCACAACACTGTGACAGTATGTGACAGACTGGATCCATGCACCAAGGCCAATTGTACGAGGTTCAAAAAGGCCAAGGGCCAGGTCCTGCACTTTGGTCACAACTACCCCATGCAACGCTACAGGCTTGGGGAAGGGTGGCTGGAAAGCTGCCCAGCAGAAAATGGTCTTGCGGTGCTGGTCGACAGCCGGCTGAAGATGAGCCAGCAGTGTGCCCAGCTGGTCAAGAAGGCCAACAGCATCCTGGCTTGTACCAGGAACAGTGTGGCCAGCAGCAGCAGGGAGGTGATCGCACCCCTGTACTCAGCACTGGTGAGGCCGCACCTCCAGTACTGTGTTCAGTTTAGGGCCCCTCACTACAAGAAGGACACTGAGGTGCTGGAGCGTGTCCAGAGAAGGGCAACGAGGCTGGTGAGGGGTCTGGAGAACAAGTCTTACGAGGAGCAGCTGAGGGAGCTGGGGTTATTTAGTGTGGAGAAGAGGAGGCTGAGGGGAGACCTTATCACTCTCTACAACTACCTCAAAGGAGGTTGCAGTGAGGTGGGTGTTGGTCTCCTCTCCCAAGTAACTAACGCTAGAACAAGAGGCAACGGCCTGAAACTGTGTCACAGGAGGTTCAGACTGTATATTAGTAAAAATTTCTTTACTGAAAGAGAGATCAAGCATTGGAACAGGCTGCCCAGGGAAGTGGTTGAGTCACCATCCTTGGAGGTGTTAAAAAAAATGTGTAGATGTGGCACTTCAGGACACGGTTTAGCAGCTATGGTGGTGTTGGTTTGACGGTTGGACATTCTGATCTTAGACGTGTTTTCCAATCTTAATGATTCTATGACTCCCTTAATCTCCTCTGTACTATTAACATGAGTTGCTGGAAATCTGGCTTCTCAGCCACTAAAGTGCTTTTGGAAATTTTGTTAGAATCTTTCAGCACTGGTTCCTAATTAAATAAGTATCTAGCAGAGTTTATAAACTCTATAAACAGTTTTGTAGTCCATCACTAAGGTAACAGGAAACATCATAAAGCATCACAATTCAGAACAGCTCATGAAACATTCACCTTTTAAAGAGAAAACCAGTACAAAAATAAACACAAGTTGGCACAAAGCCAAATCCTTCTTCCACAGTATTTCTGTTTCACTGCTTGGGCAGCATGAATACAACTGAACATCTACAGGTGCATCTTACTTTGCACTGTGTTTCCAAATTGAAAGGCAAGGAAGGCTCTCGCATTTTTATGACAAACACACAAATGTGGCTGTTGCTCTGGGAACCATAAAACCACTTATTCCCGGGATGGTTGCTGAGAAATCACCTGAAACTAGCTGGTATTCTTTCTAATAAAACCTGCTGGGCAATCAACGTTCAGACAGTCCCACAATGTACAGTACCTAAAAAATGGTCAGATTATGCAAAAGTGATACACAAAACTTGTTACTGCACAGCATATTAGAGAGAACAGTGCTCTTGAAGGTAACCACAGAGCATCCTTGCATCAATTGGCTGAATAGTGATGTTTATTTATTTATTTAGACATTTGGGATATGTAATTGAATTTTCAATGTTTGTCTGTTTCCCATTGCTGGTAAAATATATTTCTTGCACACTGTTCAATTTTTAAACTGCGCTATTGTATTTTCATATTGCACAGTCCCATTTAACTAATAATATCATCTGTTCCTTCCTGAAAAAACAGCACAACCCCAAACAAGTTCGATATTTGGAGGAGCAGGAATTTCCCCATGAGGCAAAATAACTGAACTTATTAGAGTCATAAATACTCTGGCAGTGAGATATATGTATATTTATTTGAACAAGCAGTGTCAGATATTATTTGATCACTATGTTCAGAGACATCTTTCCATTTACAGTCTCTGAAAATTTATTCTTCAACCATAAATGTGTACAAAACACACAGAATGTCTCTTCTGCAAGGTGATGGCATTTCAACAAAGCATACTGGCAATACGGTTTTGGAGATTAGTAGCTGTATAGGCTTACTTTATTTAACTGTATATACCTGAGGAAATAAAAAGGTTTATTTTTATACTACTGCTTATATTTTCAACATAAAGTTCAAAGTGATTTACTAATGTTACATGAATTGCCTTTGAATTACGGTACAGTATTGTGCCTAAGTACAAACCCTAACACTATTTTGTATTCATAAAACTCTGCCTGACTCCAAGCACTTTACAAATGCTAAACACAGCTAAAAAGACATTCCAGGGGTAGGGAACAGACCCATTTTACAGAAAATGAAACTGAGCTCACTCTTACTATAAAACAAATATCAAATCCCTATTTGACTGGAACAAACAGGGCAAACAACAGCAGAGAAAAAAACAGACACAGATAAGAAGTGGCCTTAGCAATACAATTACCCCAAACCTGAAGACACCACACTAATGATACAGCCTGAGATAATCTGGAAAAAACAGCTGTGATGACTGATCACCCCACCCCAAGTTAAACCAGGCTTTACAGGCAAAGGGCAGAACTCTACCTAAACTAACGAGTACTAGCCACTTTCTGTGATCTTTATTCCTGCATCCACAATTGTTGCATTAGGGATGCTAAAGGTATCTCTGTGGCTTGTCCTTTCATCATCCATGCACCAACTTCTTGTTCATAAAATTTGCCTAATTCCTTTTTCAATCTGTGGCTTCCACAATGTCCTGTGACAGCAAGCTCAGAAGTTCATTGCTATTGAAAGACAAATTTTTCTTTTCTGTTTTAATTATATATCCTGCCAGTGCCATCCAGTGCATTTTAAAGACAGACTGCAGCTAGTCACTCTCACGTGGTGGGATCTGGTGAAAAACAGTTTCACATTCAATTTATCCACACCTTCACAATTTTGCAAACCCTGATCATTTTCTCATTCATTCTTTTCCTATCCAACATCATAGCTTTTTGGTCTGTCCTTATATGGCAGTTGCTTCATCCTCTTGATTAAATCAACTGTCCTGTGCACCTTTTCCAGCTTCCACTATGTCTTTCTTGAGAGGCAAAGAGCAAAAGTACACATCAGAATCAAAATGCAGGTACACCAAAACTTGTGTATCCACAAGCTTTTGTGAAGTTCTAGGAAGCTTTGAACTTCACAAATCCTAATCCCCTGCTCTGAGTTCACTATCATGTGGGCATGGTATTGATGACTCTTCCCTAAGTAAATTAAATTTTTGTTCACTCAGTTTTGATGACTTTTTGGAGTTTCTTGCTATTCACATGGCATTTGACTGTCTGAAAGAACATAGTATCACCCACAAACTTATCAGGTCACCCAGGAGGTTTTGCTGTTTACTTCTTGCCTCAGGTCACTGATGAAGAACCAGGCCAATGGGTTCCTGTGGGACCCCCAACTGCTGACTCTTCTGCATCGTGAAAAATGAACATTAAGTCCCTTTGCCTGCTATCATCTAATCAGAAGTATATCTATAGAAGGACTTTTCCTCCAAACCTGCAGAAATTTGATTTCTTTTAAAACCTTTGGTGTGGAACCTTGGCAAAGGCCTTTTGAAAATCCAAATGTATTATGTCAACTGGATCCTCTTTGTGTCACCGGATTTCTCTTCTCAGGATCCACAGGCCTGAGATGACGTCTCAGATTCTTTCTTCTCTCCATTCTGGCAGCATGACTATAATCCAGGTATTAACCAGTAAGCTATTTAGCCCAGCAAGCCCGAGATGAACACGCCAATGAACATTAGAAACTGGTTGGATAGGAAATGAAAGCTGAGAAAGATAAGCTGACTTTGCAGTCATTCCCTGAAAGGCCACAAGTCAGGACAGCGAACCTTGCCTTTCATGTGTAGACTGCATCTTCAGTGACCAAAACACACCTTTGGGGGATATTCCCATGTACTGACTCTCAAGATGCCGAAATCAAAAAAATGAACAGAGAGAAAAGCAGTTCTTGAGGCTGGAACATGAAGAGAATGAACAAGATTAAATTGAGAATCAGAGACAAAGGGACTGTACCAGTTAGCCTGAGATTCCCGTTTTACTTTCACGCAGGCTGGGACTCAGAGCACACACTTCACTGTGGGATACAGGAGGTGGCAAATTCAACAGTGCTATATATGTATTTAAATCAGCTCCAGGCTGGGACGTCTTTCTTGCCTGTAACAGGTCTGTATTTTCCAAAGGCATCTCAAAGTTTCTTAATTCTTAGAGAAAAAGATCAAACTGCAGACTATTTCAAAGCAATTAAAAAAAGATCTGAGCCTTTTATTTAAAATACATCACACAATGTAGAACAGAATATATTTACACAGTGTCTTCAGCAAGAGACTCCTGGAGTGCTGTAAAACCCACACCCACATAATAGAGAGCTTACATTATCAGAGACTTTTAGAGAACTCTCCGAGGCAGTATTCACAGAATCATAACCTAGAGAAGGAAAAGACTTATTAGATCATCCAGACATCTCCCTGCTGATGGAGAGCCATTCCCTACAGCCTGCTTCCTCACATTTGTTGCTAACAATCAGCCTCTTGCTATTCTCCTTGGGAAGCCATTCCACAGCCAAATATATCAGACACTATCATTATCATTATTATTTATTTATAGGCTACGGTGTAACCTAAAGGCCATGATCAGGATCATGGGGACCAACTGTACTACCACTTGCAAGAGCAATCCTCTCTCCAAAAGAGCACACAGTCTAAATAGGTAAGTCAAAGTCCAGTGGGAAACATACAACATACAATTAAGGGGAACAGAGTAGCATGGAAAGTGTCACAAATCTTCCATGAATTTTTGCTTCAGTTTGGTAGGAGGTAAAGGTATGTGTCACGAACAAGAACATGTTTCTGATGGTCAGCTAGAGATAAACAAAGAGGATTTTCTTCCTCCCTTCTACATGCCTAGTTATAGCTAAAGACATGGCATGGTACTGAGAAATTCATCCTCTTTTTTGGTGCAATACTCCTTAAGTATTTGAACAATATTACATTTCTTCCATCTGCTCCAGTCTCAGTCAACATTTATCTGAGCTGCGGATATTATAATCTTCTCTCATAAATCAATACCTCTAGCATAGCAACAGATTTTGCCACTCTCCTCTGATCTTTGACAGTATCTTTCCAGTAAGTGATCAGAAACAGAGAGGAGCTCAGCTCCCTCCAGCACTCACGCAACGCTTGTCTGCGCCGACTCAGATGACAACAGCCTTTTTGCTGCCACTTCATGGCTCTGCAGGTCGCTCTCTCACATGCCTGTATTGATACACTGCACTGCAACACATCGCTGTATGCTGCAAGACCTACAAGACCAATGAACTCAACGCCTAGTTTTCTGGGGTTACTAACAATTATCACTAAATCTTGTGGAAAATGGCATCAGAGATTACAGCCTTTGCACAGGAGAATTTGGAGCGAAGTAGCAGAACTGAGTAAAAACATCACACCTTTCTAACAAAAATGAGCCATGCTTGGCAGTGTTATCAGACAACCCTCCCTCCCCAGCGTGATAAACAGCAGCAAAGAGCTAAAGCAGACTTGGTCTTGAAAGGGGCTGAGCACTGCTGGTTTGCCCCTGGCCTGTTGCATACCAAGCAGAGCCAGCGTACTAAAGGATGCCGGATCCAGCAACAGCATCTCAGAAAACTTGTGCCCTAAGGCAGGGCTGATAAGAGATTTTTCTTCCTCAGTTTTCACCCTGGCTTCACCTACGATAGCAGCCAACCGGCTGTCATTACTGAAATAAGAGTTACTGCTGGTCTCATTCCTCCTTGCTACACAAACAGGCCATTTTCACTTGCTCTGTAGTCAGAGGCCAACAGCTGCTTTCCTCACCTTTCCGCACTCCCTTCTCAATGCTCCCAATCCTCAGTTATCCTACCTCTTTGCTCCTGGTAACTCAGCCTTTTCTGTTGTTTCCTTATTGGACTTTTGCTCAGACCCTGCTGCCATGTTACCAACCTGTCAAATACAACTGAAAGGGCTTCTCCATTGTTTTTGTCTCTGTGTGCTTTCAGTAGCTAAAAAACAACAAAAACTCCCAGATCATTTCTTCTAAGGTACGGCTGCAGGCAGCTGATTTGGCATAACTGAGGTTGTAATAAGTCTGGAAGGCGGAGGGTGAACAAAGACATGAGTGCTGGGAAGTAAAGAAACCTTTTAAATCAGATCTGCCAGTTACAGAAGAATAATTTAGAATGAAGTTTTAGTATAAAAGAAAGAAATTACAGAACCACGGAACTACCATGGAGTTTAACAACCACCTCTGCAATCAGTCTGTTTGTATTGTCCTTCTCTCCCCTCCCACACACACGTTTCTGGCTCATCAAGCCTGAAAGCTCTTTAGATCAGAAAATGAACCTCAGTGTATGCACAGCACCTGGGGCCCTGATTCTGCTGCGATATTACATAATAACTTTGCACTTCAGAGCATGCTTAGCTTTTATTCCCTTTAAGCACTCTGTCATCATAGCATATCTGCAGCAAGATCTTCACCTTTTATTGTTCCGGGCCAAAACTAAGCTGTCATCATCTTTCCTGCCATACCTCACCCCCCTACCTCTTCTGCCTTAACAGTCTTTCTTCTCAATTTTTTGCTTTTACAAGTTTGTCCCCAAGCAGCTTTCCCCTCAAAGCAAACTCTAATTCAATGAATCATCTTCAAAATTGTGCCTTTTCTTTTATAATGTACTAAAGCCTATAACAAAGGGTTGCATATGTAAGTCACAGTACAGTTCTGCACCTCCTCTCTGCCAGTCTCAGTGCTGTCCCTTAGTTTTGATTTCTTTTCCACATTTCATCTCTTTTTCCTAGTGTCCTTTCAGCAAAGCTGGGACTACCTTACACCCTGTACACTGTCTACAACGTTGTGGGTACTAAATAAGTGCAAACCAATTCTAAGGGGCACAGCTTAGGGGCAAAAAAACCTACTACACACAGCTTGCAAAGTCCATCACCATTTATATGGATTAGCAATCTGTCTTTTTTCACAAGCTCAGTCCAAATTCCCAGCCTGCCAGACAATAAATCAACTTTTTGCTTCAATTGTACAGTCACTGGGAGATCTGCATAGTTTTAGGTCAAGCACTTATAACCGTTTTATGATTCCAAAGTTTCTTACCTTGTCATTTAGTTACTGAACTGTGAGCTTTCATTGACTTTGTAACCATTGTGGCAAGAATTGCTTGCAGCTGTGCAAGATTTAAAACCTCATTGAGCAGAGGCACAAAATCGGACTGTGGTAGTTTTAAGTGCATATATTGGGGTGGAATCGTGACCCTATGGAAGCCAATGGAAGTTCTGCCACTGGTTCACTGGGGCTGGGTTTCTTCCCTGACTATTGCCATTTGTTGTGTCGGTGTGAATAAGTATTGCAAGCTCTCTGTTTGACACCCTGGAAATAAGACACCTCAGTGAATGCTTGGAAAATTTTTATTTTGCCTTTTTCTTTTCTTTTTTCCTATCTTGGTGAAATATTTTACATACTGTCAATAACTGTACCTAAACACCAGCTCTTTCCGTGGATCTGCACTGTCCTTCCTCTCCTGCTTGTCAGTTTAATTTCTTCTGCTGTGGCATGGAGTGTTTAGTAGCAAAATGTAGCAGCAAATTCTTCTGTTTCTTAATTATCTCTGCCCTGTCAGCTATACCAGTGAAAACAAGTCACCGTTAGGCAATTCAGATACCAGTAAACACCAAGTTGTGATAATACAGAGTCCTGTATTACTGTCATTACAGAAAAAGCTGTTTCAGGGAGGTTTAAAAAAATTAAATAAGCCCAGCACTTCTAAATGGCCAAAAATCTAAAGATATCTTAATTATTCTTCAATATCTTAATCATCCTGTAGAATCATGATCTTGTATAATGGCCATTTTAAATGAAAGGTTTGTGGCTCTGCACAGTTGCCACTTCCTTCTAATTGTGAATTAAAGCATAATTTAGCATGACTCTATGCCAGCATGACTAGAAAAATTTACAGACACCAGCTCTGGTTGAAATAGGGGCGAAAAAGCAGTTAGATTTCTTTAAGTAATAGAAAATCACTCACCAAGTTGTCCTTTAAAACAAAACACTAGAGCTTTAAGTTGACAAACTGACTTGAATTAAACCACATAGAAAAGTGCTTGCATTGTAAATCTTACAGGGCAGAAGTGATGGTAGGTTATCATTCTGTTTATTAGCATGCACTTTGGAGAGTTCAGGGCAAGTATGGATACGCATTCATTCCATTTTATGCTGCACATTACTGAAAACACATTCCCCATAAATAATTCATAAATGCATTGTCTGAAATTTCAGATTCCAAAAATACAACACAGTTTTCAACTTTATGGTCGCTTGGTCTTCACAACAGATATAGACAATTGGATGGATGGACTTGGCAAACCTGATAAGAACCCATCAGTCAGAATTACACTACAGAGGTAAATGCAAACATCTCCCAGCTCCCAATTCCTGGAACAGCAAGGCCATGATGACAGCACCTGTTGTCTGTGCTAGCAGTCCCATGGTAGGGAACAGGGAGAAAAAGAGAAAGGCAAAAAGCAACCAAGCAGTGAGAAGAAAGTGTTCAGTCAGATGCTTGACTTTAAAAAGAATACATATTATGAAAAAAACAAAGTCTTGCTCTTCTCTGTTCATGAGCTGGGTGTGTAGCAGGAGAGTTAGGAGAGAAAAGGCACTTTGCAGGATGGTGTGATGGGGAGCTAATAGGTTGAAACTGCCGAGAAATCCATAGAAATTTAAATTTAAGGTATAGTAACAGCCAAAATGCAGACAATGGACATACTATGCCTTGCAGAAAGTCCATTTTTCTGTCCAGACTGCACTACAAACTTGAGCTCTGCTTGTTGCTCTCAGCTTTTAATTGGTATCATTTCATTAATGCTAATGACATAGTAACTGGCATCATCTTTTATGCCAGCGATGCTAGCATAAGAGAGGTGAATAGGATCTTGCAGTTCATCTAAAGTCTAATTTCTGCAGGGAGCAGAGTGACCACAACACCCACTGAAGAAACTGAAGTATGCTTCACAGGCTAGAGCACTTAAGCTTTACACACCTTATGATTCTGTATTTTGCTGACATTATATAGGTAGTTTATGCTTAGTTGCCTCTTTTTCCTCCATAATGTACTCACAAGCCTCACATAGGATAGCAACTGCTTTTCAGCCAGGTTTGCATTCACTTGCTCTGTTCTACTCACCTTCCAGCGGGGCACACACAATTTTGGGTACCTTATCTTGTGAAACCATTGGTGCCCAGCCCTAACAGCACAGCCCACAATCTCCCTCTTTTTTTGAACTCATTCACTCCAGTGAGTCTGCCTGAGAACAAACATTGCAGCTGAGCTCAAATACCTGGCATCCCAACAAATGGATTGCTTGGGCACAGACCATACACGAAGAAACAACACTCTCATAAAAATTGTATTCCAGTACCCAACTGCTGTAAAACTTCCTACTCCGCACGCGGTGTGGAAACCTTGGGACTATCTGCCACTCCATTCATTTCCAGGTGTGCTGAACTCTCTGGGGTAATCTTTAAATCAGCTGAGATTTCATACATCAAAGATGAGGATACATAATTCAAGAGAAGCCACTGAGATAAAACAGTAGCTGTAAAAAATGCAGCTTTCTGGTGGTGCCTGGTTTAGCATGTTAAAGAGGGTCAACTGCTGGCGAGAAGTTGCACGCAGTCGGCACAGGAGCACGCCGTGTGGCAAAGCAGGTAGACTTGTAAGCTTCACAGGGACACAGGCACTGAATAGGCTTGACACTGTGCAAGTACCAAGTTGGAAGGCATCCTACAGAAAAAAACAGCAGTAAAGCACGGAGTACAAGGTGCTCAGGCCTGGTGTCCCTTGGCTGTAGTCACCGCACGCTAACAATCTCTTTCAAACACTTTACACAGGTGGTAGGTGTCCCACTGAGATAAATTATCTACTTTCAGTTGCTGAACAGATGGGCAGGGAAGTGAAATTTTAGTTTGTTCATTCCCAGCAGTAACTAGCAAAGATGATCTCGGGCTCTGCAGGATTACTTTTCGATAACCATACACCTGTGGATAGTCCACGTTTCTGTCAGAAACTACATAAGGTCACTGATACTACCAGACAGGCAGGGCATTTAACAGCTCAAGCGACTGATGCTAAGTCTGTCATTCCCATATTCTTCTGGATATATTCTAGGCTTAGAGGGGCCACAAGGTGTACAAAGAGGGACTTCAACAGGCAAGAGAAATGGGCCCACAAGAATTTCACAACATTCAACAATGAGAAACACGAAGTCCTGCACTTGGGGAGGAATACCAGGTACCAGCACATGCCGGCTGTGACTGGCTGTAAAGCAGCTTTGCAAAGAAAGACTAGGATACTCGCTGTCCTGGTAGACAAAAAACTGAACATAAGCCACCAGAGGCCAGCACTGCCAGCAGGTCAAGGGAGATGATCCTTCCTCTTGACTCGGCACTGGTGGGAAGCAGCTGTAGTGCTGTGCTCAGTGCTGGACTCTCCAGTACAACAGAGACATGGACACACTCAAGCAAGTCCAGTGAAGGGCAACAAAGATGATTGCGGAGTTGAAGTATCTGACACCACAGGAAAATCTGAGACAGCTGGGACTGTTAGGCCTGGAGCAAAGGCAGCTCGGGGTGATCTTATCAATGTGTATAAACACTTGAAGAAGGGAGGAAAGAAGATGGAGCCAGGCTCCTCTCAGTGGTGCCCAGTGAAAGGAGAAGAGGTAACGGGCACAGTTTGAAACAGGTCACCCAGAGAGGCTGTGGAGTCTCCACCCATGGAGATATTCTAAATCTGACAGACAGCATCTTGAGTAGCCTGAGATGATGATCTCCAGAGGTGCCTTCCAACCTCAGCTATTCTGTGACTTCATAGTGGGGTATTTCTTTTCATAAACACATTAAACCTCACAGACAGTAGATGACAAAAAGGCAAGGACTGACTAGCAAGGACCGGACTCTGATTTACCCATACAGTACAGGTATGGTGCAACCAGTGAAGCTTAAAATGTCCTTGCCTGCAAACCAGGAAGCCCCATAAATCAATGCGAACATTAACCAAGGGCTTCTGCCCAGAAAGGTTTGCAACTCATTAAAACCAGACTGGACGTATGGGAAACCTGACGACGTATTTAAAGTAAGGTTTTCCCTCCCTTCCCCACATACTTTACCAAATCACTTGCATCTGTTCATGTACAATTACATCATAGTGGAGTACACAACCCTGTCCACATTTTTTCTTTTTGAATAAGAAGGTCATATCCACACTTTAAGAAACTTAGTAAAAATATTTTTAGTATCATCACTTTAAGCTTGCAAATATTTTTCTGGCAGAAATCCCCAGCTAACTTTACAGCAAGACCTCTCAAAGGAAACAGAACTCTTACTTTAAAAAAAACCCAAACCACACTACAAAATGAATGTGACCCAGGGACTTACCCTTCTATGCAACAACATGAGCAGAGAGCACAAAGACAGTGAAGTTCGCAGGGCGTGAAATTAAAATTTTCACACAGATACAATGAAGTAATGATACAATGTTACAACCTTGGCACAAAAATCTTCTGGTTTGAGTAAAGTCAATGCCATGTGATGTTACGGTTTGTGCACTGGTAGAAACAGTCTGCTGCTAAAAAGTTCATAAAAAAACAGAAGAAGTGAAAGCAAGAAAATTGTACTGATAATTACAATAGGCCTATACATTCTAGTGATCTAGACGTTCCTTAAGATGCTCATCACAGTAGTATCTAGCTGTCACTGCAGGCTGAGCTAAGAAAGCACACTTTTCTTTCACGCCTAGAAATCCAGGAGGCGAGATGTCATTAGGAGATAGGAAAAAGAAGACTGAAAGAGATTTGAACTCAGCAAATAAGGGGGAGGCAGAGGACATCTCTTACTCGGTCGGTTTGTTGCCTACGAACAAGGTGGATATGCAAGTTCCAAATTCCAAGCATACGGATAAGAACGGGGATGCACAGAGCAATTAACAGAGTCAAGCAGAAGCTGGGATGAGCAGCAGCTGGAGCACTGCTGAAGTCCTTGTAGGAATTGCTTCACCTGTTACAGTTAAAAGGGAAGGCAGTGCTGGAAAAATACAGGCTCCTCAGCAAGGACAAGGTCATTGAAACAAAAGTGGAGCTTGAAAAATTCTGGCAGACCCACATACAGGGAGGGACACAGACACAATTACAAGAACCTGCCATGTCAGACTCGAGACTTGCAAAGTTACAAACAGTGCCCTTTATACTACAAATACACCCACACAGTGCAACACTGAATTATCAGACAATCTGCATGGAGCAGGAAGCATTTTCTTTCTAAGAGTATGGAAAAGTCTGCAAATTCATAAATTATAAAGCTGCTTGTACATTACAGTGTTTCACAGATACCTGACAGACATGCACGCATCCTACAAAACATATTTATAGTCTAAACTATAGCAGGGAAGAAAAAAAATCTGAATTCAGTGCCACTGCTCATCTCAAACCACAATTTTGTGATCCCAGGCACAGAAGTTACACACATAAGTACTATTGGAAACCTGTTTCCAGTCACCCTTCTGGAAATCTAACAGTAAAAGTCAGTCTAGCAGTGCAAAGGTCGTTCCTGACAAGGCATGTTTCTCACCCTTATGATCCAAGACAGCACACACAGAGAAACATACAGCCAAATGTGACTTAATAAAATCTTCAACTTCTCAGCTTATTAATTTTTTTAAATTTTTCTCATTTCATTCCAGTGATTTCATTAGGTTAGACTTCTTCATCTTTATTAAAAAATAATCAGAACTGAAATGTTTCAATAAACCCAATTTCTGTTTTAAGTAGTAAAAGATGATTCAATGCAGATGAAGCAAAAATGAAAGTTAAAAGTACAATGGCATTGGAAGCTTTGAGAATCTCCTTTAAAGGATTTTTAAATACATAAATTATATATTAGTAGTCTGGAATGTCTTTGTTTATTTTTTACAGAAAAAAGTACTTTAAAAGCAAAGTACTCTCTGTTCTCCAGCTGTATCAAAACAAAATCCTTTAAAACTGATGGATGGGAAGAACCAAAGGAGAAAATCAACACTTAAGGCACCATTACTAAAACAGACAGAGCTAACCTTGTACGGGGCAAAAACCAAAGACACAACATTATTTTCAATAAAAGGCTTAATTTTGCATTATGTTTTCAAATTATTTCCCTCCCAACACACTCAGACTAAAAGAAACAACTTAACTTACTCACTTCCCCCCCCCCCCCCCC
>Ga0065711_1006993_pt1 | contig 29814 bp, 14 predicted proteins | sample Hoacrofraction12_FD_59098 | JGI IMG/M metagenome (GOLD analysis project Ga0065711, IMG submission 59098) | Hoatzin crop microbial communities from Cojedes, Venezuela - Epithelial fraction 12 v2 (version 2) | ecosystem: Host-associated > Birds > Digestive system > Esophagus > Crop | place... | reverse complement strand
GTAACAGGGCTCGCTGGTGGAATCGACGGTGGGGTGTAACGGTGTTCCCAATCATACGAGACAAATGTTTACGATGGCATTTACCTCCCCCACTGACACATGTGCTGCTTGAAGGCAACCTGTGCGCACTGCTTGTGTGTCTTGTAGACAGAAACGTAAAGAGGTAAAAATCTGAGAGGCAGAGGAAGAAGGAGTTTCTGTGTGGACGAGTAGGAGGCGGAGGGGGGGAGCGAGCATTGATGCAGTGCCAGGCATCACGCTGAACCAGACATTCTTGCAAAAATTTGTGGAGTGTGCATGGAACAGGTTAGGTGAGAAAGTAGCACTGCGTTGCAAAGTACCCGGCCCTCCAGGTGGGAACGGACTCTTCCTCGCAGCCACACAAGCCATGTTGGCATTGCTGCTGTGGAGAAGCCAGTGCCCACTCTCTGCTATCAATGCTGTATTCACACGGGCTCCTTGTCTAGATTTACCTGCTTTCTTTTCCCCTCCTTTTACCCAGACTCTTATCACACTAAAAAGTGGGTTCTTTCTGTTCGCTTTTTTGTTTGTTTGTTGAAGAAAAAACAGACCCTGTAGCTGCAGTGGTAGGGTTTTAGTTCTGAGTAAAATCAAAGGCCAAAAGTGTTGGCCAGGGAAATTAAAATTGCTGGGTTTTAGAGTAACTTTCTTGACAAAAAAAGGACTGTATGAAGAATTCCCGTGAAAAGAAACTTAGAATGGTTGAAGATGGAGTAGAAAGTGAAATAAAACTTGGTGAGCCTAGCATGTGAGATACTTTGTTATTGGGAGTAAGACAGAGGTAAGGTATCTCTGACTCTTACAGAATCGTTTACGATTACTATGTGAACACAGCAATGGAAAATGAGCTTTTACGGGATTTCATCAACACTGGGTCTCAGATTATTTTGACATAAAACTTCCACTAAAATAATCCCAGATACTTGTTTTAACACACATCCTTCTTTTCACTCATCTTTCAGAATAGCACAGCCTGAGAGGAATTTTGCCAAAATTCTTTCATAAGCTTTAAAAGAAATTCTCCATAACGCAAATTAAAGTTTTATCTCAGCAAAAGGTTCTGGTTTCTGTTCATAGCCATCTGATAGCCAAGATGGTTTCCTCTGAGAGCTTCCTGACCTTGTAATTTTAAAGAATAAATAATAGAGAAACAATACAGAAAAGCTACCAGTAAAGGGGGAATATTATCCTCAGTGCTTTACAGAAATATTTTAAATGAATCAACACGCAAATATGATTTTAATTCTAATAAACAGGACACTTTTCTCCTCCTGTTGTCTATCAGTTTTGGAAACTCCGGGACCAAGATAGAGTTAGAAAAGTTGAACTTGGATATCATTTATTTATAGCTAGGATGAAAGTTTCTCTTTGTTCAAAACTCCTCAGACGCTTCAGAAGGAGGGGAATATCATTGTATCACGTCACTTGTCTTGGACACCAAAATTCTTAACGGCCACTGCAACTGAACACTAACGTATGTGCTCCATGCTAGGCATGCCAATAAATGTGTTGACGTAAATCAGAACACACACTAGAGCTGAAGTATTTACAGAATCTGATCAAAGTAATTGAACACAGAAAAATTGATTACCAATGCTATGCAGAAGTTCTTCAGCTATTAAAACAAAAAATTACTCTATAGAGAAATTAAAAGTTAGACAATTGTGGCTATTTAGAAGAGTCGAGAAAGAAGAGGAAAGTGAAGGCCATCATTAAGGCATTACTGGAAGCAGCTAAAATTCTGGCACTCACTTCAGCAAACCACGATTTGAATGAATTCAGAACAGATGTCATATCACAGCACTGCAGTATTTTACCTTTACAATAATTGCATGTATTAGTTTTCTTACATGCACAGAGTACGCCCTTGCAGCTGCGCACACTGAAGTGTCAGGAAGCACTTTCTCCCAGTTTGTTTCCTGACACGCCTGACTGCAAAGCCCTCGCACAAAGCTCCCCCCGCCTCGCCCCTCAGACCGGCCCCGCAGCGCTGCGCGGGACGTCATACTGGCCGAAGCGGTGCTTCACCAACCACGGGTCCAACCAAACTCCACATTTCTGACAACTGTGCATTAAAATCTTGGGGTTTAGAAACACGTTAAAAATGTAAAGAAAATAGTTTAATATTTGCACACCTCAACATGGGTTTTAATTGTAACTAATTATTTGATTACACTTATTGAAAACATAATAGGTAATTAACAAGTTACATGCAGTAGAGCTCACTCATCAGCAAAGTTTCAAATAGATTTAAAGCTATACTCCGCACGCTATTTACGTGTAGGTTTTATTAGTTACTTTTGCGTAGTCCCCAGCTTGAACAAATTGTCAGCAAAAATCCCATGAACACAGCACACAGCGCTGTGCAGATGTGACGTGCCAGGCACTGGCCACTTCTATTTTTTCACCCATTAGTGCCCAAGTAGTGTCATGGCAATGCTTTGATGCTGCAGCTAGATACCTAAAACTGAAAACTGTCAAGACTGACCAGAGAAAAGCATAAATAAAGCAATCATTTTAGCAACAAAAGAGTTTGGTGCGTATGTGATTATCTGCATTTTTACTAGAAACTACTGAACATGGAAGTAAATAAAATTGTTCTGTTCTTCTAAAGCACTAGCAGTTCCAGCTGGGTTCTTGCACTGTGTGAGCAGTGCTGACCCCCCCAGCGATTAACAGGGGCATGAACATCCCTGAGCTGAACAGTCATGCAGAATTCCTCTAAAGGTTGCCAGCATCGGTTGGGTATCAATCCCACAGCTGTAGTTCGTCATGCACCAGCTTCCAATACTTTCACACCGTGTATAGCACCCATACTATAGTATGGTCGGAGGTCCCACCGCAGTCACTTAGAGCACTGCTGGAACAAGGTGTGGCTCAGCAAGAGACAATTTCTCAGCTGACAAGGAATGGTCTCTTTTAAAGAGGTATCACAACAGAAGATGTGAATCTAGGTGATGTTGAATTATGATTTTATCCTTCTCTATGATATTAAAGAATTCGATATTTAGTGCTGACTAGCCTATATACTACAGCGCTTGTTTCAGCAGAGCTGAGGGCTGTATGGGCACAGGACCGGCACTCTGCTTGAATGTCTCGGGGGTAGCAAGGAGGGTGAGACCGCCTTTCAGTTTTTCATAGTCACGCTGCGTTCCTGACTGCTATCAGCTGTAATGCTGGGACACAAACCTGGAACAACTGTTTTTGTAACGAAAAGACTACCAAAATGACTGATCTAAAATAGTTTTCAACAATTAAGTAAAATTCCCGCTGTCTCATTATTAAAAACTTGATGGGGCAAAAAAGATTACAGACACCATTTCCTTACTTGCGAGTATGCAAGGATTTGGAGGTGTGTATTAAGCCCTTTAACCAACTTCTGCTTTAGTGACGATGCCACCTAACCACAGCATGCATGCCAAAATTCAGGTATTCCAAAACGCTCTAATGAATATGCAACATGATGTTAGAAAGTCTTTTAGAAAGTTTGAATCCTTGAAAATCTGAGAAGTGAAACTTGTTAATAAAAAAATATAGAAACTAACTACAATATAAGTAGCTTAGGAAATGAATCTACTCTTTTAATATAGTATTTCTGATATGATTTGTATCATATGTCTTCTTCATGGCCATCCAAATCACGCTTTGGGTGTTAAATTCAAACTGTTCTTGATTAGTGCAGATCTGGAAAAAATATCTTGTTGATTTGGGTTGTGCTTGTATTATTTTCCTCTTTATGCTACGTTTGCTCTGTCTGCATATGTCAAGAAATTCTGTAACAGTTGCACCAAAATTTAAGAGGGAAGCAGACTCTGACAGAAGTGAACAGATGAAGGGAAAAGAAGCAAATGTCTGGTCAGAGGGAACTCATTCCAAGTCTCAGCCCCAGTGCAATTAAATTCTTATGTACTTCAGTAGTGACCACCACTTTTTCTAACAAGGAGCTCAATTGTGGATTGAAAGCATGAATTATTAACAGATTAGATAAAGCATTAGGCACAGGTGAGAAGTAACAGCTGCACATGCTTATAGGAAGGTTGATTATTTTTTCATATTCTGCCTCTTATGCGTGCTTAGAGCGTACCTGTACTGCTCAGCGCAGTACCTTGTAGCGAGACATCGGAGTAAGCTCCAAAGCAGAGGCAGTTTTAAGGTCAACACCTCTGACTGGCACTGCCCTGCAACGTGGAGATGCGCCAGCTCGTGTGAAGCTAGCTCAGTGCCCTGTCGGCTGTCCCTCGCTATGTTCAGCCACTCTAGCTATAGAAGTTCCATATATTCCTAGATACACTCTATTAGGGTAATAATTTCTTTTTTTTTTTTTTAATTTTAAAACATTCGGCAGAACAACTGGAGTGTACTTTGGTTCTCCGCTTCACTGGCACAGCGTGAACTGCTGCTCTGCAAACTATTGTGCCTGCAGCCCCGCTCACAGTCGTACACAGAAGAAGAGGTAGATTATACGAGGAAGGCACTGAAGAACGCAATGCTAGTTGGGGGCTAGCTTAATATGAATTCAGGCTTAGAAAATACACAGATAAAAAAAAAAAAGACTGGCCTAGGGATGTTAGAACTGAAAGGATTTTTTTAATTTTCATGCTTCATAGCCATCTAGTGTTGTACTTTTTGAGGGACATTTATTGCAATGTAAATTCCCTTTCACACAGATGGTATGGCCTGATTGGCCACTTTCCCAGTTTATTCTACTAAGAAATCAACACCCTACCCTATATGAAACTCTGAAAATCTCAGCAGTTTTAGGAATCTCCTCACTTGCTGGGCCTAGTTTTATCCTCTCAGTAATCCCTAACCCACTGAAGTCAGTCTGTTGCTGAGGGAAAAGCCTGGACCTATACAGCATAAATTCTTACAGGTAGTTATGTTTCATCAGTAAGAACTGGGAAATAACCCAAAGTTAACTTCTAACTCAGAATATTCAAGAAGTGTTTCTTACGCTGCATAATGCTTTTACTTTTTGCAGCAAGCTCTCAGCCTATGTTCCAGCTGATTTATTATACCTCCAAACACTTTTTTTTTCTTCATTCCTTCTTTTTTTATTTTATATAGAAGATCAGCTTAAAATTTACACTCCAGCCCACAGACTGTAATGTAAATTGATCTGAAGTGGCACATAGGTCTTGCCCTGGCCCTCTGCACATGAAGGGCTTTCTCCATTCAAGAGCAGAGCTTGTTCTCCCTGAATGGAAGTTCTGAACAAGAACTAGGGGGCTTTGTGGTAGTAAAAGAGAAAGAGACATGTTTGTTTATCTCTTTGTAGAAAGGACATGACAACCAATGATAGAAACAGACACCCAGGGTAACTTCACTGGAGGCAGAAGGATGCTTCTGGGCTCAAAGGTGGAGGCCATTTACTTAGAACAAGATACATTCATTATATGATGAATAAAAAGACTGCAGAAAGTACAAGGAAAGAACCACAAACTGCAGAACGTTCATCACTATAGTCAGGTAACTATAATTATTAGTAGATAAGGAAGAACCTATGGCACAGAATCAGACTAAAACCAAACTTGTTGAGCACTAATGAAATTCGGGACTACAATTGCCCCAAGTGAATATACCCAAAGCACCCAAACAGGATGAAGAGCTATTTTAGCTGAAGGAGAGATGAGAAAGGAACACTGAAAAGTGTCCATTCTAAATGCACTGATTTTCTGAGACTTCAGACTCAATACGAGGAGTGACTTCTGATGACTTAAAACTTAACATTCTTTGCATGCTTCCTTTTGATACTGCGTTATGGCCCAAATTGTCATGATACTGGTAAAAACCATACCATGGGAGTCTGAGTTCACCCAGCATGTACACCTGTAGAGGTGTATTGTCTTTACAGGCATTTTATTTCGGTGAGCTCCTGGCTCAGAAGAGCTCTGGTGCAGTAAGTGGGAGCTTTGCTCATGTTTTAATGGGTCCAGTTTTCTATTTGCGACATTCAGAAGTAACATGTTTGTTTAATTCTTCCAACTAAGAAGAAATTCAGCTTTGCACTAAGCTGGAAGGTGGAGAAAACAGCATTTAATTTTATCTTTGGAAGCAAGAAAATAATGTTACTTGCTTTTAAACTTGTCATATGAAATGGTTAGAAATTCATTTATATCAGTATGTGTAACCATCTCCTGCAATGTGAGAAATTCACAAAAAACTATCCTCTTTTTTTTTTTTAATCCACGTGAAAAAAGAGTGGGAAGAGGGAGATAGTGAGTACATATTTTCACAAGTCCCAGCATCTACTAACTGGCTGAGACAAACTGAGGTAAAAGGGGGGGAAAGCGGTAGGCTGAAGCAAGCTCTTGAGAGAACAGCGAGGATTACATCTAGTGTGATTCTGGGGTATTTGTGTCGTTGTGACAGGAAATTAATATGTGAGTCTTGTCAGACTGAATATTGGGTATTCAGTCTGACGCACAGTGATATCCTCTTATTTATATAACTGGGTAATATTTTTAACACAACTACTGTCAAAAGAAGAGGCTCTAATGCTGCTGAAAACCACCAGTGACTGCATAAGCAGAAAAATAATGTAGCAAACACCTTCCCGTGTAAAAATCTACCTCGGCTGCATCGTGCTTTTTCATGTGATGTCCTAAGCAATACGGAAGAAGTCGGCGGCAGAAGCATTACTTGTATTCTCTTCTACAAAGGGCACAGAGCACCCAATGAAATTATCCTTGGCTGCCTGAGAACTTACAAAAACTATTTGCTTTCCAATCAGTGAGGTAATGCAGAGCCCAAAGATTTATGTAGTTTTGAAAAGAAGAAAAATACTTCAAAGTCCATTAAACTCAGTGGTAATAATTCCTTATGGGAAATCTCTAGCTGCACATTTCTGGAAGTGGAGAGATTTTACCAAGGAAGCATCATTACGTTCTTGCTCTGAACTTTTACTCTTAGCTTCTGCTATTGGCATCTGCCAGATGCAAAATACATGGCACAATATATAGCTGATGTGACCCAGAGTAATAATTACGTTATGATTACTTCAAAGTGATAACAGATAATAGAACTTCAGTAATTTACACAAGAATCTCAATGCAACGAATGTTTGTCATTAAGGAAGAAAATCACCAACACTCAAGTCAGATTTTCTTATCTACAGGATCAGTTCTATTTCTTTAGCTTTAGTGGAAGGACGTTTTCACATGTATTCAGTAAAGTACAACAAAATGCGTAGGTCTAGCTGTGAAATCTGGCCATTGTATATGAAACTAAATATTACTCTCAAAGGACAGAACTTTCATCTGTTTGCAGGCAGCCAGCCAGCCAACATTAAAGAAATAGCATTTTTACAACACTTAAGCCAACATATACAGACCATTGCCAGAAATAAAACGTCAATATATGGAAAAAAAACTATTTAAAAGAAAGGAAGGATAATAGCGAGCATTTGGAAGGAATGGAATGAGCTTCCATTAGCTCTTTCCAAATGATGCAGGTAACCATGTATGAAATTGTATTTTTACTGAGTGTCATCTTGGACTTCAGCGTGAACCCTTGAGATGAAAGGCTAGCTTTTTTCCTCAGATATTTATCATCTTAAGCTTTTTGAATACTCCATGTTCTACAGAAAAACACCTATGGTTCTACACATTGACGAGAAGTGCATCTTAAAGAGGATCTCATGCATACCCAGAACAACCTTCTGACGGGATTCCCTGGAAAACAGTGGGTGACGAAAGAAAACGAATGTTTTCCTTCAATAGTGATTCAATGTTGTATTGTGTAACACAAATAGCATGTTCTGGTCATGTTGAAGCTTCTGATAATCTGTAGTAAGATATCTTCAGACCTAAACAGAAATCTGCCTGCTGCAGCACACTGAGGATTATCTACTGAATTCCACTTTCATTTAATTCCCTTAGATTATTTTTCGAGAGAGAGAAAAAGAGATAGAAGTAGAAAGAATGAGAAAGAGAACAATTAAGAACAATTAATATTAATGACAATGCTAGAAAGCCTTACTAAACTAATCACTGTATTATTCAATATATTATAAGTGATAATGCACTTCTGGGACCTACTGATCCATGCACATGTTTGGTAAAGCTGGAGACAGTGTGTCACCAAGCCAGAACGAATTCTACTCCTAATGGTTAGATGAAGAGATCAGTCCTCTCTTGGCCACTTGGTGTACATCCTATGAAAGGGTGGTGTAGGATGTACTCTGCTTTTCGTCTCCAAACCCTGATGAAGACACAAAAGACTTCACACTACAGACTAACAGCAAAAAGGCTTCAATCAGGTGTACAGCAGATACTGACGCAGGCAAGGAAGAACAGTTCAGCAAGGAGTCTGCATTCATCTTTCCCCTTCTGCCATCCTGAAAGTCTCTAGTTTCTACTTTCATAGGCCTAAGAGCCATTCTTAGAAAACAAAGGCATTGAAACTGCCTCTGTGCGCAGAAAAGTAATCACCTGACCCCCCAAAATCAATAATATGTTCTATAAGCAGATCATTAGCTCATGGTTGTTTGTGGTAATGGCAAATATTTTCAAAACAATTGTGAAACCATTGCCTGAATAAATACCACGCCAAAGGCAAACAAGCACACAAATATCAGTGAATGAAGCACGCTACCAAATAATTGACATGTAACTAAAATTACAGCCAGCATGACCTTCTGCAGATGAATCACTGACTGCTCTTACAGTTACTTAATACAGAGAGTAAGGACTTTAGCTACAAGTCCAGAAAGGCTGTACGGTTTCTATGCACAGGAGGCAGAACTGAAGGAGATATGGAAGTGAATTATGCAGATTTGAATTATACAGCATTTTTAACATAGTGACAAGAAGCCTGCTATTACTTCAGATAGAAAACTAGTGCGGAGATTCAGAAAGATGAGCTATTATGATCAAACTAGCAAAGATGACAAATGCAAGGCAATCTTTTGCATGAAGTGAAGATAGCCTGTGTATATATTTTGGAAGTTAGAGGCCAAGGAAATGCCACACTCAAATAAGCACAAGTGAGAAAGCTGGTACTAGCTCTCCGTTACACAGTGAAAGGAGAGAGCAGCAAAGAAGTTAACTCCTTTACTACAAACAGTGCCTTCTGTTGGAGGAGTGGTCATGCTGTAAGACAGCTTGGAAAAGAAGATGAGGTGTGATCCACGTAACAATACCTACAGTGTCAAGAACTGTCTTAGGAGCTGACCTGGAAGACCGAAAAGACACCTTCCCCTTCTGTATGTATCACTGAAGTGATGCATTTTGCTCCTACAGCCCCTGAGCGCTGTGAATCCAAATACTTCTGCGCATTACGATATTGTTTTGTAACATAGTAAAGGAATCACTATTTTCCTGGAAGGCAACAATTTGGATGAGGGGAAGGTTACCAATGGTAAAATACTTGGTGGACCTTAGAATGCAATCACAAATATTGCTGCTCTTCCCTTGGACCAAAATAATTAACTAGTATCAATGACTGCATAGTATTGAATAAACATATCGAGTATTTGTAAGCTCTTTGCGGCAAGGACAATCAACATTACATTAACAATGGCTCTTTTCATTTCATTTCCCTGTTTTTTAAAGGAAATTCTAAAAACCCTCACTGCTAAGCTGCTTTAAAGACTTAAAGCATGCACTTAAAATTACTTAAAACCTTAATAAAGCTCGAATGCAGCACATGAGATTAAAATCACCACAAATCTTTAGGGCCAAATACTCAGCTTCCAAGTCCAGCATAACTACTGAAGCTCTGAACACCATATTTAAGAGGCAATGGTGGGCAACATGAAAATATTGTTCTCTGCCACTGGTTATTGTGACACAGATCTGTAGCTCTGCCTCCTTGATGTCAAAGGGTTGTAAAACTAAGATACTTCTATTTCGTCTGCGTGAGGACAGTGTTTTTTCCTCTCATAACATGGCACCACTGCCTCTGGAGAGAGTTCATGTCTCAGAAATTAAATTAAGCAATTCCAAATTATTTGCTATTAATATCCAACCCCTTTTAAACCACTTTATACCCACTTAATACCCTTTAACCACTTAATATCCAGTCACTTTTGCTCTGGGTATACTTCTTAATAAGGATTATTTCTATCCTGAGTTCCAGAATTTACTATTCAGTCATCTAGGGATTATATGTGTGAAAACAAACCTTTATAGATTTGATTTTAAAAGGGAATAGGAATAATTTTAGCTTTGCAGATTTCAAAAAGTGGATTTTATTTTAAGCTTTGAAATAAAATTAATCTTTGGCCAGAAACCAAGAATTTTATCTCACATGGTAACTTTAAAAAAAGTTCTGAGTATGTGAAGGCTTTTGGAGAGTATTAGAAGAGAAAATAATTTGCAGCTTTAATTGTACAATTTGTTAAGGAAGAAAAAAAACAAAAAGAGGAAACATACTATATCAGTACAATCAATTCTCCTCTTACAGTCCCCAAAGCACTATCTTTTTTAATCCCTCCATAGCAGATAAGCAGCAGAGGTGATTAAATTCAATGCAATATATATTCAGATTGAAAAATGGGAAACTTTCATTACCTACAATTGTTGCCTGTATATGCAACGTTCTGAGCTCCTAAATAAAATAGTACTAAAAGGATTTAATGAAAAAACCCAGAAGCTTAATAGTCAATTTATGTCTAATCATAAATAGCACTTATTTGGAATAGGACTTCTCATTTTAGTTTACCCACAGGAATTCCAAACAGGATGTGAAGAACATGCACCTTTGACAGAGACATCGTGTCTGCAGTGACACCTTGGGAAACTGGCCGAGGCAGCTAAACTGGGGTTCAATTCTGTGAGGTTTCAAGCATTTAAGCCTTCATCCAGAAAGCGCTTTCACTTGTGTCTAAATGTTTACCAACAAGGTTTTCTGCACCAGGATCAGAATACTGAGCAGTTGGCAGCATGAAAAGCATAATCCTGGAAAATCTGACAGCTATAAGCTAAAAACGCCAACCTTGCCAGCAAGGGTATTCCAGTTATGTCCTCTCTTCTAAATTATTTCATCGGTAATGTCTCCTGGAAAACTGTAGGGCTTGGAATGGCACCTGTTCTTTATTTAACAAATTATTTTGAGGTATGCTTGCCAAATTCCCCGGGGATTCAAGAGGATAAATTGCAAACAGAAGCTTTGCTTCAGTGGCTTCCAGTGGAATTTCTTCTCATCAATACTCTGCCAGTTTTTCTGTATAAGTCTGTAGCTCACAAAAAGCTGCTGGAGCTGTAGCAAGGGAAACTGAGGATTAATTTCTCCATGTGGGAGATATGCTATGATTAGTAAGACATCTTTATCCTTCCTTAGCTTCAAGCTCATGTTCCATTAATTTCAAGGGTTTGCCCTCTTCCCAAGTTTTCAGGTCTCCATCCTCACCTGATGGTCCCATCTGGCATCTGCTCGAGTCATGAAAAGGCTCTTCTGGTTTGTAAACAGTTCCTGATTACGCAGTTTGGATAAGATCCACAAAGGACTAACAAAGTCTCTGAAGCATCATGGGGCCTTCTCTGTAGCCATAGAAAATGGGGTCTGAAACCATCTGCATTTTGCCAATTAGCTTATTCCTAGTTGCCATGACGCTTTGTGTGGCTGCCCTAAATATCTTCAGGGATCTTGCTTCAGTGCTCACAGACAGTACAATCTCCATAAATAACACCACGTATAGCTGGTGCTCACACATCTTCTGTGGAGCCCTCACAGCTGGAAATGGACTAGTTCAAGACAGCCTCGTAATGCCAGGTGGCAGCAGCTGCCTGTCACTGCTTGGTCTTGTAGCGAGTCACCTTTCAAGCTCTTTGCTCTCCTGCTACAGTGGATGCTCCACAGAGCTCTGAGAAAGTGCCAAGGAAACCTGCTGGGGATCTGGATACGGTGGCCTAAGTATGCTGACATTTTAGTTTACATCTGAAAGAGTCTCTGCAGCACACTGAGCGCATCCTTTGATTCAGCCACAGTATAGAGCTGCAGATAAGTTGAGGATAAAAAAAAAATTTCTCTTATATAACCTTTCAAACTGCAGAACACATTTTCACCTCTGCATGTCTTGCTGTACTTTGTCTCATTCTCCACGTATCTTCTGCACTCTGTATTATTCCACAGCTAAACATATTTTGAAACTCTAGTTACACGAGTCTACATCTCCTAGACCTTAGTGTGGTTTCTCACCTCCAGGAATTTCAGAAATAAATTAGTAATAGCTGTACCTTATGAACTTGGTTCCCAATGCAGGTTTTCAAAATCATGTGTTTGGAATATGTTTATGGCTACATCTACTGCTGTTTCTGACCCTTGTAGCCAGTTCCACACGTTAATCAAACCCACTCTTAGCTCCTGCTTGTACTTGGTTATTGTTTTGATTCTCAGCCTCTTTCTGAGTTATGAGACATCCATCTTTCTCTATCCCGGAATACCACACCGTACTTTTAAAATAACTTTCTAGTAGCTTTCTCCTTAAAAGTTTCCTTCCTTTTACAAAGACAAACTTCTCTAATCATAATCAGCACAATGACAATCTACAAAATAAAATTCTACTATATTGGTGAGAGATAGTAAAAAAAGGTATACCAAAATATTTCTGGAGGAAAAAGAAAAGTCTGGGAGATACATGTTTGTATGTGTGTGAAATAGAAATTGCTCCTATTTTCCTGGTGTTTTGACTAGCCTTAATAGTCACATTTAAATATAAGGGATGGGAGGAGAGGCTTTGCACTGATCTTTATGCCTAGCCCACTCAAATGTCAAAAATTTCAGAGCTAGGTAGAATTTGGACATTATGTGCCTTACATTTTGTTTCTTGGAGACTGATGGAAAGGCTGAAAAGAGAGACACCGAGTGGACCCACGCACAGTTTCTTCTCATTAAAATAAAGTTGCAGAGTCACTAATTTCTTTATTAGTTAGCACTATCAAAAAATTTACTATTTTTCAGAAAAAAATATTTTTAAGTTCTTGCAGCAAAAGCTGAAGATACTTACTAGTGAGATTTTCTTTCTATGGAATAGATATCCAAAGTGTGTGTTTTACATCTTTTTCTGCACCCCAACACATTTCCTTGAAATTGTGTTCCACAACTTTTGTCATAGTGGGGCATAAATCGGAAAGGAAGGTGTAGCAGCTTGCATCAACAGTTACCTCGGAAGGAACATTTGTGAATTGTGGCACGTAGCCCTGCAAAACACCACTGCCGCTGCTCATGACAGCCACAACCTTTGCACGGAGTTTGCAAGGCCTCGGGACAGCGGCTCGCCAGGCCTGCTGGGTCTGAACTTATCTTGACCTGCCCACAGCTTTGCTTTGCTTGGTTTAGCTGCCACAGCAATTTCCCTAACGGACCAGGCGTCTACGGCTAATCTGTTTGACTTCTTGTATGGTACGACCATAGTTTTGTACAGACAATAGCAACAAGAAGCAACTCTACAAAGAATGATCTACATAGGAACACAGCACGGAGAAATACGAACCTAGTGTGACCGCAGAGGCCTTGAGAAGTGGGCACGGAGTGCAGCATAGAGGGGTACAGGCATGGGGTACCACTGCCATCGAATAACCCTGCCTGGGTGCATATGACAGCAGAGGTGCTAACGATCCTCATCCAGAAGCTAGGATGTTCATACGCCCCACAGAATTAAGGAGACCCTAACGTGAAGCCATCCCAATAGTACCAACCACCAAGGAAAGTCCATCAGAATTCCTCAACAAAGCCAACGCAGCCCTTTTCATCCAAACAAATAAATTCCATAGGGAAAGTCAGGCACACTTGTTGACAATTTTCATGCTCAGCTGACATAGAGACATTAGTTTGCCACTCATATTCTTAATGTATCACACATCTACCCTGTTATCAGAACTAAATTCCACATCCACCTCTGCACAGTCTGTTTTACGAGCAGGAGTGCAAACAGCGTCTTGCATGATATAAGTTGGTTTATGTGGGAACACACGAGTTACTAATGGTTACCATGCATTAAAAATGAAGTTAAATCAGAAGCATTATTTAAAAAAAAAAAAACAAAACCACAAAAATCAGTTTAATTTTCACCATTTGCTTACACTCATTTTGTGAATGAGTTAGCTACACGATGAGGTAATTAAAGACATGTGTATCAAGCAACTATTTTCTGTTTATTCAGCTCTTTTTTCAAGACACATTTCTATCTAATAAACATTTCAGTAATGATAATTCTGAAAGAAGTAAGATCTGAAAGAAGATCTGAAAGAAGCAAGAATTAAGAATATACTCTGAATAAACCTATACTGGCTTTAAATTTATTTGCGACTGGCTCCCTAATCACGCAGGGTTTAGCTGACCCACTTGGCTTACCAAAGACATGGGCTACAAGGTTGCTGATACGTGTGGTGGAAGTGTGATTCCCAGTAATGTGATGTCATTTCCTAAGGCATGGTCAGTGATTGTTTCTTCCTCCGTAATGGGACAGTTTACCATCATGTCTAGTCTTCACCAAACGCAAATTATTATTAGGCACATTTAAGTGATGATGCAGTTAAAATGGCTTCCACGTAGAGATGCTGTAACTCGGCTGATCACAGCAAGTAGCAGGACACTAGTCCTGTAACTGGGGTGAGCATTCAATATTCCTGACTCCTAGACCAAGACTGGGAACACCACATTATAGTGCTTTGCTGTGCACTGAGACATAGAAGACGAGAAAGAAAACATTCCCTGGCAGATTTAATTCTAATGAGGATTTATATTCAGTTTAACTCGAACTTAAAGGCTCACATCTGTAGACAAAAAAAGGTATTCTAAATTTCAAAAAAGTGCTTCGGAGGGTTACCTAATAAGCAGACCTGCTGACATCTCTGACATCTCACGTTTGTGATGTGAAGATGGCTACATCATGAATGATTGATTCCAGACGTGACTTCCTGCTGGGAGAAATCACCATGCTGATAAAATACAGAAAAAATTTGTGCAAGTGTTCTGAAAGGCCATGGATATGAGTACCTCATAGGGTGTCACAGAACAAGGATCTTTATTCTTTCATTTCTCAAATCTAATTGAGCAATAGGATGGAGTTTTTGAGCGAATGTTTTTTAAATAGATGGCTAGAGGGCATCCATGTTTTCCTAATCTTACTCCCCGAGAACAGAATTAAGCTTTTTGCTCCTCTTGTTAATTTATAGTGAGATTTTAGAGCAACCTTTTCTAAAAGCAATGTACCTTATTAGGGAAGAGAAAATACATATAGTAGTAACAGATGTCAATTATATACAATAAAACATAGCCAGAAAAAATGAAGAGAGCTCACACTAAAAAAGACCTAGTTGGATCGCATTTCAGTAATGGCCATTAACTTAAGTCCTTCGCTTGAGCGCTCCCAGCTATAGCAGAAACCTGTAGGAGCTGACTAATAGCAACAGGCGAAAATCATGTCCCACGTGCCTTAGATTTAACATGCAGAGATGCATAGAACAGCTTTAAAAGAAATGAAAAAAGAGGAGAGAAGGGGATGGTAGGGGACAGGAAAGAAGTGGAGAGGAAGATAAACCAAAAACTAAGTCCTCTGAGGTTCACATAATTCCAAGTTTACACCTTTTAGAGTTAGATATAGCTAGATAATTTCACATAAAGCTGAAGATCAACTCAAGCTAACCCTATCGTGCAGAAGAATATCTGAACTTATTTCTGCCTTTTCTGTTTGTTTCTATCTAACGCTTTCCTTCGCTTGCCACTAAAATGAGTAGCCATAACACAGGAAAAAGAGATACATGAGTAGATTATATAACCTCCAGTAAACAAAATGTAAAAAAACATATTCATACAAAATTCCAGCTCAAAAAAAAATTGAAATAACCATCTCAAGTTACGGAGGCTTATCTGAATCATCTGATCACATCTTAGACTCCCCCAGAGTTCTCATAAGTACAAATGCTGCACTTCGGGCTCAGGCTGTTCAAAATGAATGATGTGTGCTGGTTTCTGTCATTATCTCTCCTGTGCCTTACTGGCTTTACAAGTCTGTTTCTTCCCTCTCCATTTTTCTGTCCTCCCTGGGGGTAGCAGATATTTCCTCTTCCTACCCACAAGTTTTATGTTGTGGTGCAATTCAGTTTTGGTCAAGTACGTCGGTCTGTTCTGGTAGATCTGAAGGTGGAAATCCTTTATTGACTTATTTAACCAATGTGCTTCAACTTTCTGCTGGAGAAACTGGTGCTAGACCCGGTGCTACCTCTCAGCTTTTGGTTCTTTGCCAGGTCTGCCAACACTGGTGCCTGTTTCTGGTAATTTTGGTGACAATTGGCCATCAGCCCATTTTGTTGGTACTAGAAATATTTTAAAATATTTCTAGTATCAACAAAATGCTCACTCATGACTTGAATCCAATCAGTTGTGCAATGCAAACATCGCACTGCAAGTTTTCAGTACAATGAACTAGCACACACAGTAAATACCACAAACCAGAAGTTTTATTTTTAGCACTCCCAACAAATGCACTCTAAGGAGCTTTTTTAAAAAGCATTTTCACAAACTTCCAAGGAGGAAACAAAACTTAAACCACGCTCAATTTTTCATTTTCCACCTTTCTTTGTAAGCACTTGCTGTAGCCACATTCAGCTGAATCTGCGAGTATGGAAAACAGATGCTTTGACTATAACTATGAAGGGCTGAAGGTTACGATGTGGTAAGGTGCAGCAGCTAATGTAGGCACGTGTCTTAGGAAAGATGCAGAATGACTGTAGGATAAACTGGTCTGCTACGATTGACAGTTTCATAGTGACTAATACAAAAACATCATTGCCATGTAGTATTTCAGAAGGCTGCGAAAAGGTGTAAGAACTGGACTGCTTTACACCAAACGTTGACAAGTACCAGTGAGGATACTGTGAGCTGCTGAATGATTAGAAGGTGGCCTGTAAACTCCACAGCATGATGCTTAGGTGCTGTGCTGCCAGGTATCATCTCATTAGGTGGAAAACAGTGTAAATGTTCACAGGAATCCGGCCGCCTTTAAATCTCAGTGCAGGCCTGGTTTGCAGAAATGACTGATTGCTGGCTATCTAGGGCCTTCATGTTCTGTAAAGATGACTGAAAAGTTATCTGCTGGGAGTACTTCTCTGCGCTACTCTAGTGATTTCTGGGTCTTGAATACCCACTGTAAGACCTGTGTGCTCAGGCCCTACTTAATCTTAGTGTTTCAGCTGTAGCAATTTATTTATGAGAATAACTTTTTTCTTGTACACTGCAGCACCTCTGTGAGTTAGAGATGACAGAAAAACTCACCTTTGTTTCGCTTTTAAGCAGCGATCATTTCATGACAAGTTTCTAACTACACAAACTGAATAGTTCATGGAATGATAGCTGTAGCGGTAGTCTAGGAAATAAACCCTCTTCTGCAGGTGACCTACCTGAAATCCAACCTACTGAAACCATTAAATAGAGGTAAAAACTATTTGCTTTTTCCTTGTGAACTTCCTTGCCCCCCCTCCCTACGTGACTACATCAAGTGGCCAAATACAGCTGATACTCCCTAGCAATCAAGTCTGAAACATGTTTTTCTGGAAGCAGTGTGAATCCAGCTCTTCTGGAACAACACTCCATCCAGGCACCAGACTGCAGCCTCCCCAGCACCGCGGCGCGAGGCGGAGGGGCAGGACAACCACGCACTTTCGCTGTGGTTTCTGAGCCCAAGTCTCTCCACACAGTCTCCCTTTTCCTGTTACGGAACTTCAGAAAACTGCCTGCAAAGCATTACTCTGAGTTTCTGCCTCTGGTGTGGGAATTGGCTTAGGGTGAGATTAATCCTCACATTACATGATTTGCAATCCTGAGGAAAGCGAAGGCTGGGTATTGTGATGAATATTTCGTAGTAAAAGAGAAAATAGCTACCATTTCTATGGTAAAGATAGGAGCAGAGTCCTAGGCAGAGCCTCAGGATTCAAACAGTACAAATGCACAGAATAGAAACATGAACACGGAGAGAGAACTCACCACAAAGCTTTGTGAAAAAATGTCTATAGTAATTGAGATAGCTTTACTTAAAATATGATTGGCAGTCAACAAGAGAGAATATTCATAGATTTCCACAGACACTGTAACGTGCTGCAAAGAGGCTGTTCTCTACATGCTCGTTTGTCACGTCTGCGCACAGCACCGCCGTACCCACAGCGGGAACTTGGAATATGTCTTTCCCTCTCAGTGACTGTGTTATCACCATGAATAATGTATGAAGTACAGATTAGGGTAATTTTTTCGTGCACATCAGGGAATGAATTTAGCTTGACTATTCATTAAGTTCAACAGTGCTGTTAGGTAAAACTGCAAGCCTTGTTTCAGCCCTTCACTGAGAGGTAGAACCCGTTGGTGCTGTAAGCGGAAGCCTCCCTGTATGCGTCAGCAGTTTATTAAATCTTTGCTGTAGGCTCTGTAGCTTCTAGAGCCTGTTTGGTATAAAAGATGAAATTGGTCAGATTTTTTTGACAAATAAACTTAAGTTTTTAATTCAAGTTCAACTAATTAGTTGTTGGCTATTCAGTACTGCTACAGGTCTTTTTCTTTAGGCACTTTGTGGCTACTCTGATTCTGCTTGTAAACAGCAATGCAGTAGCAGGCAGGTTCCAGCGGGGATAATTGACTCTTGTGTGAAGTTTCTTAATAGCACACCTGGAAATAGTTAAAATTCATTTTCTATATTTAGAAAAGTTAAAGGACAGAGCCACAGCAGGTACAAATTGTTTAAAGTCACTGGCATTATACAGATTTTGACTGGCTAAATAAATGACCTCACATCTAAATGCTGAAAGAACTAGCAGTCATGGTAGGTTTCTGCGTCAGAGAAGAGTATAATTTCCCTACTACTACTCCAAACAAGTTGTGAAAGTCATATTCCTGTGGATTCGGAAATAGTCACCTTATTTCAAAGAGATATCCTTTGTGAGCTATTGCTCACTAATGAAATAAGATGTGCCCAGTCTGTCCCTCAGTTTAGACTGAAAAATTATTGCTGCTGTCTATGATTTTAAATAATACATAGTGTACCTTTACCAACATATGGCGGTGTCTTTGCAAGAAGTGCTATGTATGATCCTGCTGGAAGCTACATTAGAGTGTCTCTGATACAGAGATGTCATGGAACAGCAGAGATCATCAAAAGTTATAATGCTGACTTTATGTTAGCAGTTAACTAAAACACAGTAGTTCTGAAATAGATAATCCACCACTTATTCTGAATTTTGAACTACAGAATTTAAGTCAAAGGGCTTGCCAGGATAACAACGTAAGACAGCTAAATACCATTAATACAGTCATTTGTCTCATTTTACTGAAGTGATGATTATTTTTACATAGGTATCAATCTTACTTCCATGGAAATGAATGCAAAAAAGAAAAGAAATCACACTGAATCTACTAAAAAGAAGAATGGATTCCCAAACTGTAATGTGGATTTCAGTGGTTTTGGACTGCTAAGAGAATAGTGTATCAGCACATTAACAAAACCTTTCACTACTGGGCTTTGCTGTGTCTTCTAGAGAAGGTTCAGAAAAGAAGATGGAAAAAAATTATTTTCCTAACGCATCTGTGATGTCTCAGCAGAGGTTTCCTCTGGGACTGACTGAAGTAATCTTCTACTATTTCAACACATCTCCAGTGTAGAATAATGCCTTTAGCTGTAAGGGGTCTGTAAAAGAGGCTACGCCAAGGAAATAGAGCATCTTTTCATCGGTTCTTTATCCCTTGCCTGGTGAACCCATTTCTACCTGCAGCAGGTACCTCTGCCCACAGAGGTTACACTTGCTCCATGAATGATTAAAGGTTCCACAGATGGTATTGCAAATATCTTCTGGATGATGTGCACTAGCAAAGATTTGGAGAATCCGGTCCTGAACATTTATAGTTTGCATAATCTCTTTTTGTGCTAAAGTTACACTCCACCACTGAGCACCCAAAAGAGCTGTATAAATGTTATAAATCAAGTAACAACTTCTTTCATGCAGAATTAGAATTAGTATGTGTATTTTATAGCAGAAGACAAGAAACATGAGTTAAGACTCTTTTAGCCCCTGCCATGGTAAAAACCTCGTTGGCAGAATGAGGTTTGTATGTAACTGTAGAGTGAGATACCAGTTCATAGAGCTTTGCACATTTTATCAAAAAAAAAGAAAAAAGACTCAGTCTTGTGCTGTCATCCCAAATGTTCCTGCATTCCAAATTAATGCACTTTCTGATCTAAATTAATAAATGCTTGCTAGCATGTAGTGATTTCTGCCCTCTGTCTACTTTGTGAAGATGTATTTCAAGTAATTTGACACATACAAAAAGTCCACCTGCATGTTAGGCACACTCATGTTCTTATATCTGTATAAAAAAAAAATATATATGAAGTAGCTATGAGATACATAAATATTTTATATAAAATATATATATAAAGTAGCTATGATATATATAAAATTTATATATCTCATAGCTACTTCACACAGGCTTAGCTGGCAAGCTGAGCTGCGAGTGGACAAGATGATGACCTCCAAAAGAACCTTCTAACTTAAATTACTGTGTGACTTGAATTTTCAAGTCTGGGTTCTGACCATCTCAAGCCATCTCTTTTCCAAAGAGGGAAACTGGGTTTATGGAGAGCTATCTTGCACAGGTCTCGAAATTAATGTCAGAAGTAGGAACATCTCAAACAGGGAGTTTTCGTATCAGTGTCTGAAACATTAACTTTCAACAAATTATACTGTAACCTGCAAAGATGTAAATACTTGATTCTTTGCATACTTTACATTACTAGATTTGAAAACTTCTAGAGGTCATAGAAATAGATTTCAATACGCATTTGGGTATAATCTGGGTTTTATCAAATTTGTTCTGGACATTAAAAGCACTTGCAAAATTTAGGCCATATAATCAGAAGGACTGATCCGAAAGTCTTCAAGAGATAAAAAGAGCTTTGTCATTATTACTTTCATTAGCATTAATGGCATTGCACAGCTAAAGCCCTGCTCATCTGGATAGAGATGCAGCTCTGCTTGTTCTGGCTGGCGTGCAGTTTTACAGACATTTAGACAACTGGATGCCCACGCTAGCTTAGGATCCGCTTGGAATTCAGGGGCCTCTTCCCCAGTTACACTGGCTGTGCTTCCTCTCCTCTCTCTCACACTAATCCCATAAAGCATTGCTGGGTTTTGAGATTTGGGGTGCCAAAACGGCTTGAAATGACAGAGGAGCAAGCAAATCACTATTCCCTTCCAACAAACAATTACCAAGAGGAAATGGAAGTTTCAGTGACTGTGGGCTGCTGTTCAATAAGGTTGCTCCATATTCGAGACAAGTCCTAGAAAAACACACTTCTTCATCTTCGAATCTCGCACTCTGCAGTGCACCAGACTACCAACTAGCTGTCTGACTTTTGGAGCTTTCTCATCACATTCATCTTCAGGAATGTATTGCCATTCTGAAAGAATGTATTTGATTTACTTTATCTTTTCAATTTAGAAAAACTTTTCAGAGAATGGATGTTTAACTGGTTATAAAACAGGAGGGTGGCTTATTATACTTAAAGTTAGGTTTCTTGATTCACTTTGCACAGACTGAAAACACATAATCTAGTGCTTTCTGTTTGCAAAGTCTTTATTCGGAAGGATTTCATTTGCTCCAGGAGGGATAACCTTGCTGCAGTTATGCTCCTTTGAATTACAACTAGATCTTTGAACTCCAGACAGCTGAATAAACAAATGTCGTCCACCAATTTAATTATCCTGGCCTGTTTGTCGGTACCAGCAGAACACTATGTAGCACATTGGCAATTAAAACTCCACTTCTGATTGGTAGCAAAACACTACAGGTCAGGCCTTTGTGGCCAGAGGGCAGAGGCTGGGTTGCTGTTCTTGATCTGGGAAGCTCCCAGATGCTCATGGCTGGCACAGGGTGGGTCGGGTGGTGTCTGGAGGCGGCAGGCAGTGGTACCCAGTACAGGTACCGAAGACGTAGGTTAACCCAGCTTCACTAGCAGCTCCCAAGCTCAATGCGGTGCAATGCAGGCTGGGGCTCTCAGGCATGCTATGCATTCCTAGTTGCTACAGCACTATGTGTGTCTCAGGCTGCTTTCAGTGTTGTGTGCCAAGCATCAGTTCCAGCCCCCATGAGAATCTACTTCTCTGTGCTCTTTCCCACTTCTGTACAGATTCTAGCTGAAACGGGAAAATAATTAAATTTCTCTACTTTTGATTTATTCATATCCAAACTCCACCCAGCAGCTTAAGACATCTGTAGTATCACTAAGATTTTTCATATCCAGCAGCATTCAAACATTGTCACAGAAACAGGTCAGGAAAGAAGGGCACTAGCATGTTATGCAAAACAATTGCAGTTGCCTAGCACCATTCAGCTGATTGCCACCGACATTCTGAAATGAAACCAGCTGATGATGTCATGTTCTGAAGTAGTTTCTATGTTCTCCTCTAGAACTGGAGGCACAGATTTTAAGAAAACAGAACATCCATTAAGGCTAGTCTACACATTTCTGATTCCTAACTTGCTGTTTTTACTGTGCTAAGCAGGTTGAATTATACCAGATCTGCTGTCATACTGCTCAGCAGCAGAAAAACACGGTAGACAGACTTTTTATCCTTTCTGGGTTCGGGTTCGCAAAAGTGAAAATGAAAACCATTGGCAAAAATTTGTGCTGAACTTTCCAGATGCACAATAAGCTCAAGGTTCATCAAGTAGAGAAAAGCCGTGTGACAGTTTGTCTGAATGAATCTAATTATTGGTCTTGTCAGTAATGTCTTGCATCAAATCATTCTCTCAAAGAGAAGTCATGCAACAACACTGTGTGCATACAAAGTGATATTTTGGTGGAGAGTTGCATAAGCTAAGTGAGAATTAGATTTGTTTCATAACAGGTCCCACCTGAGTCAGTGTGAGAAAAAATAGGCATGCCAAAGGTGATAAGCATTGATATTCCTTTGACTAGACAGAATATGATCTCAACTGTACTAAAAGGAAATTTTGCTGAAGTGAACTGTAATCTCAACTGTCACCTAGCATCTTTACTGTGAGTCTCCTTTCATAAAGCAGGCAGTTTTTCAATGTTTTGTACAGTATTATTAGAACCTGAATTATGTGTGTATTGTCTCCAAAGAGGTTGCCTACAAATTCATATTTTTCAAGGCTTTCCGTTTCTTGATTTTTATTTCTTTAACAGTTCCACCCAAAAGGGAGATGATGATTATGAAGATTACACTTCAAATAAGACTTGGGTTTTGACTCCCAAAGTCCATGAGAGTGATGTCACTCTTATTTTAAATGGCTTGCTGGAAGGATATGACAACAAGTTGAGACCTGACATAGGAGGTATGTTGGTTTTCTTTTTAGACCACTTTTGATTAAGCAGTGAAGAGACAGAATTTTCATAGCATATTATGCTACACAGGAAGCAGAATCCATTCAAAGTAGTCATGTAAATCAAATACAATATAATATACATCAGCGGCATGAAAAGTAGTCATGATTTTGGAAGCTGTCATAAATTAAGATTGTTAAATCTGTCCTGAGACACCTAATAGGCTGCTTGTAATGATGCACCTGCATAGGAAGTTCAGAATTTAATTTCTGGGGAATGAAAAAGCAAGTTTTTATCATCTTTGCATATCTAAATGAGGGTGTTAGAGAATCACAAATAATATATTGGAAAGGAAGGCCAAAATGAGGATAACACAGCCCAGTCCTTGCGTGATGAGATGGACGCAGGCAGAGCCCCTGACAGCAGAAGGTCTGCGCTGACCGATGCGGCATGGGCCCTCACTTGCACAGCAGGGCAAGAAGTGACTGGGGAACGGGGCGCAGAGCGAGGGGGTCCCAAAAGATAACTGCAGTCGAGTAAGGGCAACCTCCCTAGATTTCCCCTACAGCCAACACACGTATGTAGACCCAAGCTCAGACTCCTAATGGAAGCCTTGTTTGACTGAATCACCTTTGGCAGGAATCGTCCTCGCCACTGATCCCTGCGGGAGCTCACCGAGATAAATCTCCCCGCGTCGCTGCAAGTCAGCTTGCGCAGGCCCCACGTGTGCACGCAACAGGCAGACAATACCTCTGTAGAAGAGGACACAGCAGTAATAAGATTATAGAAAAATGCAAAGAGAATTCATCAGTGAGGCAGGCAGCAGAAAGCAGAGAGCAGCAAGGTTAATGAAAGAAGCTGTTTCTAACAAGTTTATAGAGACTTATAATCTACGGAATTTTTGACAATAAGGGATAACAGGAGTATTTAACCTTCAATGTATGTATTTAGTGCAAATCAGCACAGAAATTTGCCTTATTCTCCCAATCCAAGACTTCAGAGAATAGAAAGGAATTAAGCACTCATGAAAGCATCTGGGAAAAAACGATCATGTTTTAGTTAAGTTGTATAAGAACAATGAAGCTACAATAGACTAATTTCAAAATAAATTAATCTAAGAACAGTTTTTCATTCCTGTTTTAGAGCCTTGAGTATTATTTTTGCGTTGGGCTCATGAAATTGTTACTTACCTACAGCCTTCTCTGCAGGCAACAGCCGTCGTGTTGCATTTGTCATTATAATGTGAAACAAGTGACGCAAGACTTAGCAGAAGAAGTAGTTTGCTTTCGTTAATAGTGTTTTGTCAGACGTGTTGCTGTGACCTGACATGCAGTAAACATACTGTCAGTCAGCTAGGACCCGCTCTAAGGTAACAGCACTGGTTTCAGTCGTTGTTCTCACAGCAGAAGAGAATTTGTTCAGATAGAATAAACAATATAAGAATTTGTCTCAAAGTGTCTCCAACTAATTTCAAACTGGAGACATCGCTGCAAATTTATATTTATTGCATATGCACATTTAAATGTGAGGCAACCATAGCCATACAAGAGAGATACTACAGTAATATTTTCTTCTATTTGACCTTCACGTAGCTGATCTTCACCTTCACTCGCGTTAACGATCCTTGTGGTTTCTCTTACAGTTAAACCAACAGTAATTCACACTGACATGTATGTAAATAGCATTGGACCTGTGAATGCTATCAATATGGTAGGTAAATGATTGCAAATTTTCCTACTATATTCACTTTGGTACAAAGCCTCCATAATTTATGATATTATAAAGTTTCCATCAGTTTTAGCGTTGTGCTATACCTATGCTATTTTTAAAATTTCATTGTTATTATTGACGTGAGGACTATATGAGCTAAGAATCCATGACAGGGAAACTGAGCTCTAAGCTGAAAAAAAGTAATAATAGTAGTTTTAACTTATTCTCACACTTTTGTGCTGTATTTTCAAGTGCTTTGTGACAGTTTAACTCCTGTAAAAGTGAGCTTCCAGATTGCTACAAAATAAGGAAAAACATTGACCGCTGGTACGATCACTCTTGCCACCAAGAGATAAAAAGAAAGAAGCCTAGATCCTGTCTCCTCTCCTCTTTGCAAAGTTCCTACAGAAAAATTGAATAATATTGTCATATAGGTGAGGGAAAGTGTTCTAGCCTTAGCACAATGTCTACTTCATTCTTNTAGTTTTCATGTGTAGAAAGAAAANTCAGATTGCTCTTCTCCATTCCATAATTCCCTCTGCAGCTCCTGGNTGCCCACTGGTGCCAGGCAAAANGAGACTTTGCCACTTCTGATATTAACTGGGGGGCACAGGCAATTCAGGCAGCCAAGTCAGCTCAAATTTTTCGTGTCTTAGATCCAAGGGAATAAGTAATTGTTCTATGACTTGATCGGGCATGGGTTGAGGGGTGGGGACACAGAATTAGGAAGGTGCATATGCCACTCAACTGCATCTTAGTTTCACCTATCAATCGGAAAACAACAGAATAAATTGTTTTTAAACAATAGTTTTCGGTAAACCATGCCCTCAAAAACTGACAAAAAATTGTTTTTCTCAGTTCTAGTATCATCTTCTGTAGTTCACATTTTTTTCATATGAAATTAAGGAACACATATCAGGAGTTGTGTGAAATGCCGAGTGCTATGTTTTCATCAGTATTTCTGGTTAACACAACAGGAATATACAATTGATATATTTTTCGCCCAAACGTGGTATGACAGACGTCTGAAGTTCAACAGTACTATCAAAGTGCTCAGATTAAACAGCAACATGGTTGGGAAGATCTGGATACCAGATACATTTTTCCGAAATTCCAAGAAAGCTGATGCTCATTGGATAACAACTCCTAACAGGATGCTCAGGATCTGGAACGACGGCAGAGTGTTGTACACACTGAGGTATTTATACCTGACTTTGATTTCGGTTTCTCTAGGGAGTCAGAGAGAAAGGTCCTTTGAATACAGGTCATTTGACATTAAGCTGAAGGAAAAAACATTGGTTTTTCCTATTTACTTATGCATACAACCCTGAAAAAGGGAAATATTTAGAAGACGTTACTTGCATGCAACTTATTTTGTACTGGCACAGTAAAGAGTTATTTCTTCCTATGTACTGTCTTGCTCCACAACAGTCACGTTCCTATGCTAAAATGAACACAAGCATTGTTAGAGCAATTCATCTTCATTTGCAGGTATGTTTTATTGTTTGCCACTGGTTTGGTCCATATTGCCTTTTACCTTTTTATTGGTTTCAACTGATGATTTCAAAATTTCCTTGAATTAAATAGATGGTATAGCAGGAGGTATTATATAGATGAAAGGCCTCTTATTCTGAACTGATCACAGTTTAGCTAGATGAAGCTCCACCCTGCAAAATCATTTCTTTCCTCAAATATCTTACGAAAACAAGGATTATCATTTCAGCGTTGGTCATTTACGGTTTGACCTAAAACCTACAGATACACCCTGTTCCACTAAAATTTTCATGCTTCTGAACTTAATATGATCATCTCCACATTTCTCAGTCATGTGTATGGCTTTTCTTTTGAGACAGAAAATTATTAAAAAGAGAGTTTTTAGAGGTAAAGTTATGCATATGCCTACATTCAAGAGTAACATATGCAACTTGGAACAACTCAAATATCGTATTCCCAATGACCATAAGATACTTCCTAAATGTGAAAACTCTAAGCGCCTTTTTTTTTTACTTTTTCTTACATCTGATATAATATTTGATTCTATGTGAAGTGTAGATAAAGACAGCATTTGTTCAAGAGAATTTATAATTTAAAATGAGAGTACGCAGTCAAAGATGTTAGGCATAAGACCATCTGAGTTTTAGACTGCATTTTTTCAAATTGTTTTTCTACTTTTGTTTTATTAGGTGCCAAAAATAAAGTTTGCAGTAAAAGTACATTCATTATTTTAGTGAATAGATCTCAAGCTTTGGTTAAGACAAACTTCTAATGTTGCAACTATCTGAATAATAAAAAGGAGTTTTATTTCATAGTTATTTTACATTTATTACACATTGTATTGCCAGAAGAGATAAGAGGATGATCGGAATTGAAACCCAGTGCAAATCAAAGTCAGTCTGATAAAGAAGATCCTAGGTCCGCTTTTCAAATGTTAAATTTGGACTCAGCTACACTACCCTCTCTTTGGATTTCATTACCTTTCTCTTCCAACCCCTCAGCTTCTCTCATTAGAAAGAGATATATCTGGGGGTGTGGAACTTAGAAGCAGTTACCTGTTATTAACGTATACTTAGCTGTTCGAGTGAGTCACAGCAAGCACCAGTAAGGATTCAACCTGGATTAATCCAGAAGTGAAACGTGATAGTATCATCACAGATCTGAGATTCTGCCCTGCAGAGAAGAGGGCTCCAGAAGAGCTGGCTGATTTTCTCAGTCGCCTCCCCCCAAGCTCAAGAACAGTCCATAGCGACCAGCAGGAATTCAAGCAAAGTTAGCAGGCAGTCTACATGGATCAGCACAAAGCTCCTGACAAGACTCAAATGTGGAGAAGAAAATGCACTAGATGTGGAAGCAGGGACAGGTGACCCAGGAGGAATGCACAGATGCTGTCTGAGCACTCAGGGACAGGATTAGAAAAGCCAAAGTTCATCTGGAGTTGAATCTGACAAGGAACGTGAAAGTAAGCAGGGTTTCTACACATACGTCCTCAGCAAAACAAAGAACAGAGAAAACAGGACCCACTGCTGAATGGGAATGGGGACCTTGTCACAAAGGACAAGGTACACAAGGCCTTCTTTGCCTTCCTCTTTCTTGGTGAAACCCTGCCTTGAGCAATTCCAGGTCTCTGAAACCAGTAGGAAAGCGGAGCAAGGAAGACTTCCCTTTGGCAGAGGGAGGATCAGGTATGGGCTAAATAAGCGGACATTCAGGTGCACTGAATACACCTAAACTGCCAGGCTCAAAGGACTGGGATCAGTGGCACGAGGGCAGCTGGAAAGCAGTCACAGCAGTGTGCTCCCTGGTTTTGTACTAGGCTGATACAGCATAGCATCTCCACATCTTCATTAATGACCGGGCAATGCGGCTGAATGCACCCTCCGCACGTCTGCGGATAATAAAAAACTGGAAGGAGAAACTGGTATGTCATAGGGCTGGGCTACCACTCCGAGCCATCGTAACAGGCTGGAGAAATGGGCCAACAGCAATCATAGAGTTTGACAGAGGAAAACGTCATCCTGAACCAAGGGAGGAACAACTCCCTGCAGCAGTACAAGGCGGAGGCCGACCAGCAGAAAAGCACCTTGCAGGAAAAGACCTGGGGATCCTGGTGGACATTCGCCATGAGCCAGCCAAGTGCCCTTGAAGCAAAGGCAAACAGCATTGTGGACTGCCTTAGGAAGGCTGCTGCCCGCAGGTCAATGGAGATGATCCTTCTCCTCTGCCTAGTACCAGTGAGACACATATGGAGTGCTGGATCCAGTGCTGGGCTCCCCAGTGCAAGAGGGATACGAGCTTACCGAAGCAAGCAGGGTACAGGCCCACTAAGGTGCTGAAGGGCTGGGAGCATCTGAGGTGCAGCGAGAGGCTGAGGGAGATGGATCTGTTCAGCCTAGAGAAGAGAAGGCTCAGGGCATCTTGCCAGCATGTGTGATGGGGGTGGGGTAAAGCACGCAAGGGATGGAATGGGTAAAGAAGGCAGGCACATAACCTTCTCCGTGGTATCCAGTGACAGGACAAGAGGCAATGGGCACAACCTGAAGTACAGAAAATTCTGTTTAAACGTAAGAACCATTTTTTTACTGCAAGAATGGTCAAACAGTGGAACAGGTTGCCCAGAAATCTCTGCTCTTGGAGATGTTCAAAGCCTGGATTGTACTTTGTGCTGGGGAATGAAATCTACTGAATTTCATAAGAGAAAAAAAAAAACAAAACAGCAGTGAAGTTGAGCCTATCCCAAATTCAAACAGTATTATATATATTCACCAGACAAAAGGCAATATCGAAGAAAGAACTTCATAATTTTTTGGATCCGTATTATGATTGTCTTGAAATGAAACTGAAGAAGGAAAAGAGAAGAGAAAGAAAAGGCAATAATATTAGCACACAGAAACTGCTCTCCTTCTGTGTCACAAACAGCACTTCCCTTAGTTCCAAAGGAAATTAGATTTGTTCCTAAATCCCTAATACAGAAAAGTTTCCTTTTGACGTCGTTAAGTTGGTGGCTAGCGGTCACCGCACCCCTCTGCACCCTGCGGCTCAGGGAGAGCTCTGCAGGCAGCACCCACACGCGGGAGCCAGGAGACAAGCCCAGCTCACAGGGCTGCGCATCTGGACTCCCAGGGAGCAGCAAAGACCAGAAACCTACGGTTCTCCCAGAGGCTCGTGGGACAAATAAACACCACTCTGCTCTTTTGTTCTTTCCTCCTTTTCCCCTCTCTCACCCCATCTCCACCCTCCTGTCCAAAGTCAAAGCGTCACGCAGCTCATGGCAGGGCTGGGGCAATGGACAGCCTAGCCACAATGAAGGGACAGAA